>Ga0315331_10001109_pt1 | contig 19947 bp, 19 predicted proteins | sample M160m34915metaG_FD_203456 | JGI IMG/M metagenome (GOLD analysis project Ga0315331, IMG submission 203456) | Ammonia-oxidizing marine archaeal communities from Monterey Bay, California, United States - M1 60m 34915 | ecosystem: Environmental > Aquatic > Marine > Intertidal zone | place: USA...
CAGCCATGGAGAAGTCCGTTCGAAAATACCTAACTCCTGCTATACATACCATCCGATGACCCGCCTGACAGTCCCCCCGCCGCACAGCACGTTCGACGCCGTTATGGATGACGGTGCCGTGATCCACTTGCGCCGCCACGGAAATCCGGCCGGCCCGCGCATCATTCTCAGCCACGGCAACGGGTTGGCGGTCAACGGATATTTGCCCTATTGGGGCCTGCTTGCCGCCGATTTCGACGTCGTTGTCTTCGATTTCCGCAATTGCGGCGAGAACCCGGTGCATGACGGCGCGCACGACTATGACCGCTTTCTCGCGGATCTCGATACGATCTACGATGCCATTGATGCTGAATTCGGCAAAAAGCCACAAATCGGCGCGTTTCATTCGATGTCCTCCCGCGTCAACCTGAAATACGCGCTCGACGGCAATCGCCGTCTCGACGGGCTGATCGTGTACGATCCACCCATGGTGCCGCCGCCGGGGCATCCGCTCCACGAACGCCTGGACGGTGAGGAAAAGGTGTTGCGACGCTGGGCGCAGGGCCGGCCTGACGGGTTCGACGACCCCACCGAACAGGCGGCGCTATTCCAAAAATCGCGGATGCTCTCGAAGTGGGTCGACGGTGCTTACGACCTGATGGCGGAATCGATTCTGAGACGCGATGAAACGACGGGAAAATGGATGCTCGTATGCGCCGGCGAACGCGAGGCGGAAATCTATCATCAGAACGCGGCGCTGAATTTCTGGCCGGAGGCGGATGGATTTCCCATGCCGATTCTGGTGATCGCCAGCGATCCCGACAGCAATATCCCGTCCGCGCCCGGTTATGCCTGCCGCGCGTTGAGGGATGAACGCCACTGGCCCTATGAATGCGTTGCCGGCACCGGCCATTTCCTGCAGATACAGGAACCTGAAAAGTGTGCCGAGATCACCCGACGGTTTGCGGCGGAGATTGATTTGAGCGATTGATCAAATATCGATCGGCGTGCCGCCGTGTGCGGTGAGATAGGCGACCAGTTCGGCGCGGCTCATCGGCGCCGAGAACATTTCGTTTCGCATATGCAGGCGCTGCATGGAGACTTCCAGCAAGGCTGTCTTCGCCGCTTCGAAATCTTCATCGGTTAGAACGACACTGTTCAGATCGTCCGTCGCGTGGTCGACATGGCCGTCCTCGTCGTCGGCGATCACCTTGAACGCGGCGGCGAGCTTGGTTTCGAAGTCGCCGCCGGTCAGTTTTGCGCCCTCGCGGAAGGTTGCCGTGCCGCCGCCTTCGGTCAGTTCCATCACCGCGCGGACGGCAGCGTTGTCGGAATTAACGTAGCGGTGGCGTAACTTGTTCAGCTTGTCGTCTTCGCTCAGCTGTACCGGATCATCCTGCGACAGCGGTCGGCCGAGCAGGTCTTCGAGCACTTCGGCCAGCACCGTGTAGTGCATGAATTCCTCAATCATCTGTTCGAGCCGGCCGTGGAACTGACGCCGGTCGAGCCCTGCATCCACGGCCTCGAACCGGTCGACTAGTTTCGAGAATTCCATATGTAGCCCGTTGGAGAACCCCTCGGTCGGCCCGTAGCCGATGACCGGGTTCAGCTCCTTGTAAACGGCCGCTTTCAGATAATAACTCCATGTTTCCCGCGACGGCTTGGCGGCGAAAAAACGGCGCGTCAGTTCGGCCTCGGTCTCCCAATAAGGCGTCGCGAGATCGACCAGTGCCTGCGCGTAGTTACTCATACTGTTTTTCCTCCCACAGCGTTTAGCGGCGCATCCCCGGCGACCGTGGTCCGGTGTAGAAGACGGCGCGATTCCGCCAGGTCGTAGGGCATCGCCTGATGCATCACGCAGATATTATCGAACATCACCATATCGCCGGCCTGCCATTCGTGGCGATAGGTGAACTGCGGCTTCGTCGTGAAGGCTTCCAGCGCGTCGATCTTTGCACGGGCGTCTTCGTAGCCAATGCCCTCGATTCCTGCCGCGTGGCTGCCGATAAACAGCGCCCGTCTTCCGGTATCCCTTTCGGCGACGAGCGGGTGGCGGGCGGGCGGGGTGGCGGCCTGAACCTCCGGCGGCCGGGGCGGCAGTTTGTGGCGGCGCCGGGTTTCCTCGAAATCGTGGACGATGACCAATTGGTCCAGCTCGGTTTTCTCGGCGTCCGACAGGGCGTCATAGGCAAGGGTCGTGTCGGCGAACATGGTATCGCCCCCTTTGGGCGGCATTTCGATGGCATAGAGCATCGACGCTTTCGATGGCAGCGTGCGAAAGGATGAATCGATATGCCAGGACGACGTGCCGAGCGTGAAGGATTTGTGCCCAGGATCGTCGACCGGCTTTATGTTCCCGGTGGCGCGGTCGATATTGGTGACGCGCAGGACGGTCTTGTGCCCGTCCGCCTGGTCCTTCGGATCGGGAAAATCTTCAAGCCTGCCGAATTTTTCGCTGAATGCGACCTGCTGGTCGGTGGTGAGGTGCTGGTCGCGGAATACCAGGATACGATGCTCGTTGAAGGCGTCCGTCAGCGTGTTGAAATCATCTACCGCAAGCGGTTGCGACAGATCGATACCGGTGACCTCGGCGCCGATGACGTTTGAGCGGGGCGTGATGGTGAGCGTGGACATGACGGCTTTCAGAATTGACGCGCTTTGGATCGGGTAAGAGTAGCGGGCAGGTGTTTCATCGGCAACGCCTTGGCATGCATGGCTGACATTGTGTTAAGTCATACCGCATGAGACGCTCGATTTGCCGATAACCCGTTGCAAAAAAGGACTTCCCCGTGGCCAAGATCAATATCCAGTTCACCCTGTTTTCCGCGTTTTATTCGCCGCTGATCTCGACGTTTTCGGCAGGGTTCCTGCAGGAAGAAGGACTGGAGCCGGAATGGTCCGTCTCGCCGCCTGGCATGTCGGCGATCGCCGCGATCGAGGACGGTTCGGTCCATGTAGCGCAATCGGCCCTCAGTCAGGGATTCGGGCCTCTCGGTAAGGGCGAAGAGCCGTCGGTGGTTCACTTTGCCCAGATCAACGAGATGGACGGGTTCTTTATCACCGGCCGCGACGAAGACCCCGATTTTATCTGGGACAAGCTGGAGGGCGCAGATGTCGTCACCTTCGCCGGCGGCCAGCCGCTCGCAATGTTCAAATATGCCTGCCACAAGGCGGGGATCGATTTTGAGAAAGTAAACCTGATCCATCCCGGCGGCGCGGCCGATATCGATACCGCGTTCCGGGCCGGGGTCGGCGAATACGTGCAGCAGCAGGGACCGTTCCCGCAACAGCTTGAGGCAGACGGCGTCGGATATGTCGTGTCGCAGTCGGGCCCGCTGATCGGGCCGTGCGGCTTTTCGAGTCTCGTGTCTACCCGTGAATGGCTCGAGACCGATATGGCGAAGGCGTTCATGCGTGCCTATCGTAAGACCCGCATTTACATGAACGAGACCCCCGCACAGGAAATCGCCGCCGCGGAAAGCGCCTATTTCCCCGATATCGACGAGGATGTGCTCGCCGACTGCATCGCGAGCTATCAGGATCTCGGCACCTGGACGCCGCATGTCGAAATCACCGAGCCTGCCTTTGAGGTCATTCTCGACGTGTTCGAGCATTTCGGCACGCTCAAGGAACGGTATCGCTGGGACCAGATCTGCGTCGCGCCGCCGGCGGGCTGAGCCGGAGACATGCGGGGACGTCGAATGAAAAAAACCATCGGATTTATCGACCGCCTTTATCACGGGGAATCGACGGCCGCTATCCGCTTCCGTTTTGCGCTACTGGCGGTCGATCTCGCGACAATCACGTTCTTTGTCGTGCTGTCGATGGCTGCGATTCAGGCCCCCTGGGTCATCGTCCCGAATTATGTGATCGCGGTCTACCTGATCGCCGATCTCACCGCGCGCGGCCTGATCCGCAAGCGGCGGCTGCTCTTTCTTGTCTGGCCGACGACGATCGCCGATATTCTCGTTGTAGTCAGTCTCCTGCTGACGCCATTTGTTCAGAGCCTCGCTTTCTTAAGGCTTTTGCGGGCGCTGCGGCTGCTGCAGTCTTATCATATGGCGCGCGACCTGCGGCGCATCTATCCGTTCTTCCGCAAGAACGAGAGCGTCATTCACGCCGTCCTCAACCTGTTCGTTTTTATCTATATCGTCTCTGCCGTCGTGCTGGTCGTGCAGATCGGCCGCAACCCGCTGATCGAAAATTACCTGGACGCGATGTATTTCACGGTCACGACGCTGACGACGACCGGCTTTGGCGATATTGTGCTCACCGGTCGGTCGGGCAAGATCCTGTCGATCGTCATCATGGTGGCCGGCTTCGCGCTGTTCCTGCGTTTGATCCAGACGATTTTCAGGCCCTCCCGGGTTAAACACCGGTGTCCCGATTGCGGACTGACGGAGCATGATCGCGATGCGGTGCATTGCAAACATTGCGGTAGGGTCGTCGATATCGAGACCGAAGGGGTCTGACACCCCGATCCGGGATGCCATCCAATTATTGCGCCCTGCGATCGTTTGGTGCCTAATAATTTTGTCGAAAATAAGAATGATAACACCAGACGGGCGGCGGGGACGGTTGCCATGGAATTGACGACGCGGCCACTCGGGCCGTTATTCGCCGCCGAAATTGGCGGGATCAATTTGAGCGCGCCGATTGACGAGGGGGATCTCGCGCAGATTGTCCGCGCCATGGATGACTTCGCGGTCTGTGTCGTCCGCCACGAAGTGCCGCTGACCGACGACGAACATATCGCGTTTAGTCGTGGCCTCGGCCCGGTCGAAGCCCGCCCTGTGCTGACCGTCGCGGCAAGCGGCGAAAACCGCATCCCCCATTTTGAGATTATCGATCAGAGCAATCTGGACGAGACCGGCGGCATTTATGCCGATGACGACCGGCGACTCGCGTTCAAGCGGGCGAACCGGCTGTGGCATACCGATATGTCCTTTCACCCGATCCGGGCGACCTATTCGCTGCTCTCCGCCCATGCATTGCCGCCCGATGGCGGCCCGCCAACCGAATTCGTCGACACGCGCGCGGTCTACGATGCGCTCCCGGCGGACATGAAAACGCGCATTGAGGGTCTGACGGCGGAGCATTCCTACTGGTATTCGCGTGTCGCAGGCGGCGGGCCGCCGGCAACCGAAGCCGAAATCGCATCACGCCCCCCGGCACAGTATGCGCTGGTGCATGCGCGCGGCGGCCGCAAGGCGCTGTATATCGCGTCCCATGCTTCGCACATCGTCGGCTGGCCCGAAGACGAAGGCCGCGCATTTCTGAAGGAACTGATGGATTTTGCGACCCAGGCGCGGTTCGTCTATGCCCATCAATGGCGCGTCGGCGACGTGCTGATCTGGGACAATCTGGCGACCATGCATCGCGCCCGGCCGTTCGATGACCGCACCCAGATACGCGATGTGCGTCGCACCACCTGCCGTGAAAGGGCCCCCGGATGAGCGGCGACCGGACATTCGACTACGTCATCGTCGGCGGCGGGTCGGCGGGCTGCGTGCTGGCAGCAAGGTTGAGCGAGGATGCGGATAAAACCGTCTGCCTCATCGAGGCGGGGCCCCGGGACCGCAACCCCTTCGTCCATATCCCGGCGACGATTTTTACCCTGATGCGGCACAAAAAACTGAACTGGCGGTTCATGACCGCACCACAGGAAAAGATGGGCGGAGCCGAGGTCTATATTCCGCGCGGCAAGGTGCTGGGCGGCTCCAGTTCGATCAACGGGATGGTCTATATCCGCGGTCACCGGACCGATTATGACGACTGGGCGGCCATGGGCAGCCCGGGCTGGGACTGGGACGGTGTGCTGCCCTATTTCAAAAAGGCGGAGCGCAACGAACAGTTCGGCGACGATCCGCTGCATGGCGATTCAGGGCCGCTCAATGTCACGTTTATCGACCGTCCCAGCGCGTTGCATGACACCTTTGTCGCGGCGGCCGAACAGCTCCAGCACCGCCGGACCGATAATTTCAACGGCGTCGAACAGGACGGGTTCGGCATTCACCAGGTCACCCAGAAGGGCGGTAGGCGCTGGTCGACGGCGGTCGCCTATCTCAACCCGGCGCGCAGCCGGCCCAATCTGCACATCGTCACCGAGGGCCGGGTGACGCGGGTGCTGCTCGAAAACAATCGCACAACCGGGGTGGAAATCGCCGACGGTGCCGCCCGTCGCGTCATCGGTGCGCGCAGCGAAGTGATCCTGGCGGCCGGGACCATCGCCTCGCCCCATCTCCTGATGCATTCCGGCATCGGCGATGGTGCCGCCCTGTCGGCCCAGGGGGTGACCGTCAATCACGACCTTCCGGCGGTGGGCAAGAACCTGCAGGATCATGTCGCCGCGCGGGTCGAATATGACAGTCCGAGCACGGTGCCCTATGGCATTTCGCTGCGAACCCTGCCTCGGCATGCGGTGCAGGCTGTAGAATACCTGTTGTTCCGGCGCGGATTCTGGTCGAGCAATCTAGTCGAGGGCGGCGGCTTTATCCGCACGCTGCCCGACCTGCCGCGTCCCGACATCCAGGTGGTGTTTGTGCCGGGTAAACGCGGTCAGAACGGCCGGCTGATCGGCTGGGGGCACGGTTTCAGCACCAGTGCGGTATTGCTGCGTCCTGAAAGCCGGGGTGAAATTCGCATCGCTTCCGCCGACCCGCTGGCGGCTCCGGTGATAGATCCGCAATTTTTCACCGATGACCGCGATCTTGCGGCGCTGGTGCTCGGCTATCGGGAAATTCGCCGCCTGATGAACAGCCCGGTTTTCGAGAAGTTCCGCGGGCCCGAATTGATGCCGGGAAGAGATTTCGACACCGACGAGGCGCTTTCAAGCTGGGTGCGCAATACCGCCGGCACGATCTTTCACCCGGTCGGCACGTGTCGCATGGGGAACGGTGCCGATGCGGTCGTCGATCCGCACTTGCGGGTGCACGGTATCGAGGGCCTGCGGGTTGCGGATGCATCGATCATGCCGACGCTGATCGGCGGCAATACCAACGCGCCGGTCATCATGATCGCCGAGAAAGCGGCGGATATGATAAAGGCGGGCTAGGGGCCCGTTGCCCCTCAGTCGAGCAGCATGACGACCTTGCCGAAATGTTTGTTCGCCTTCATATATTCGACCGCTTCCGCCGCGTCGTCGAAGGCGAATTCGCGGTCGATCGGCAGGGTCAATTCGCCCGCTTCCACCGCGTCCCACAGGTCGGCCCGCATGGCATCGACGATATCGCGGACTTCCTGGACCGACCGCGTGCGGAAGGTAACGCCGATATAATCGATGCGGCGCGCGGCATGCAGGTCGAAATTGAATTCGCCGGTAAAGCCGCCGAGACGTCCTACATTGACGATACGGCCGAGAATTTTTGTCGCCGCGAGATTCTGGTTGGCGACATAGCCCGAAATCTGGTCGACGATCAGGTCGACGCCGTTACCGTCGGTCGCCTCCAGTACCTGGTCGACCCAGCCCGGATCCTGTGAATCGACGGCAAGATCGGCGCCGAAATCGGTCAGTTTTGCGCGGCGTTCCGAGTTGGTGGATGAGCCGATTACCAGCTTTGCACCCATCGCCTTGGCGATCTGCATGCCCATGATCCCGACCCCGGTGCTGGCACCCTGGATCATCACGGCGTCGCCCGCTTTCATGCGGCCCGCGGTAATAGCGGCGTTATGCATCGTCTGCAGGCCGACGGGCAGGGTGGCCGCCTGCGACCATGTCATATTGTTGGCGGGGATCGGCACGGCGCGGCCCCAGTCGGCGGTCGCATATTCGCCCCATCCTTCGGTGCCTGTGCACATCACGCGATCGCCCGGTTTGACGTTCGGCACCTCGGCGCCGATCTCGACGACCTCGCCGACATATTCGATACCCGGCACGGTACCGGCGCCGCCCGCGCGGCCATGGGCCATGCCGCTCGCAACCATCGCGTCCGCGCGGTTGAGGCCGCAGGCGCGCACCTTTATCAGGACCTCTGCCGGGCCCGGTTTCGGCACATCGATTTCATTGATTTCCAGCCCGTTATCGCCGACGACCGCCGCTTTCATTTTCGCTCTCCCTTTTGTTGCCGCAGTCTATCAACAGCGATGCGGCACGTCACCGCTCCCACTTGCCCGCGGTTGCGCGGCGATCCATCATGCCGCGACGGAGGAACGACCAATGACAGATGCGAAAACGCGCGGATACAATGACATGCAGGACCATCTGGCGGCGCTCGACGCCGCCGGTCTGCTGACCACGATCGATGCACCCATCGACAAGGACTCGGAACTGAGCCCGCTGGTGCGATGGCAGTTCCGCGGCGGCATTCCCGAAGCCGATCGCAAAGCGTTTCTGTTCACCAACGTTAAAGGCGGTGACGACCGCGTCTTCGATATTCCCGTCGCGGTCGGTGCGCTGGCCGGCAATGCGGCGATCTACGCTATCGGCATGGGAACCGAGGTGACCGATATCGGCGATTGCTGGTCCCGCGCCATCGCCAACCCCATTGCCCCCGTCGTCGTCGAAAACCCGCCCTGTCAGGACATCGTGTTTGAGGGGGCGGATCTGACGTCTGGTAAAGGGCTCGATGCGCTGCCGGTGCCGGTTTCGACCCCGGGTTACGATTCCGCGCCCTATCTGACCGCCACTGCCTGTGTAACGCGCGATCCCGATACCGGCATTCAGAATCTCGGCACCTATCGCGGCGGGCTGAAGGCGCCGGACCGGATCGGGCTCAAGCTCTTCATGAACCTGGGGCAGGGTGGCGCCGCACACTGGGAAAAATACCGCGCCAGGGGCGAGGCCATGCCGATTGCCATGGTGGTCGGCTGCCCGCCGCCGGTCGCCTATTCGGCGCCGCAGAAACTGCCCAAGGATATCGACGAGCTGGGCGTTGCGGGCGGCATTGCGGGCGCGCCAATGCGGGTGGCGAAGGCGCGCACGTCCGACCTGCTGGTCCCGGCGGATGCCGAGATCGTCATCGAAGGGCTACTCGACCCCGAATTTTTCGAACCCGAAGGCCCATTCGGCGAAAGCCACGGCCATATCAATCTGGAAGAATTCAACTTCATCCTGACGGTGACGGCGATCACGCGGCGGCAAAAAGCGGTGTTCACGTCGATCATCAGCCAGGTGACCCCGTCGGAATCGTCGGTCATCAAGCGCGTGGCCTATGAGCCGCTGTTTCTCAATCACCTGACCGGTCATCTCGGCATTCTCGGAGTCAAGCGCGTTGCCATGCACGAGCCGCTGACCAATCTGCGCAAGGTGCTGGTGATCCAGTTCGACCGGGACACGCCGCGGACCGAAATATGGCGCGCGTTGTACGGCGCAATGTCGCTCCAGGCGCCGGTCGGCAAGTATCTGATCGCGGTCAACGAGGATATCGATCCGGACAATCTGGATGCCGTGTTCTGGGCCATGAGCTACCGCGCGAATCTGGCGGAAGACTGCGAACTGATGCATCACCGCCCACTTGGTCATGGCCCGAAATCGGGGGCTGTCGAGGACGCGACATTGCTGATCGATGCGACCCTGAAAGCCGATATGGCGCCGGTCGCTCTCCCGAAGCGCGAATACATGGAGCACGCGAAAGAGCTCTGGGAACAGCTCGGCCTGCCGCCGCTGAAACCGGAACCGCCATGGCACGGCTACGAGCTCGGCGACTGGTCGGCGGAATGGGACACATTGGCCGCCCGCGCCGTCGCCGGCGACTGGATCACAAACGGTGAACGCTCGCACCAGCAGCGCCGTACGGGCGTTGTGCCGAATACCGATATCCGTACGGTGGCGGATGAATGAGGGGTTGAATCTTGCCCCAGTTGTCATCCTCGGCCTTGAGCCGAGGATCCACACTCGATGGCAGATGGACCCTCGGCTCAAGGCCGAGGGTGACAAGGTAAGCGAGTGTTCGAATTCGGCATGAAAAATCCATTAGCGACTGTGTCGCCGGGCGTTGCCTCCCCCATATTTACTCTCCCGGCCTTGAGCCGGGAGACCGGGGCAAGCGGGTTACCCTCGCCAGGACTGGACCCCCGGGTCAGGTCCGGGGGAATAAGTATGGAAGACGAAAAGACTCCGACCCCATGAAAAACCCCTTCGCGAATGTGCCGCCGGTTGTTGCCGGGCCGGCGTGGATGATCCTGGCCGGGCTCGGTTATACGCTTGCATCGGTGTGTACGCGCGAACTGTCGTCGGATTATTCGACCGCGCAACTGGCCTTCATGCGGGCCGTCATCGCGCTTGGGTTCGTCGCCCCGCTGATCCTGCGCAACGGCATCTCCGTAATGCACACGACCGTGTTCCCGCTCCATCTGCTGCGGTCGTTTTTCACCTATGGCGGTATGATGTGCTGGTTCTACGCGGTCAGCGTAATCCCGATTTCCGATTACACGGCGCTGCTCTATTTCCAGCCGATTTTCACCATCCTGTTCGCAATCCTGATCCTGCGGGAAACCGCAGGGCTTCGGACATGGGGGGCGGTTGCCGTGGCGTTTGTCGGTGCGCTGATCATTCTGCGCCCCGGGTTTCAGGAAATCAGCCTCGGCATGCTCGCAGCGCTTGCGACCGCGGTGCTATTCGCCGGGGTGAACACCTGCATGAAATTCCTGTCGCGGACGGAATCGGCGGCCGTCATGGTGGCCTATGTCAGTATTCTGATGCTGGTCCTGTCTGCCGTGCCTGCCTGTCTTTACTGGACCGACCCTGTGCTCGCCGACGCGCCGATGATCCTCGGCGTTGGTATCTTCGCGCTGCTCGGCCAATATGCCATCACGCGGGCGATTGCCGTTGCCGATGCCCGGGTGATCCAGCCGTTCGATTTCTCGCGTCTGATTACGGCGGCGATCCTCGGCTGGCTCTTCTTCGGCGAGACGTCGGACATCTATACGTGGGCCGGGGCGCTGGTTATCTTCGCGGCGAGCTATTACGTCATCGTATTCGAACGCAAAGGCGGGCATTGAAGTCATGAGCACCTATAAAATCGCGGTCATTCCCGGTGACGGTATCGGCAAGGAAGTGATGCCCGAAGGGTTGCGCGCGCTTGAAGCGGCGGGCGCAAAATTCGGCATCGATTACGACGTCACGGAATTCGGCTGGAACTGTGACGATTACGCCACCACCGGCCATATCATGCCCGAAGACGGTATCGAGCAGCTTCGTCCGTTCGACGCGGTGTTTCTTGGCGCGGTCGGCATGCCCGGCGTGCCCGATCATGTCTCGCTCTGGGGCATGCTGATCCCGATCCGACGCGAATTTTTTCAATACGTAAACCTGCGCCCGGCGCGGCTGTTGCCCGGTGTCGCCTCGCCGTTGGCGGGGCGCGGCCCGGAAGACATCGACATGATGATCGTGCGTGAGAACGTCGAAGGCGAATATTCGCAGATCGGCGGGCGCATGTATGAAGGCACGGATGCCGAAATGGCGGTCCAGCAGGCGGTATTTACACGGGCAGGCTGCGACCGGGTGATGCGCTATGCGTTCGAGTTGGCGATGACGCGCCCGGCAAAAAAGGTGACGTCTGCGACCAAGTCCAACGGCATCATCCATTCCATGCCCTATTGGGACGAACGCTTCTCCGCGATGGGCGAAAACTATCGGGAGATCGAGACCGACCAGTATCACATCGATATTCTGACCGCGCGTTTCGTCACCAGCCCGGACTGGTTCGACGTGGTTGTCGGTTCCAACCTGTTCGGCGATATCCTGTCGGATCTCGGCCCGGCGATTGCCGGTTCCATCGGTATCGCGGCGTCGGCCAATATCAACCCCGAACGCGACCATCCGTCGATGTTCGAACCGGTTCATGGCTCCGCACCCGACATCTTCGGACAGGGCATCGCCAACCCGGTGGCGCAGATCTGGTCGGCGGCGATGATGCTGGATCATTTCCGCGAGCGCGAGGCGGGGGCGGCCATCGTGGCGGCGATCGAGAACGTGCTCGGCGACGGCGGGCCGTGTACCCGCGATCTTGGCGGCCAGGCATCGACCGAGGAAGCCGGCAAGGCCATCGCAGCGGCGATATGATCACACAGCGATGATCACCCAATACACATGGCCGACGCCGAACGGGCACAAGGTATCGATCCTGATCGCCGAGCTGCGTCTCGAAAACGAGGTCGTTGCGGTCGATATCAACGCGGGCGACCAGTTCGATCCCGATTTTCTGAAGCTGAGCCCCAATAATCGCATTCCCGCCATTGTCGATCATCACCCGGCGGATGGCGGCGCGCCTGTGCCGGTGTTCGAGACCGGCGCGATCATGATCTACCTCGCTGAGAAAGAGGACAGGTTCCTGCCCGGGCCGGACAATATCCGGTCACGTAAATCGGTTATGGAGTGGCTGATGTGGCAGGTGGGCGGGCTCGGGCCGATGGCCGGCCAGGCCCATCACTTCCGCCAGGCGATGGGCGGGGAAGACGTGCCCTACGGGGTCGAGCGCTATTCGAAAGAGGTGCGCCGTCTCTATGGCGTCATGGACCGCAGGCTCGCCGAAAACGAATGGCTTGGCGGGGCAGAGTATTCCATCGCCGACATGGCGTGCTGGCCGTGGGCGCGCCCGTCGCGCCGTCAGGGCATCGACAAGGCGGAATTCCCCAACGTCAAACGCTGGTTCGAAACGATGTCGGCGCGGCCCGGCGTGCAGGTTGGCATGGAATTGCTGTCGCAACATCGCGGGTCGAAAGCGATGAGCGCCGAGACTCGCGATCTGCTGTTCGGCAAGGGGCAGTACGAGAGGGACTAGTGGTAGACAACTGGATTGACTGCCCCCATTGCGGACGCAACGTCATTTCCTATCCCGATGAGTGCCGTGCCTGCGGCAGGGACATGCGCATTTTGCCGGACGGGCGGCGCAACCCCGGCCAGGAAAACAGACATCTCAAGGCGATGCAGGTTGGCAGCGTGATCGACAAGATCGTCTTCATGGTCATTCTTGTGGTGTTTGCCGGGCTGGCTCTGCGCTTCCTGTTTTAGCTGTCCCGCCGGTCAGTGCCGGCGGGACGCAATGCATCGTGTCAGGAAAGCGCGGCCCGCAGGTCGCCGATCGGCTGTTTGCCGCTGACAAAATCGCCGAACAGGCGACAGTTCGGTTTGTGCAGATAGCTGTACCAGTGATCCATGTATTTTTTGGGGTTGTTGCCCTGAAGATCGTCATACTCGGCGGCGGCCGCTTTTTTCTGCAGCTTGTTGTCGTAGAGCTGGATATCGAGCCAGCGGTCCGGTGGATTCATGATGCCGGAACGGCCCGAAACCGACGATATGAACGCCTCCGGGGCGAAAACGGTGCCCATCTTCTGGAGCACGTCGTCGGTATTCACGGTAACGTTGAGCACCTCCGCCTCGGAATCGGCAGACACCCGTTTTACCGTCTGGCTGTATTCGGCACCGTTCAGCAGGAGTACCCGTTTGACCCGGTTTGCCTGAAGCTGCCCCAAGGCTTCCAGCGCAACGCGGGAGCCAAGGGAATGGGCGATGATATAGACGTCCGGCAGGGTCTGTTTCGGGGTCGGCCGGTCCAGGCCTTCGTCCTATCCGATGGTCTTCGCCAGAATGCCGCCCGCGCTTTCGGCAAGATTCTAGCCCCAGCGATAGGGGTTCCGGCGTCCGCGCAGTAAGGCGCCCGCCCAGCTCGAATGCTCGAGCTCCGCCGAATACCACCCGAACCCGAAGACGTCCCAGTCGGGGTAGGCGAACTTGCCGATTTCGGGCCGCTATTCGTCCTTGAACAGGGCCTGATGGGGGTTAACCTCGCCCTCATCGGTCGGGTCGAAATCAAAACCGTTGACCATGATGACGGTGGGAACCTCGGTCGAGATCGGCACGTTGAACCCGGACCGTTTCTTCTGTCTGCAGTTATCGTCGATGTCGAAAACCCGGCTTTCGTGATCGAGTGTCATTCCAAGCATGAGTGCGTTTCCTTCGGTTGTTTGTTGTTTTGAGCGGCCGACCTACCCGGTATACGCGCAGACATATCATTGCCCAGCGCTGTCGTTTCGGCAATCGGGAGATGCGCAGAAGGCCGCCGCGCTTGTGCGCGGTGTTGGCGGGTGTCACATTTGGAAAAACCGGTTGAGATTACAAAACCGGGCGAAAGAGAGTTGATATGGCGAACCAGAAAATAGCCTTCGCGAGCGGATTGTATGACCGGTTCCTGCCGCTCTACACCAGACAGGTCGTCCCCGACGGTATCGATCTCGATTTTACAGTCATCGACAACCCGCGTGAGATTTTCGATCGCATGGCGGGCGGGCTGGAATTCGACGCCTGCGAGATGTCGGGCACCGAATACATCACCCATTTGGCGACCGGGAACAGCCCGTTTGTCGCGCTGCCGGTGTTTGCGTCGCGGATGTTCCGCCATGGTTTCATCACCATCAATACGAAGTCCGGTATCAAAACGCCGAAGGACCTCGAAGGCCGCCGCCTCGGCGTGCAGCTTTATACGATGTCGGCGGCGATGTGGATTCGCGGCATGCTCCAGCACGATCACGGCGTCGATCTGTCGGGCGTCACCTGGGTGCAGGGCTCTATCGACAGCGCCGGCACCCACGGCACACCGACCGTGCTGCCGCTCCTTAAACAACCGGATGTGGTCAACAACGAGTCCGACCGGTCGCTCAGCCAGTTGCTGGAAGACGGCGAGATCGACGCCATCCTCAGCGCGCAGCTCCCCACCGGGCTCGGCACGCATCCGGATATTGCACGGCTGTTTTCGGAGGTCCGGGCGGTGGAGACCGATTATTACACCCGCACCAAAATCTTCCCGATCATGCATTTTGTGGTGATCCGGAAAGATGTTTACGACGCCAATCCCGCAGTTGCCGGCGCGCTATACGACGCGTTCTGTAAAGCCAAGGACGTCGCGCTCGAGCGCATGTTCTATACCGGTGCGCTGCGATACATGATGCCCTTCCTGCCCGACGACCTGGACGAGATCGACCGCGTCTTCGGCGGCGATCCGTGGCCCTACGGGATAGAGCCGAACCGACCGACCCTGGAAGCCGAGATCCAGTACCTCGTCGAACAGGATTACATCGCAGCACCGATGGCGATCGAGGATCTGTTCCCCCCGGGGATCGGTGCCTGACGGACGCCCGTCAGTGCGCGGAGGGCGAGCCGCCGCGCTTCGATTCCTCGCGCACGCTGTAATAGTTGGCGGCAAAGATGACGATGCCGCCGACGGCGGTCCACGGGCTGATGGCTTCGGCATAGAGCAGGAAGCCGAGCAGCGCCATGAGCGGCAGGCGCAGGAAATCGAGCGGGAAGATGATCGTAATGTCGGCGAGCGAAAGTGCGCGCGCCATCGTGTAATGGGCGAGCAGCCCGGCCAGCCCCCAGGCGAGAATCCACGGCACGTCGACAATCCCCGGGGTCACCCAGTCGAAAATGAACACGGCCGGGATCAGCCCGAGCGGCAGTTGTAGCGCATTCATCCAGAAGATGATGCCCTGCGGCGTCTCCGTCCGGGTCAGGAATTTCACGAGAATTCCGGATCCCGAATACAGCGCCGAGCCCAGCAGCATCACGAAACCGGCGACGCTGAACGCCGAGCCTTCCGGCTGCAGGATGATCAGGACGCCGCCAAACCCGAACAGGGTCGCGATCCATTTATGCCGCCACATTTTTTCACCGAGGAAGATCACGGCGAGGACGGCGGTAAAAACGGGGACGGAAAATTCGATGGCCGTCAGGTCGGACAGGGTCAGATAGGCGATGCCGTACATCCAGCAGATCTGGGCCGAGAACTGGACCAGCGCCCGGCCGAAATGAAACGGCGCATTCGTCATCCGCAAATCGGTGAACCGGCCGCGGATGATGAACGGCAGCACCGCAAGAACGCCGATCAGCGACCGGAAAAACAGGATTTCGAAGGTCGACATCGTGGTCTGGAGCTGGCGCGCCGAAATCGCCATTGCCGCAAACCCGGCCATGGTTCCGCAGAACCACAGGACAGCCTGGACCAGCGGCGGCAAAGGCATTACGGGCGCGTCCCGGGCTGTTTTCCGCTGCGTGTTTCCCGCCAGACAGAATAGTAGTTCCCGGTGAAGATCAGCAACGCTCCAAGAAGAATCCAGATGCTGACGCCTTCGTTGTAGAACAGCCAGCCGACCAGGGCCGCCAGCGGCAGGCGGACGAAATCGACCGGAATACACACCGTCGCATCGGCGAGCTGGAAGGCGCGGGCGAGGCAGAAATGGGCCGACATCCCGGTCAGCCCGATGGCCAGCAGCCACGGCGCCTCCGCCCAGCTCGGCCACACCCAGTCGAACCAGAATACGGCCGGTATCAGGGCGAGCGGCAACTGGATGACCTGCATCCAGAACACGATCACCCAGGGGGAATCATCGGCGGTCAGCGACTTCATCATCACGTTCGACGTGCCGTAGAACAGCGCGCCGAGGAGCACCACCAGCGCGCCTTCGGTCACGATCTCGATCCCCGGGCGCAGGATCACCAGGACACCGGCGAGCCCCATGATCACGGCGATGATGCGGTGGGATTTCGCCTTTTCACCGAGAAACAGCATGGCGATCACCGCGGTCCACATCGGCATGGTGAATTCCAGCGCCGTCACATGCGCCATCGGCAGCAATGTGATGCCGATGACCCAGCACCACTGGCCGCCGAAATGGACGACATTGCGGCCGATCTGCATGCCGATGCGCCGGGTGCGGACGTGGCGGAACCCCATATACCATGCGACGACGCACATGATCGGGATGCCGATGATCGACCGGAAGGACAGAAGCTGGAAGCTTGACATATTGGTCGACAGCTCGCGCACCGAGATCATCATCAGGATGAAGGACGCCGCCGTGCCGAGCACCCAGAACGCCGCCAGAAGGGCATTCTGCGGACGCGGTGCGATAATTCCTGCGGTATCTGCCATCGTCTGGTGCTTTCAGGCCAGGGGGCGGCAATATGGATTGCCGTTCCGCGACACGGTTCGTTCTGTGGTGATGTCTGAGAGTATTATTTGACTGCGAGGCTCGGTCAGCAACTTACCTTTTTCCCGACCGGCGGCAAGGGTATTTCATGGCGCGGGGTTGGTCCCCCCGCGGCGGCAACGTAGAGTGCGTGCAGAAAGGGAATGCAATGAATATGGACCTGAGAAGTTTTCTCGGCGAGGCGCGGCAGCTTGGGCCGGACTATTTTGTCACCGTCGACAAACCGGTCGATGCGGTGCTCGAAACCTGTGTGATCCAGCAGAAACTAGCGGCGGAGGGGCGCTTTCCCGCGATCCGCATGGAAAACATCAAGGGCGCCGAACTGCCCCTGGCGACCAATATTCTCGGCAGCTATTCGCTTCTCGGCCTTGCGCTCGGCGTCGATCCCGGGGAGCCGAAAAACACCATCCTGCAGCGTTTTCGCGATCGCGCAGCGGCCCCGCTGGAACCGCAACCGGTGCCGCGCGAAAAAGCGCCGGTCAAACAGGTGGCGCTCACCGGTGACGATATCGATCTCGCCAAGCTGCCGATCGTGCATCACGCGCAACGGGATTCCGGCAAATACATCACCGTCGGTGTGCTGATCCTGCGGGATCCCGATAGTGGCGTGTTGAACGCCGGCATGTATCGCCACGAGGTTCAGGGGAAGGACAAGCTCGGCTGCATGTTCAACCCTACCCACCATGCCGGTTATATCTATCGCCGTTGCCAGGAACTGAACAAGCGGATGGAAGCGGTGCTGTTTATCGGCCATCACCCGGCGGCACTGCTTGGCGCGCTGGGCGAGGGCTCTATCGATTCCTGCGAGCTCGACCTGATGGGCGGATTGTTGGGCGAGGCGCTTGCCGTCACCGACGCCGAAACCGTCGATCTGCCGGTGCCCGCCTTCGCCGAAATCGCCATCGAGGGATATCTCGATCCCGCCGCCGAGACCGCGGATGGCCCGTTTGCCGAATTCACCGGGTTTTACGGGCCCGCCAAGAACCCCATCGGCCTGATGCAGATTACCGCCATTACCATGCGCTCGGACGCGATCTATCACGATCTCGACCCGGCGCACCAGGAACACAACCTGGCCAATGCGCTGTCGCTCGAAAGTGCGGTCTTCGACAGCGTGCACCGGCTGGTGCCGTCGGTCACGGCGGTCTATATGCCGGTATCGGGTGCGTGCCGGTTCACGACATATGTCGCCATCAAAAAGAGCGTGGCCGGCCAGGGGAAATCCGCCGGGCTGGCGGCGATTACCGCCAATCCCAACCTCAAGATCGCCGTCGTCGTGGATGACGATATCGATATCTATGACGAACAACGCGTGTTGTGGGCGATCGCCACCACGTTCGAAGCGGATCAGGATCTGGTCGTGATCCCCAATGCGATGGGATCGCATCTCAACCCGTCCTCCTATGGCGAGATCCGCACCGAGCACGGGCCCATGAATACAAAGATGGTGATCGATGCGACGCGACCGGCGACGCTGCCTTTCGAGGAACGTATCCACCCGCCGCAGGACGTGTGGGACCGAATCAACCTCGCCGACTATGTCGACGGGGCTTAGACCTGCCAGAGCCGGTCAGTCGGCGTGTGCAGTGCGGGCGGCCCGGCGGACGATGTAGAAGGTCGACGCGAAGATCACCGCGCCGCCGACCCAGGCCCAAATCTCCGGCGTTTCGGCGAAAAACACGAAAGCCCCGAGGGTGACCCAGGGCAGCTTGGTAAAATCGACGATGATGATCAGGCTGGCATCGGCTTCGGCCAGCGCCTTGGCCAGCAGCCAATGGGCGAGCGTGGCGGAGGCCGCGAGGCCGATGAGCCACGGTATATCGCCCGGAGCGGGGACGGATACTCCGCCGAGCGCCCAGGCAAGCGCGAGCGCCATCGGCAGATGCATCACGTTCATGTAGAACACGACCGTATCGCTGGAACAGTTTCGCACCAATATTTTGGTGGCGATGTTTGCCGCGCCATAGCCGAGCGCCGACACGATGGCCGCGATCGCCGCCAGGGTCACCGGCTCGATACCCGGCCGCAGGATGACCAGCACTCCGGCAAACCCGATGATCGTCGCAATCCACCGTGCGGTATCGACCTTTTCGCGCAGGAAAACGATAGCGAGCAGGATGGTGAACAGCGGCACGGTGAACTGAAGCGACATGCCGGTCGACAGGTTCATGCGCGAAATCGCGTAGAACCAGCCGGCGACGCCGACGAAATGCATCACGTTGCGCAACAGGTGGAACCGGAACTGGCCAGTGCGGAACAGGGCGCTGCCGCTACGGATAAAAATCGGCGCGAGCAGGGCAAGGCCGAGGAACGCCCGCCAGAATGCCAGTTCTCCCGTGTTGTAGCGGTCGGAAATGTGGCGGACGATCATTACCATCGACATGAAGGCGAAGGTCGATAACGCGATCCAGATAAAGCCGCGCATATTGGACGATATGCCGGCGAACCATGTGCGGGTGCCGTTCATGGGCCGGTCTCCCCGCCAGTCTTCGCGATTTCTTTGTTCGCCCGCCGCTCGCGTTCCAGCCGGCCTTCGCGGGCGGTGATGTACCACGTGCTGAGGAAGATAATCCCGCCGCCGACCCAGACCCAGATTTCCGGCACTTCGCCGAATAGCGCGAACGCAAACCCGGCCGTCAGCGGCAGGCGCAGGAAATCCGTCGGCGCGATCACGCTGGCATCGGCCATGCGCAGCGCCGTCGTATACAGGAACGGCGCGAACGTCCCCATCACGCCGATCACCAGGATGGGCAGGATGTCTTCGACGCCCGGACCGGTCCATGTCCAGATCGCCAGCGGGACCGAGAAAACGAAGATGAAGGCATTGGTGTAAAAGGTCAGCGCCAGCGGAGTTTCGGTTTTGACCATGAATTTCAGAAAGACCACGGTGCCGGCATAGAGCGCCGCCGAGCCCAGGATAATTAGTTCGGGCAGGCCGATTTCCACCGCGCCCGGCCGCAGCACCACCAGCGTGCCGCCGAACCCGACAAGGGTCGCCGTAATCCGCCGGATTCCGACGCGTTCGCCGAGAAACAGCGCGGCGAG
>Ga0315331_10001111_pt1 | contig 19934 bp, 16 predicted proteins | sample M160m34915metaG_FD_203456 | JGI IMG/M metagenome (GOLD analysis project Ga0315331, IMG submission 203456) | Ammonia-oxidizing marine archaeal communities from Monterey Bay, California, United States - M1 60m 34915 | ecosystem: Environmental > Aquatic > Marine > Intertidal zone | place: USA...
AGACCCTTCGTGGCGCCTCTTGCGCAATAAGGGGCTCCAGTGCTGCGATACCACCCGCCGAGGCAAGTAAAGGACTTGCCGCTAGCCAACGAAGGAAGTCGCGTCTGCGTACATCGTGGGCATCGGATCGGAGCATCGAGAGGTCTCTCTAGGGATCCAGTTGTTATCGTGGTTACACGTCCATGGTGCAGGAGGTGCGAGACCGAGTCAAACGCGCGAGCGAAGCAGATCAATTATTGAGTCGGCGGAGGGTGTGATCCCTGCTTCGGCCATCAGTCGCGCGATCCCTCCGGTGGCGTTGGCTACTGCGAAGCTGATCCCGTGCAAATTCTGTTCGACGGGAACCCCCGCGATTGGGCGTGGATATGGGGAGGCAACGACTGCCGTTCCTCGGGGGAGTTCGACGAGTCCGAGCTGGTCGCGCGGCTGATCGATGTCAGCTATGACACCGATCACTCCTGGCAAGGCCCCCGGGTACCAGATGGTACCTTCGTGCTGGTGAGCCGAGATGATCACCGTTCCGGCCTCGAAGGCGCGCTCAATCACTGGACCCAGCTCAGGGGCGCGGAGCCGGTTCGGTGTTCCGAGGCTCATGTTTACGAGTTGAAGCCCTCGTTCGATTGCCCAGTCGATGGCGCGCACGAGCACTGGTACAGACGTTGCGAGACTGCGCTCGAAAACCTTAACAGCCCAGAGCTCCGCGTCGGGGGCCTTCTCGTGGATTGCTGCAGCCGCAGCGGTTCCGTGGCCGATCCGATCAACGAAGTCATCGGATTCGTACCCTTCCACCCCTAAGGTGACCCCACCTGCTACGCTAGGGAGGTGGGGATGCGGAATATGGACACCGCTGTCCACCACAGCGATGGAAACTCTGCCAGAAGGCGAGCCGTCCTGCTCGATGCCTCTCACCCTGAGAGTACGTCGATAAAAAGTTTGTTGAAGGCCCTGCCTTCAGCCTCGAGCATGTTGGGTGGGCCATCTTCGGCGATGTGGCCGTCCACGATCACAACTGCACGTTCAGCTTGACGCGCCAGTTCTAGGCGGTGGGTAATCAGGATGGTTGTTCGACCCTTCATGACACGTTCATAGCCTTCGAGCACTGCGGCTTCGGATGAAGGGTCCAGTGCTCCGGTCGCCTCGTCCATAACCAACACGGCAGGATCGGCTAGGAACGCTCGGGCGATCGCTAAGCGTTGACGCTCTCCTGCCGAGAGTTGACGGCCACGCTCTCCGACTACCGTATCCAAGCCATCTGGTAAGCGCTCCACCAGTGGGGTCAACCCGGCCGCATCAATGGCTTCCCTCACACTGTCGTCTGTAGCCTCTGGATCTGCGTACTGGACATTGTCCCTGACGCTCGCGTGGAATATGAAAGGGTCCTGTGGCACAACGGAGATGTGTCTGCGTACGTCTTTCAGTGAAAGGGTCGATATGGGGACCCCATCGAGGAGAATCCTTCCTTCTTGTGGATCGAGGTGTCGTTCGAGTAGATCTGCCAAAGTGGATTTTCCACTCCCACTCGCTCCGACGATCGCCAGAATTTGGCCTGCAGGAATCTCAAGATCGACGCGTGAGAGGCCATCCACTCCTCGCCCAAAATCAAAACAAACTCCCTCCAGCTGGATTTCGCCCCGGCATGTGTTCATGCGGGTTGGTTCGGAGACTTGGGATACGTCGGGCGCTGCATCGAGAACTTCATGTACTCTAACCAGGGACGCTCGGGCTGTAGCAAGGTTGGTGTAGATGCCCATCAGCCCTTGAACCGGGGTCATCAGTCGCGCTTGGTATGCCATGAATGCTACGAGGGTTCCTAGTGACATAATACCCTCAATCACGCGATAGCCACCGTAGAGAAAGACGAGTGCAGTGCCGGCCGTAAGAAGGAGTCCCGGCAGGCCTCCAGCTACGTATGTGTAGAGCCGCATCGAAAGGAGGGCCTCCACGAACGCGTCGTTTCGGTTTCTGAATCTTTCCACCTCGCGCTCTTGGGCATTTGCACCTACTACAGTGCGCATTCCCTGTAGTGTTTCGATCAGGAAAGAGCCGATCTGTGAACTTTTCTCTCGCAGCTTTGTGATTCTCGCCTCGAGTTCGCTGCGGTAGCGGACCAAGGTGTAAAGTGATGGGGGCATCAACACGAGACTAGCCACGAAGAGCTGCCAGTCGAGATAGACCAGCATGCCGATGGTACCCATCAATGCGATGACTTGGCCGAACCATGATAGCGCGGCTTCGGATACCACTCTCTGGATTTCTCCGATATCACCATTGATGCGGGTTACGATGTCACCGAGCGGGGTGCGCGCGTAATACCTAGGCGACAGACGCTGGAGGTGCCGGTACAGGTCGAGCCGCATGTCGAAAAGGATGTCTGCGGAAACCCCGGTATAGCGCATACCGCTGAAGACGTTTAATCCGAAGGACACCAGTGGGATGACGATCACCAGTCCAACAATTTGGAAGAGTAGTGTGAGGTCGCGGCCGAGTATGGCATCGTCAACGAGTACCTTTGACAGGTACGGAAGGACGAGGGATAGCCCTGTGGATATGACTGAGACAACTACTACTGGTATCAATGCCGTCCAGTACGGGCGGACATAACTGAGCGCCCGATGGAAGTGATTGTCGATGAGCTTCATATCACCACGGGCGAATCACGAAGGGACTCAGATCTGCTACTCACACTGAGACGACGGGCTCTACTCGCCGCCAGGAATGATTGCGATGTTGCCGAGCGTCATATCCTCGTCGAACTCGACCGTCCTTATTAGTGAAAACGTCTCTGCATCGTAGACATCGATCGTGTTGCCCGCGACGTGCACGTAGAGCTTGGTTCCATCCGCGCTGACTTCCAGGCCCATACGGGGACGCCCAGCGAATGGGACTCGCCGAGTTACGATCTCTTCAACAAGGTCGAATTCCCAGAATTCGTAAGCCTCGATAGTCGTGTAAAGTGCGTACGCCTTTTCACCGCCTGGAGCCATAGCGAATGCACCGACGGGTTCTGACGGGCCGACCGTGTAGAAGTCGACCTTCTTCTCACTCAGTCTGACTCTCGCGATCCCCATCAGTGTTCTATTGTGCACGGGGTCACGCATACGCATCAGGTTTGTCGCGAGACCCTGATCATCGTAAGTCTGGGAGGCCGTGCTGAAGCTTGGTCGGCCTAATCCCGGCTCTAGGGGATTTGAAATCTCCCATCGATCGATTTCTTCGTACGTATCTGAGTCGACTGCTATAATGTCGTCCGTAAAGAAGTAGAGCGTTTCACCGTCAGGGGAGTAACGGAATCCAACTCGGTCCCGTTCTTCCCCGTCCGGCCACGGGACAGTGTCCGTTACGACGTTGTTAATCAGGTCGTATTCTAGGATGAACGGGCCTTCGACTAAATAACGGTCGACCATCTTCGTATGCCGTCGCCCAAACACAATCGCTTTGGCTTCGGAGGGATGTGGAGCAAATTCACCGATTCGGAATGTCGAATCACCCTCGGACAGGCTGTACTCATCTACCACTTCACGGGCGGCGATGTCCACAACCTGGATGTACTCCGCAGACGCATCTCCGACGTACAGGTGGGTTTTCGATTCGTTGAGCTGCACACCATTAGGGATGATGCGGTTCATCTTGATGCGATCGATAATCGCTTCCGAGTCCTCGTCCCAGACGAGCATCTCATCCGTATACGTCGAGATGTACCAAGTGGCGTTTTGAGCGGTCGTTTCCGACGGCATAATCCCGAGGGCTAATGCCGTCAGGGCGGCGGAAATGGTCGTTCGCATCAAGTCGGCCTCGGCCTAGGGGAAAATCAGGTCTAGCTTGCGCCAGTCTTTTTGAGCTGCTGCGCATTTGCCTGTCCAGTCGGGCGAGTGGTTTAGTTGGTCGGGAACATGCGCCGGCCAGAAGCAAGAGATATGGCAGTCGAAGATGTCCCGCTCAACCGGCTGACATAGTCCGGCTGTACCGCCTCGGTTGTCGACTTCCCAGCCCGGTGAGAACTGCAGCGAGCAACCGAGCGGGAAGTGCGGTCCACTCTCTTCGTGTGGAGGTGTGCGGAGGCCCACGACATCGAGGTCATCGTTCGCTGTGGCCGCCTCATGCTTGAGGAAGGCCTCGATCCTGCTTGCTTTTTGATTGATCGGCTTGAGTCGTTTCATGCGTCGTATCGTTCCAAGAACTTCGGGTTTCTTTCTGCCAGAGCTCCGTAGATTTCCAGGCATGTGTGAGTCCAACTTCGGACCCAAGTGCAGTAATGAAGGTTGGCGTGCGAAGAGTCACCGTACTGGACGTGGGCTTCGTGGTAGCATCCACCCGAACAGATCGGACGGGCCCAGCACTTGTGACAGTCTGTCTTTTCGGCGATGTGATGGTCGACGAGGAACTGCTCCTGCTTCTTTCGATCAACGCCGTCTGAAACGGTACCGATCGTGTGTTCTGGAGAGCCTGCAAAGCGGTGGCAGAGGGAAACGTCACCATCGGTTGCAACACCTAGCAAGCCGAGTCCTGCGCCACACCCGTACGCTTTACTCACACCTTTGTGGATTTCCTCAATTGTGTCAGTCACGTTCGTGAAGCCATGGTGTTCGTCGCGAAGTGCGTGTTCGAGCCATTCTGCTGCCAGCTCCTTAAATTGTTCTAGCATCGAGTCCTTGGACTCTGGCGTAATGGCATAGTCGCGATGGTCTTGAGTTGTTACCGGTGCCAGGCCCACTTCCCGGAAGCCGAGTTCGTCGGTCAGGTGCCGATAGATTTCCAAGATGTTCAGGTGCTTCTGTGTCAGCGTCACACGAGCACCGATCGGGCGCGAACGATGTGTTGCGATCAGTTCCTTGATCTTAGGTAGGACCACGTCGTACGTGCCGCGCCCGTTGTGGAAGACGCGTAGACCATCCTGGACAGGCTTCGGTCCATCGATTGAAACTGTGACCCCGATGTCATTATCCGCGAGCCACTGGATTATCTCAGGCTTTAAGAGAGTCGCGTTCGTCGTGAGACTGAACGAAATCGTCTTGCGTTCCTCTGCGGCGCGGCGACGGGCGTAAGCGACAGTCTTTTGTAGAACCGGAAAGTTCAAAAGTGTCTCACCCCCAAAAAACGTCAGGTGCGCCCTAGGCTGAGTTCCTGATTGCTTTAGAAGGAACTCGACGCTCTCCTCCGCTGTGTCCTCACTCATGAACTTTGGCTGCTTTCCATACTGTGTGTCGATGATCTTGTCTTCGCCGTACTCGTAGCAGTAGGTGCAGGCGAGATTGCACTTGTTTGTAACGTTGAGGACCATCGTGTTAAGCGGAAAATCAGCAGGCGGAAGATCGTTTGGGGCCTCTTCCTTCGGTGCATCCGGGCGACCTATGGCCCGGATTTCATTCAGTTCCTCCAGAGTTTCCAGCGTGCGATCAAGATCAAAACTCTCTTGAAGTTTTTCTGTTAGATCGTTTTTGCTCAGTGGACCGGCCTCGAGGGCATCGAGTATCGCGGATCCGCAATCGTCCATTCGGAAGATGCCGGCGGATGGCACCATGTAGAGGAATCTTGCTCCGAACGCTTCAAACGCGTGGAAGTCCCGCAGCGCAACGAAGCTGTCGGCACTCGTCCTGCCTGAAGCATTAGTCACCATCGACGTTGTCATTAGTTCCCCCCGATTGGGCGCGCCCCATTTTCGATCTCTGCCCATGGTTCCCAGCGCATGTAGAGCGGTGGCATCACAACTAGGTGTGCGCGGGCAGAGATCGCGTCATCACCAGAGTTATTTGTGGCCACTATCCATACATCCCCTATGTTGTTGCGGTTGCCCGAGCGCTCTGCGTTCGGGCCGTCAGCAGCAGGTACGAATGTACCGTCGGGCTGAATTTGTCCGACGAAGTCAATGTCATCATCACCGTACGTAGCGGCATATTCTTCCATGTGCCAAGACACGTCTGCACGGCCCAACTTCAGGTCGTCCTCCGTATTTGGCTCACCGTCTGGTCCGTCGTCGTAACCCCAGGCATCGAAGATCTGGTAACCTTTGGGGAAGTTCGCACCACCGGCTCGGGCGGTTCCAGTTCCCGGAGTAACCTCGATGCGGTCCATCCCGTCATGGACTACGACTGCACCTTCCGCGACCGATCCTTTGGTAAAGAGATCACGCTCACCAGATTCAGCGTTTACAGCCACCTGCAACGTTGCTCGGAGAGCGCCGTCAGCGGTGACATGAAGGGATTCAACTGAGATTCCGCTGCCAAAGTCTAGGGTTTCTGTTGCGGAGAGACCGACACCGTATACCGTCACATCACTTGATGAGCCTCGCAGGATGGCTCGGGGATAGACACCAGTGACGACTGCGCTGCCAGCGGTTCGCGTCATTGAGATGTTTGGTCCTAACTCGTCGTAATCACCTCGGAACCACCGCCCCCAGATCTGTTGCTGGTCACGCTCGACGAACATGACCTCGCGCAGTTCATTGTCGCTTCCAGGGTTTGATCTCCCGCGCCATTGGTACCCGGTATAAACCGTCGTTCTACCCGTACGTTGAATTTGCTCACCAGATTCAGCGTATGTATACGATGAGGTCGTATTGAATACATCTGCGTCGCTCGGATCAACTGAAATAGTCATGGTTCCGTATAGCGGCCCCTTGCCTGGCTCGTGACCAGAGATAGTCCACGTGCCTGCTAGTCGAGCCGGACGCTTGTTGGCGGCCCATGCCGACCAATCTGGCGTTTCGAGTGGAAATACCTCACCGAGATAGCTGATAGCTCGTTCCATAGGATGACGGGGGTCATCTTGCTCGGACGCAGGCCCTGTGTAACGAAATGCCTGCCAGTCGGATAAAGGATATAGGGCTCTGTGCGTGGTGATCAAAAGACCCCACTCTGCCTCCGTACGACGCTGTGTCATCACACGGCCCATTGAGTGACACTGGATGCACGTGTACTCGACGTCAGAATCGCCATCCCAATCGTGATCGTCACTCCGGCGCTCAATCTCGAACATTCCGGGCCGGAGCTCTTCTGGTGCGAGGCCTTGCTCGTTTGAGAGGTAACGAACGATCTCTACCGCGTCGGCTTGATTCAGTCGTGCTCCGTGCAGTGCCATCATACGGCGAATTGATGTTTGCCAACCCTCGGGCGTTTTGCGCATCCAAGAGATGCGTGACATGCGCCCTCCGTCGTCGACTACATGACAGCGAGAGCATCGGTCGATCACTGTCTGGTTCGTGATCGGAAAACCTTGGTCCGCGATTATATGATCCCGAGAGTCTGATGACTGCGAGGCTGGACTCCACGCGAGCAAAACACCGATGCTGGCGAGGCCAGTGATCAAAAGAGGGAAGCGGGCGGAGAACCCCATCGGCTCAAGGCGGGTTGAGGGGTACATCAATTATTCACAGACTGCGGAAATACTGCGGCTTTCGCCAGTGTTTCGATGAGAATGCCTCGAAAAACCGAAGCTCTGCAATGGCGGGCACAGCTATGAGAGCGGTGCGGTGAATTCAGCTTGAGGTTGTATCGTGTTCCAGAAACCCGGCGGCGAAGGCTGTTGACAGAGCTGTCAGGTAGTCGGGCAACGTGACGGCCGCTCCGGAGGCATTATACGCGGTCCAGCCGTCGGGGACGTGGTCATGGGATGTGGCAGCTTCTATAAGCTGTAGGAGGTCGACACCCCGAACATACCGCATTCCAGTAGGCCAATGCTCGCTAGCTAGGCGCTGTTCCATGACGATGCGATGCCCAGCGATCCCCGGACCCTCGAAAATTCGCATAGTTGAACCGCGGACTGCGTCGAGGCGATCCCGGACCCGGATCTTGTCGAAAGCCGCACGGACATCGGTTTCGGCTAGGTCCCATTCGAGGAGGTCAGGCTGGTGCCCAGTATCAGTGCGGGGCACACTGCCGTCCCTATTGATGATTGCGGCTTCCTCCGCTGCGCTCGCTCGCCTGATCCAATATGGCGTCCCGTGTGATAGGGCGGCGGATTGGAAGAAGGGCGCGGAACTGGCCCGATAGCGGCTGTAGACCAGTTTTTCACGCGAGTCAAAAAAATCGACGGCAGGCTCTGTCATGTCGGGATCAATAAGGGCGGTGTTCGCCACGATTCCCGCTAGCCACCCTGACGAAAGTGCTTTCTTGACTCCGAATGACGAGAGTGGATCGATAAATGAACCCGCATCGCCTGCAAGGATGAGGCCCGGACGAGCATATCGTTTTGCCTGGTAAAGAGAAGCTGGGCATGCCCATGCTTCGTCTACGGGTTGTGCACCGTCCCTAGAACGGCCTAAGTGCACTGTGCGGTCTAGCTCGCGGTCGAGAATTTCGGCGAGGTCCCCTCCGGTCAGCTCGGTCTCCCGTTGGTCGATCATAACGGTGTAGCAGCGAACGTCGTCTCCAAGCGGCACGGACCAAGCCCACCCGGTATCGTAGGATTCGATATAGGTGAAGTGGCGATCCGCCTCCGGCCAACCACCTTCGCGCTTCCAACGGCGGACTATGGCGAGAGTCGTAGTACTTCGGTCGACCTGACGGCCTTCTCCCCTGGCGATAACCCCATGCCTGCCAGAGGCATCAATCACCCAAGGAGCTTCGATGATGCGCGAGCCCTCTGCGCCGTCACATCGGACGCGCCAGCCTGTTTTTGTCTGCTCCGCGTTACGGGCTGAATGTCCGAAATGAACGAGCACTCCTGCCTTAGCTGCGACCTCCAGAAGTAGGTGTTCCAGGTTCGCTAGATCGGTGTGATATCCTCTGGAGTCGTTCGAGAATGTTTCTGAACGAGGAGGAGCGTCTGCCCAGATTACGGAGTTGCCCAGGTTCGGATAGAGGCCAGCTGCATCGATGGCGTCCAGTGCCCCTATCTCTTCCAATACTCGTCGGGCCGAAGGAGGTATCGACACAGCGAGTAAGCCGGAGGAGGGAGTTTCCGGACTAACCAATGTCACCCGATGACTTTGACGAGCCAGCAGTGTTGCGGCAGCGCAGCCCGCTGGGCCGGCACCGATGACGAGTACGTCGACCTGGTTCAGTTCTGGTCCGCGCAGGCGCAGCCGGTCCCGCATCCTCGGAAGTCTGCTTGACCCGATGTCCCAGTAACGGTGACCGTACTACTCATTATGCGCTGGATTGGCGCATCTGTTCGGGTGTCGCCAGGATCGACTGCGGCACGAGCTGCTAGCTCACCCCATGTGGTGAGCTGCTCGCTCATTCCGTGACGGACTTCGACGATCTCGCCGTTCTCCACACACTGATATTCATAGTAAGGCATACAACTATGGTAAGCCCAGAATGATGCTTCCATCCAGTCTTCTCGTTTTGCTCATAATTCAATTCTCCCTTTACCGCGTACCTTGGTCTCTAGGCCTTAGGTTAGATCGCAGGGCTCAGGTAGCACCTCAGACTGGGGGTCTAGCAGTCGCTGGCGGGAGGTTCTGGGATGGAGTCGGCGACGGATGGGACCTGGCTCGGCCGAAGAAGCCTTCTGGTGGAAAGGCAATCTCCGACTTGGCCGTTGATGCTTTCGTCTGAGGATGTTCAAGCCATTGAGATGGCCCGGATCGAGCTTCGAGAGACACAGGCGTTCCCAAACGTGGGCCGAATGGGATGCTTAGGAATGATCGCGGGGGTCGCCCTTTTCCTCACATGGCCCCGATTGCTCACAGTGATGCCTGCGCTGTCGTTCTTTACTCCGTTTGTAATGTTGGGTGCCTTTGTGGGGGCTGTGGGTAGCCCATTCCTCGCAGTCTTCGGCGGGCAATCGTCAAGGAGTGGATCACATGCCGCTGTCCAATCTGCACTTCGTGCGCTCGCAGACCTGGATGCGCATCGTGAGGAACAGCTTCGTGCTGCAGTGGTCCTTCTGACACAGGACCCCACCACGCGGGTATCCTCATCCGTGCGAGATATTGATCTGGTAGCGGAGGTCGAACGGCATCTCAACCAGATTGATGAGGGGGAAGTAGATTCTGTGCCGGAGGGGTAGGGCCGGTCTTCTTTGTGTTGCCGGACGAATAGGGCAGGGTAACTCAACTGAACTCTGGGGTAGGATCTGTGAGGAGGAACCCCACCCCAGAGTTCAGTGCTTCGCTAGAAGATCGGTCCTCTGAGGTACGTGTCCGACCGGGCCCAGGCTTCGCGGAATTCGGAGTGTACCTCGTCTGCTTCTTCATTCTTGTCTTGGGAGCGTAGTGCTCGCTCGAGGCCAAAGAGCGACCAGCCATTATGCGGATGCTTGGAGAGTTCGTGGCGGAACGCGTTCTCCGCTTCTTCGTAGCGGCCCGCCTCGTGTAATGCGTCACCCAGCCATGTGTAGATCGAGAATGGGAGAGGCTCTGGCTCATCATAGCGTAACCCGTCCTCCAGCTCTCCACCCGCGTGCAGTAAGCTGATCGCCTCTTCGAGCTCTCCGCTCGCGCGGAGAATCTCACCTTTGAGGATCGCACCTACGACACCTAGCAACTGCTTCGCCGAGTGTCCACGGAAGTTGTCGTCTGGATCCTCTTCTAAGGAGGTCTCTATGAGATGCATGTACCAGCGTGCAGTACCCTCATCTCCCATCCGGAGGTGCGCGTAGCCTTTTCCGAAATCGTACAGGCCTCGGAAGACGGTCCCTTCCGGAGGTTCTTGTAGTGCAATGATATCTTGGAAGCGCCCGAAACGAACCATGGTCAGCGCTTCATAGAACGTGGCTCCATCCATGAGGTCGGCGTAGTCGCGACCCGCCTGAATGGCGACAGCGCCTTGGCCGTCGTTTGACGCGGCGAATAGCAGCATGTGCAGGTTATGTGACGGATAGATGGCGAAGCCATCACCGTGAGCTGCTTTTAAGTCAGAATGCCATGCGTCGGTATTGCCCTTGACCGCATCACCCCAGCGGCCAATCCGGTTGTACGTATGCGATGGCATATGCTGGATGTGGCTGGCGCCGGGAATTGACTGACCAAGGTGGTCCGCACACGCCTCCGCGAGACCTGGCTCTTGTGTTGGCTCAGTTGCATGGATGTAAAGGTGGCATGTGCCAGGGTGAGTGATATCCTGCTCGAGCACAGATTCGAGCACGCGGTGGATCTCCTGCACCTCCGGATTCTCGATGTCCCACCTGCCACGCCGAGGTTGCAGGAGCATCAGTGACTCACCGGCCAAGAAGCCAATGTCCAAATCATTCGGATACTGCTCAAAGAGATCGTTGGCTATCTCGGCCCAAGTTTCGTCGAGTGAACGGCGCTTGTCAGGGTCATGTTCCTGCTCATAGCGAACCGCTAACGCTTCGATCATAGACCGTTCTAGTTGAGACGCATGGTTATCGGCGAGTTCGAGAGACTTCTGAATCGCCGCGTAGGCCCGTGGTGCGTCCGGTGCAGTCATGGGACCGTTCAGGTAAGAGCCCCATGCCCACGCCTCGCCGAAGTAGCACATGGCGCAGTTAGGATCGAGCTTCCACGCTTCACGGAATGATCGAGCAGCAAGGTTCGGGTCGAAGGCGTACATCAACTGTATGCCCTGGTCGAAAAAGCGTTGAGCTTCTGAAGATGCGGTCGTGATTGCTCTATGAAACTCGCCTAGGCCACGTCCGTCATGGTGCATAGGCATGGGCTCATCAAATCCGGCAGGGAACTCAATGTCTTGCGCCACTATGGGTGCAGCTACGAGTGCCAGCAGGAAGACTGAAGCGACAGTGTATCGGCGCATCGGCAGTTACTCCAAGCAGTTAAGAATGGTTGGTGAATTTGTTCCAGTCGTCGGCTGGCGTCTACCATGGCGACGAATTTTGGTTGTCAGGTGGGTGTGATGGACAGGCGACAGCCGTGATTCCGACTACTAGCCCCAGGAGGCAGAACGCTACAGGTTGTCGGCGCCGCTTGAAGACTGGAAGGAGGAGCCCACTCGATGCCCCGTGCTGAAAGTCCCAAACTCTCACGCCGTGCGTGGATCACGACGACCTCTGGAGTGATCGCAGCAGGTCTGGTAAAGACACAAGTGGATGCAATCCAGCTGGTTGCTCAAGAAGCTCCGGGAGACCCAACTAAGGTCCCAGGACGACTAGTATCCGAACTCGGTAGCAGGGCACCGACTGAGAAACCGAAAAGACTGATCCGAGCACCTGCGCTTTCGTCCTCTTCTCGCACCCCACTTGCGGACCTGATGGGCACGATCACGCCAGCAGATCTGCATTTTGAACGGCACCACGCTGGCATACCAGACATTCAGTTTGAAGATCACGAACTGCTCGTCCACGGCATGGTCGAGAGACCGATGGTGTTCCGTATGTCAGAGCTCATGCGTTATCCGCAGGTCTCACGAATCCGCTTTTTGGAGTGCTCTGGAAACGGCGGTGGTGTCTACAATCGCGAGCGAATGCCGACCGAGATAACGGTTCAGGCTCTCGACGGCTTGTTAAGCACCAGCGAATGGACGGGTGTCCCGGTTTCGACGATCCTACGGGAGGTAGGTGTCAGGCCAGGAGCGAGCTGGATTTTGGCGGAAGGAGGGGACTCTGCGGTTATGTCTCGTAGTGTTCCCCTCGACAAGGTGATGAGTGATTCAATGCTTGCTTACGGTCAGAATGGGGAACGTATTCGGCCGGAGCAGGGGTACCCACTCCGCCTGTTCAATCCAGGATATGAGGGGAACACGTCGGTGAAATGGCTCCGCCGGATTGAGGTCACCGACCAGCCTACTCACACCCGAGACGAGACCTCGAAGTATACCGACCCGCTGGGAGATGGGACGGTCCGACAGTACAGCTTGGTGATGGACGCGAAATCTGTGATCACTTTCCCTTCGTATCCTTATGTACTGCCAGATAAGGGGTGGTGGGAAATTCGTGGATTGGCTTGGACGGGAAGAGGGAGGATCACCCGGGTTGAAGTGAGTACTGATGGTGGAAGGAGTTGGTCTGATGCGGCTCTGGAAGGCCCGATCCTAGACAAGTCAACGGTTCGCTTCCGTCATCTGTTTGACTGGAGCGGGCGTGATACCGTCATCATGAGTCGCGCGACCGACGAAACGGGTTATGTGCAGCCGACGGTCGAGCAGCTGTGGGAAGCGCGCGGCACGCGAACGTCTTATCACCAGAATCACCAGCGTGCTTGGAAAATCGCACGCACGGGCGAGGTAACGTTTGGCTTGGGAGAACTCGTATGAGTCAGCGGCCTTATCGGAGCTCCGCCGTCGCAAACATCGCTGTTACATCGTTAGTGGTGGTCACCGTTTTGGCCGCGTGTGCCGATGCGAGCGAGACATCGTCTAACGGTCAGTTTGCTTCCATTGAGGTTGCGATGCCCGGAACGGCCTTCGGAGTTCCCGCGCACGCGCCTGACCGTTTTGGCTTCGGAGTCGAAGCCTCTGAGCAGCGGGTCGCTATATGGGACATCGATGTTCGCCCGGACGGAGTGGGGCTTCCAGAGGGAAGTGGGTCTGTCCAGCAGGGACGGGATATCTACAACATCCAATGCATTGCTTGCCACGGTCCGACTGGAACCGAGGGTCCTAATGACCGACTGGTCGACAGCGAGCAGTGGGAGGACGTCCCCGCCACAAGAACTGTGGGGAACTATTGGCCCTATGCTACTACTCTCTATGACTACATCCGTAAGGCGATGCCTCAACTGACCCCAGGTATCCTCGCGCCTGATGAGGTCTATGCGGTCATCGCCTACATCCTCTGGATGAACGAGATTGTTCCCGAAGACGCAGTGATGAATGCTGAGACTCTTCCCGCGGTGGTCATGCCCGCACGTGATAAGTTTGTGCTGGATGATCGAGTTGGAGGCGGCGGGATAGTTCGATGACGATGGTAGGTGAGATCATCACTCGGCCCCGCTTTTAACTTGTGCGAGTTCAGCCCCGGGGTTGTGCGTACCGGCTAAGGTCGTCAGCCATTTGTGCCGCCATATAGTTAAGGAGCACGGTGGCAGCGGGTGTCTGGTTGACGTTCCCGATCATAATCGAGTACTCGGGCTCGTTTCCGTTTGCTCCACCGACTGCGGTCAGCATCACTGGATCTCCGGCACGAAATCGCACAACGTGCGCCGCTCCCAGTGGTATCGTGGCTTCAAGAGGGGTCCCCGACCCTGCGGGGCCGCTCCAGAGGATGTCGGCGGCGTTGATGTCCCCGAAGTGCAGCACGTAGCGGGTCTCTGTTCCGAGTGGCTCATTGAGAGCGGCCCGCAGGCCGAACGCAGGAGCTACGGCGATCGTGGGATGATCGATTGCAATACCTAGTGAATCATTAACGGCGTCGTATTGGGCGAGTTCTGACACCGACGCTTGGTCTCTCTCTCGGAAGAACGGTGAAAAGGAGAGTGATACGGCTACGTTGCCCACCCGTGCATATCCGATTGTGCGTCCTCCTCCTAGCTGACCATCCGCCGTTGGCTGAAGAGGTGCCGGAACAGTCCACGGGCGTGTCTCCTGAATTTCCCATACCGAATCTCCGGTATCAACGAAGCGGAAATTGGTTGCTTCACCCGCCGGCAAAGCTGCTTGGTCGCAGATGGGACCTGAAGCATTCTCGCACGCGTCTAAGACTGCTCCTCGCACAAAGATCGCCCCGTCGCACGGTCCAGCATCCTGGATTAAAGCGGTGTTCGCACTGAGCACGCTGTCTGCATGTTGCTGCATTGTCGTGAGCGTTTCGGCAATCACTGCCTTGATTGTCTCTCGACCGGCCTGTCGTTCTGCGAGCACGCCACTGTCTTCCGAAATTACGTAGCGTTGCGCGAGTGCCGCGTCTGTAGTGAACCAATTCTGAACGAGGGCTTCCGTCTCGTCTGAAGACGAGAATGGCTCGACTGTGCTCCGGTCTTCTAGCGCAACAGCCTCGGCGATTTCACGTAGCCTCGTGCTGCGGATGACGACGGGAGCTAGGACCCTGTCTAGGACTGCGATCTGTCTTAGCGTGCTGACGCATGTCCTAGAACGTTCTGTTTCGATTTCGACGAGTTTGCTGGGTGTGCCTTCGACCTGGGCAGTCAAAAGGGACGGGAAAGCGGCGATGAGCGCTGCCAGGATGAGTCTACGCACGTGTGTCACTCCAATCGTGGTGTCGAAATTGTTGAACGGGCGCAGCCTAGGGATGCGTACGCTCATGGTACCAATAATCGTTTGTTAGGGTTTCCTGCATCCGAACCGCTTGGCTGGGTGGATGCTTCTTTTTAGCCTGAGGCTCTAATAGAAGGTCCAATCGGCGTCAGTTTGTCATAGGTCCCCTCGCCGTTCCCTCCCAGTCTGGATCGGCCGCACCAATTAAGGTTCTGGTTTCAGGATCAAATTGGATCCCATGAATTCGACCAAATGCACCGGTGCGGGGCTGTTTGTTAATGTCCAACCCGAGTGCTTCCATCTCCGCAATCTCTATGTCAGTCCATCCGATTCCCGGTGAGGTCTCAGCATTAAATACACCCCCGGGTCCTCCTGCAACGCGTGGTTCGGAGAGTGCTTGGGGAAGGTCTACACCGAAGTCGATGACACGAGTGACTGCGTGCACTACTGCTGGCGGGATCATACCCCCGCCGGCGCCTCCAAGGACAAGAATGACCTCACCGTCCTTCATTACGATAAAGGGACAGATGTTCGAGCGGGCACGCATTCCGGGTTGTGTCATCGTGCCCAGGTATCCTCCGAGGGTCGAAGCATAAAGAAAGCCGAGTCCTGGGGTGACTACTTTCGAACCCATGTTTGGACCAAGCGTTTGTGTTAGCGATACGAACATCCCGTTCGCATCTGCGGTCGAGAGGTGAGTGGTGTGTCCACCATACAGATCGCCGCGCTCTTCGAGTTCGGGTAGCGGCGTACTTCTTACGCCGGGCCGTTGGCCGGGCGCGTTGAGATTCCTAGCCAGCTGCCCTGCATATTCTTTAGATGTTGCTCGCACGGCGGCCGTATCGGTCCCAAGGACGGCGAGCTCAAGTTGTGCCATGCGCAGAGCCTGAGCCGTGATGGCGAACCATTCCGCTTCTGTCATCGCACCCGGATCGAACTTTTCCATGATTTGCAGAGCTTGGATGGCTAGCACTCCGGCTGCAGGCACATCCGTGCCGATGAGATCGTATCCGCGGTAAGTCCCGCGCACGATACGGCTGTCTTCCGCGACATATTGTTCGAGGTCGTCTAGGTCGATGACAGCACCGTTTGCCCGAAGGTCCTCTGCCATCGCCTGAGCGATTTCTCCTCTGTAAAACACATCGCGTCCGCCGGTCATGATTTTTCGGAGGGTTTCGGCGTAAGCGGGCTGGACCAGTGTTTCGCCTGCCCGGTAGGGAGAGCCGTCACCCTTGTAGTAGGCAGCTGCAGTTCCCGGAAACTGCAAAGCTTGTTCAGCCCCTGCGGCCTGCCGCCGAGCATCTCCGGCGAGCAGGCGAAATCCTTTCTCAGCGTATTCAATCGCGGGAGCCATGACTTGAGCAAGAGGCAGTGAGCCGTGCTCCTCGTGAAGCTTCAGAAGTCCGGCTGCAGCGCCGGGAATCCCGATGACGGCGTAGCCAAAGGATGCTCGTGGCGCGGTCTCGTGATCGTAATCCCACGGGGCTTGTGTTGTTCCGTCGATGCCGTGGAACTCCCCCTCGGCGGTGCGGACCAAAATTTGATTTCGACCCCCGATGGAGTTCATAGTCGGTTCCACGACCGCGATGGCGAATCCGGCAGCGACTGCAGCGTCGGCAGCGTTGCCGCCCAGCTCGAGCATTCGCACTCCGGCGTCTGTGGCAAGAGGTTGCGCTGCGCTAACCATTCCCGTGCTCGATCGACCACTTTGGCCGACGGACTGGGCAGATGCGGAGAACGGGACAAATGAGAGGCTGCTCGCAGCCGTTATCGCTACGAGTCGGTAGCCCAAGTGGTGACTTAGTTTCATAAACTCTAGTGTTCGTCGAGCATTGCACTGGCACATGATGGTACGGCTCATCGGTCACATGAGCACGTCCTAAAGGCTAGGCAGAGCGTTCGATGCCACGTCTGCGCAGCAGGCTGGATAGAGGGCCTTCTCGCAGGAAGCCTCCGTGCTAGATAGAATCTCCTCATGAATGAGCAGATGATATGCCGATTTACAGTCCAGAAATCCGTTCCGCTTGCCCCAAACGGTGTTGGCCATGCTCGTGTCGCGGCGACAGCTGAGGTCAACTTTTAATGCTTGAGGCTCGTCTGCGTGCGGTCCTCGGCCTTGTTCTGCTGCTGGGTATAGCATGGGCTTGCTCTACTGATCGCAAGAGAGTCTCGTGGCGCCTCGTAGGGTGGGGATTGGCGCTTCAGATTGGGTTCGCCCTCCTAGTCCTTCGAACTCCCGCTGGTGTGGCCGCCTTCGATGCATTGAATCATGTGGTTCATGCGGTGTTGGGTTACGGTACCGAAGGTGCCCGCTTCGTCTTTGGTAATCTCGTTGGTAGTGAAGTACCGGTGGGGACGCTGGGGTCGGATGGTGGGTTCAGCGCAACGGATGGCGTAGCTGCTGAGACGGGTGCGTTCTTTGCCTTCCGCATCTTGCCCAATATTATTTTTGTGTCTTCGCTTGTAACCGTGCTCTACCACCTTGGTATCATGCAGAGGGTGGTGCGAATCGTAGCTTGGACGATGCAGCGCACGATGCGGACGTCAGGAGCGGAGACACTCTGCACGGCCACGAATATTTTCGTGGGAATGATGGAATCGCCCCTGGTAGTTAAGCCATACGTAGAACGCATGACCGAGTCGGAGATGATGGCCATCATGACCGCCGGACTCGCCACGATTTCTGGAACTGTTCTGGCTGCATACGCCGGTATGCTTATGCCTTATCACCCGGATGCTGCGGGGCATCTAATAGCAGCTTCGGTGATGTCTGCGCCTGCGGCACTCGTAATCTCAAAGCTACTCGTCCCGGAGACTGGAAAACCGATCACGACAGGGATGTTGGCTGAAGAGGTAGAGCGACGAGATGTGAACGTGATCGATGCGGCGGCTCGTGGCGCTGCGGAGGGCCTCCGATTGGCCCTAGTGGTTGGTGCTATGCTGATCGCCTTTATTGCTCTAGTCGCTATGATCAATGGCTTATTAGGTTGGCTTGGGGGCCTTTTCGGGGCCTCCGGAGTGACCCTAGAAGGTATGCTTGGATCCGTCTTGGCCCCTGTCGCGTGGATGCTCGGCGTCCCGTGGGTGGATGCAGGTCTTATAGGACGAATGATCGGCGTGGATCTTGTGTTGAATGAATTTGTTGCGTTTGTGGAGCTCTCTAACGAACTGGCTGACGGTACTTCAGTTGATCCGCGATCCTTAGGGATTGGTATCTACGCGCTTACAACTTTTGCCAATTTCGGATCCGTTGCCATGACCTTAGCTGGGATCGGTGCTATTGCTCCGTCTCGCAGGCAAGATCTAGCCCGCCTGGGTCCTAAGGCCATGGCTGCGGGCCTGATGGCTTCGCTCGCGACTGCTGCAGTGGCGGGAATTCTCTTGTAAGGCGAGTTTTTCCGTCTTCCAGCACAGATAGAATTATGTCGCACAGGGTGGATATGTCAGAATCGAGAAAGCGTCTTATCGTCGTGGGCGACCGCGTCCTGATTCAGCCCGAGGAGGGTGAGGATAGGACAAAGGTTGGTCTCTACCTCCCCAGCACAGCGGTGGATAATCAGGCGGTTCAGGGCGGCACCGTTGTCGCTACCGGACCGGGAAATGCTGTTTCCGCGCCCACTGAACTGGACGACGAGCCGTGGAAGATCGGCGGCGCTCCTGGTGAGCCGAAGTACGTTCCCCTGCAGGCTCAACTAGGGGATTATGCCCTATTCTTTAGGCGAGCTGCGGTAGAGATCACGTTTGAAGGTGAGCACTACCTCGTGGTGCCCCAAGCGGCGATTCTGACCCTCGTGCGTGAAGACGAAGACCCTGACGTCCTAGACTTCTGACCCCGAGGAGGCGCAGGAGGCGTAAGGCTCCGCGAGAGAAAGAGGTCGATCTTGGGCGCTACCGAAGCTTTATTGACGACTGGGAGGGCTTTACGAAAGCGGCCCATCGTCCTGAACCAGTGGTGTTCCGAGTGTGTGAAGGGCGGATAACACAGAACGCGCTCTTGGAACGTCTAGAGGATCGAGGCTTCCAGACGGAGCCTGTCGACGGAGTCTCCGGGTTCCACAAAGTGGTAGAAGGACCGGGGCCGCTTTCCGCGACACCTGAGCATTGGCTTGGCTTTTTGTATGTGCAGCAAGCCTCTACGGGTGTTGCTGCACCTGCGATAGCTCCAGAACCTGGTGAACACGTGCTGGATCTATGCTCGGCGCCAGGTGGAAAAACCCTGCACATGGCGGAGTTGATGAAAGACTCAGGATGTCTTGTCGCGTCCGAGGTCAGTGAGCCACGTATTCGCGGGCTTTTGGGTAATGTCTACCGTCTCGGGAATTCAAACATCCTAGTGACTGCAGGAGATGGTCGTGATTTTCCGACCGGCGTCACATTCGACCGTGTATTGGTAGATGCACCGTGTTCGGGTGAGGGTACACTTCGTCGTGCAGGCGGGCGGGCGCCGAATCAGTCTATGTCTTTTCTGAGTTATGTGACCAAGGCTCAGCGGGAGCTTCTAGAGAGAGCGGTCAAGGTGACTCGCCCAGGCGGTGTCATTCTCTACGTCACCTGTACTTTTGCGCCTGAAGAGAATGAGGCCGTAGTGTCCGACGCACTTAGGCGTCTTCCTGTCGAGATAGAGCCTTTGTCGCTTTCGATCGATTACGCTCCGGGGTTAACTCACTTTGAAGGGGTGCGATTTGATCCTCGGCTTGAGGGAGCGGCTCGCATTTACCCGCACCACCTCGACTCAGGAGGGCTCTTTATGGCGCGACTTCGTAAACTGGGTGACGGCGGGAGTCGATCGTTTGAAGACATTGTGCCTAGGGTCTTTCCAGATGACTCCCTATCGGTAGATGAAGCGAACGAGCGGCTTGGATCTGCTCTAGAAGAGTTTCGAAGTCGGTACGGTCTAGGGAGCGGACTCGATCGGTTACGCTG
>Ga0315331_10001112_pt1 | contig 19926 bp, 11 predicted proteins | sample M160m34915metaG_FD_203456 | JGI IMG/M metagenome (GOLD analysis project Ga0315331, IMG submission 203456) | Ammonia-oxidizing marine archaeal communities from Monterey Bay, California, United States - M1 60m 34915 | ecosystem: Environmental > Aquatic > Marine > Intertidal zone | place: USA...
GTTTTATGTGCCAATTGGTGTAGTGCGTAGGGGTTTTTTCCCTGGCGAAGATAAAGCGGCAATTCCTAAATTCAATGGTAGTAGGACTGAAGTGAAAAATGATGCCAAAATTAAGGTAGGCACTCATGAGTTAAAACTGACTACTACACAAAAGCCGCTCGAGAAAATGAAGAAAAAAATTACTTTCATTACGGGGCTTGATCGGACCTTTCAGGAGGGGACTGATGTTCATGCACAATGTGCTTCATGTTTTCTTACAAATTCGGCTCCTCATACAATTACTCAATCTCCTTATCCGCAATCCCGTACATTGGATCATGTAGTGGCCGAGAAAATTGGCCAAGACACTCCTTTTCGTACTCTGGAGTTTAGCTGTAATAGTCACAAGGATAATAAGGAGTCTATTCAGTTTGATAATATTTCTTGGTATGGGACTGAGCATGTAGCTCCAAGTATGAGGGATCCTCGGAAAGTTTATCGTCGTCTTTTTGGAACTAAGGAAGGACAGTCTAATAAGAATATAACTGATTTGGTGTTACAGGATGCTAGATCCATGCAGCGCCATCTTGGATATGATGACAAGCAGAAATTCTCCGAATATTTTGATTCGATTAGGACGATCGAAGAGCAGATGGAAAGACTTGAAAAGCTTCGTGAGGAATTATCTTTTGCTCAGTTCGAAGAGCCGGCCGATGCTCATTTGCCGAGAGGAGAATATATAAGGCTCATGGGTGATCTCATGGTAACAGCTTTGCAGGTAGGCTTAACGAACGTTGCTACTTTTATGGTGGGTCCTGAGCGCTGGGATACTCCATACATGTATGAGACTCTATTTGAAAAGCCTCGAAGCCATCATCAAATGTCACACAATCAAGGTCGTTTCATTGAGGATCTATTAAGAGTTGACCATTTTCATATGCAACAATTTGCCTATTTGGTTGAGAAGATGGACTCCATCAAAGAAGCAGATGGGACGACGCTTCTTGACAATACTTTATTTACTTATGGATCGGGCTTGGGTGATGGATCAACTCATCAATATAGTGCTCTTCCAATCATTATGGCAGGCTCTGGAGGAGGAAAACTAATTACTGGTAAACACATCAATCTTTCAGACCATTCAGGAGCAGTTCCAAAGAAGGAAGGAAAATACCAACAACTATATCAAGGATTGCCTCTAGCTAACTTATGGCTGACTCAAGCGAAAGCATTGGGTTTGGAAATGGATAGATATGCTGAAAGTACTGGTGAAATCTCTCATTTAATGGCTTAAAGGTCAGAGTGATTGTATTCATATTGCCCTTAGTTTTTTTGAATAAATCAAGGGCTTGCGGTAAACTGATAATTTGCGAGATTAGAGAGTTATTTTTTTTCTAAATATGAGAAATTTATCTGTTCTTATCCAAGGTTTATTATCACTGATTTTTGTTGGGATGTTCCCGCTATTAGCTGATGAGGAATTACTTGATGCCGAAAGGATGAGATCACTGGGAGTTGGTGACGCATCATTGGAAGTTGAACAACTAAAGATAATGCTCAATCCAATGACTAAAGATGAACTCAATGAGCTGTCACATGCTTGGAGGAATAGCTTAAAGAAAACGGTCCAAAATATTTCTGATATTAATTTGAAGGAGGAATTAAGCTTAGCCGATGAGGGGAGGAAGAATAGTTTTATAGAAGTTAAACTTAAGCAGTTGATTCTTTTTAGGACTGTTCTTGCTGAGTCAAAGAAAAAGGGTGGCGATCTGAGTGATTTGGAGATGTACGCGAATGCTGTTTCTGGAGCTCAGATTGCAGTTAATGATGATGATTCCTTTTGGTCTAAATACGCCTCTTGGTTTACCTCAAAAGAAGGCGGGGTCAAGTTGGGCATTCAGCTCTTGAAGTTTTCTGCGATCATGATGATTTTCTGGGCATTGGCGGGATTTGTGCGTCGAGTTGTGCGCCGAGCCGCTCAAAAAAGCAATCGATTTTCTGAACTTCTTGAGCAGTTCATGATTAAGATTTCTTTTAGAGCTATGATATTGGTTGGCTTGCTGGTCGGACTTTCAACAGTCGGAATTAATGTTGCGGCTCTTCTTACAGTGATCGGAGGAGCTTCGTTCATTATTGCTTTTGCGTTACAGGACACTCTTAGTAATTTTGCAGCTGGTGTAATGTTGCTTGTTTATCGCCCCTTTGATGTGGGAGATATGGTCGAAGTGGGTGGCGTATCCGGAAAAATCGGTCAGGTCAGTCTAGTGAGTACCACTATTAAAACATTTGATAATAAGGTTGTTCTTGTTCCTAACAAGAACGTTTGGGGGCAAATTATTACTAATTCTTCGGTCAGTACGGAAAGGCGAGTCGATATGATTTTTGGGATCGGCTATGATGATGACTCTGAAAAGGCAAAGCAAATTCTTGAGAAAATTGTCGAAGAGCACGAGTTAGTCCTTGATGAACCTGAGCCCGTGATTCAATTGCACGAATTGGCTGATTCATCCGTTAATTTCATCTGCCGCCCATGGGTAAAGACCGAGAATTATTGGCAAGTTCACTGGGATGTTCTTAAGAGGGCTAAGTCTGAATTTGATCAGGCTGGGATCAGTATCCCTTACCCACAACAGGACGTACATATTCATCAAGTCAATTAGATCATATTTTATTTATCTTTGACCTTTTGCCTGTCCCTGCTTAAATCGCCTCGTTCACAGGACATAGTCAATTATTTCCAAACAACCAAATGTCACAATCTCCTACTATAATTTATACGAAGACGGACGAAGCTCCTGCACTTGCTACTTACTCATTACTTCCAGTGATTCAGGCTTTTACAAAATCGTCTGAAATCAAGGTAGAGACCAGAGACATTTCTTTATCTGGCCGAATCCTAGCAAATTTTCAAGATTGCCTAAAAGAGGATCAGCAATTTAATGATGCTCTTTCTGAGCTTGGAGAGTTGGCAAAGACACCAGAGGCAAATATTATTAAATTGCCTAATATCAGTGCTTCGGTTCCACAATTAAAGGCTGCTATTAGTGAGCTTCAAAGTAATGGTTTTGATGTTCCGGAATATCCAGAGGATCCTGTTACAGATGAAGAGCGTGAAGTTAAGGGTCGTTATGATAGAGTCAAAGGTAGTGCGGTCAATCCTGTTTTGCGTGAAGGTAATTCTGATCGAAGAGCTCCGAGCGCTGTAAAGAAATATGCCAGAAATAATCCACACAGAATGGGTGAATGGTCAGCTGATTCCAAGACCGAAGTAGCCTCAATGGCAGCGGATGACTTTTGTTCTAATGAAAAGTCAATCACGGTTAAAGATTCTACAGATTACAGTATTGTTTTTGTTGGTGATGATGGTGAGTCAAGCGTCCTTAAGGGACCTGCGCCCCTTTTAAGTGGGGAAGTCATTGATGCAACGCGGATGAAGAAAGATGCGTTAGTTAATTTTTTATCTGAGCAAATAACTGCAGCTAAAGATAAGGGGGTCCTATTTTCATTGCATATGAAAGCGACGATGATGAAAGTATCTGACCCTATTATTTTTGGTCATTGTGTCCGGGTTTTCTTTAAAGATTTAATAGAAAATTTTGGAACTGAATTTGATGATCTTGGCGTTGATTTTAATAACGGATTCGGTGACTTGATTGGAAAAATTCAGCAATTGCCACCCGAAAAGAAATCCCTGATAGAGAATTGTATTTCAGATTGTTATGAGAAGGGACCAGATTTGGCGATGGTAAATTCTGATAAGGGTATTACTAATCTTCATGTGCCTAGCGATGTAATTATAGATGCATCAATGCCTGCAATGATAAGAGAATCAGGAAAAATGTGGAACAGCGCAGGTGAGACACAGGATACTTTAGCAGTAATTCCTGACAGTAGTTATGCTTCAGTTTATCAGACCACCATTGATTTCTGCAAAGAGAATGGTGCCTTTGATCCTACCACAATGGGAACAGTTTCGAATGTTGGGCTCATGGCTCAAAAGGCTGAAGAGTATGGATCTCATGACAAGACTTTTCAATCACCCGGCAATGGTGCGATCCGTGTCATTGACGCTGAAGGTAATACCCTAATCGAACATTCAGTTTCTGGTGGAGATATATGGAGAATGTGTCAGACGAAGGATGACCCAATAAGGGATTGGGTAAAGCTTGCCGTTAACCGTGCCCGTGCCACTGGTGATCCTGCGGTGTTCTGGTTAAATCATCAAAGATCTCATGATGCTGAACTGATTAAGAAAGTGGAATCTTATCTAACAGATCATGACACCAACGGATTAGATATCCAGATTCTAGAGCCTGCAAAGGCAACACTATTGTCTCTTGAGCGCATCAAGGAGGGTAAGGATACAATTTCTGTAACAGGTAACGTATTGAGGGATTATCTCACTGATCTCTTTCCAATCCTTGAGCTTGGAACTAGTGCAAAGATGTTATCAATAGTTCCGCTAATGAATGGTGGTGGGTTATTTGAAACGGGTGCGGGAGGGTCTGCTCCTAAGCACGTGCAACAATTCGAGCAGGAAAATCATCTTAGATGGGATTCGTTAGGTGAGTTTTTGGCGATGGCAGTTTCGCTAGAACATATGGCTGAAAATTTTGATAATAATAAAGCGCGGATACTTGCTACGGCATTGAATGATGCGACTACAAAATATTTACTGGAAAATAAATCTCCTTCAAGAAAGGCAGGTGAGCATGATAACCGAGGAAGTCATTATTATCTTGCCTTATATTGGGCTCAGGCACTCGTGGACCAGAACGAAGATGAAGAACTGAAGGATGAGTTTGTCTCAGTTGCTGAATCATTGGGATCCAATGAAGAGCAGATAGTTTCAGAGCTCATGGAAGTGCAATGCAGTCCAGTTGATGTTGGAGGATATTATCGACCCGATGATGAGAAAGCCACAGGAGCGATGAGGCCGAGCCAGACCTTTAATAATATTATTGATCAGATTTAATAGGACATATTAGTGGGGTTAGTAGTACGACCAATTTTTCTAGAACTATGCAATTTTGAGTTCGCTGCTATTTTTTTTGGTTATTTTACTGATTGAATTACGTCCCTAGGGTTGCTTCTTAATAACGTTTGATGGACAATTAATTTATGTTTTTCGCAGAGTTGGGTGGTTTTCACAGGATCATATTCCAATTTATTGCATTCTTATTAACTCTTAATGCCTTTAGTGCTGAGGATAGAAGCAAGCATTGGTCTTTCGTGCCTCCAAAATTTTATTCTGTCCCGGAAGTTAAAACTCAAGGATGGTCTAAGAATGAGATTGATAATTTCATTTTGGCAGAACTAGAAAGTTCTAATATTACACCTGCCAAGAAGGCTGAGCCTGCCCAGCTAATCAGAAGAGTCTATTACGATTTGATTGGGTTGCCTCCGAGCCCTGAAATAGTAGAGGAATTTTTAAAGGACTATTCGTCTGAGGCCTTTGCAAGGATCGTAAATGACTTACTTGATTCTCCACAGTACGGAGAGAGGTGGGGGCGTCATTGGTTGGATGTTGCTAGATATGGTGATTCTAACGGGGGAGATGAAAATCACGCTTACCCTCATGCCTGGAGGTATCGCAATTTTATTATTGATGCATTTAATCGTGATTTGCCCTTCGATGAATTTATAACTGAACAGTTGGCAGGAGATCTTCTTGAAAGTAAAACTTCTGAACGTTCACGCCGCATCACTGCAACAGGTTTCCTTGCAATTGGGACAAAGATTTTGGCCGAAAAAGACAGTGTAAAGAAAAGGGCTGATATCATTGATGAACAAATTGATACAGTGAGTCGTTCTTTTATGGGAATTAGCGTCTCTTGTGCTCGTTGCCATGATCACAAATTTGATCCTATACCAACAGCAGACTATTATGCTCTTGCTGGAATATTCCACAGTACCAAAATAGGAGATCAGTCTTTGAGCAGGCCTGAAGATGAGCAGAAGGAGGAAAAAAAGAAAGCTCGCCTAGTGGATATTAATGAGCAGTTAGGTGATCTCGAAATTAAGTTATCTGAATTTGTGGATTCAGAATCTATTGTGCAATGGGAGGCTGAAAAATTTATTCATGGCAATGTGTCCGTCATTCAAGGGAATAATGATAATGAAGCCACTTATATATCTGATCCTGGAAGCCAAGAAAATTTTGCCGAATATGAGGTTAAAATAACAACTGAGGGCACATACTCTGTCGATTTTCGATATGCCGCGAAAAGTTCAAGGCCAGGAAGTTTGATCATTGATGGTAATAAAAATAATGTGATTCCTGTACTAGCTGAGGTGACTGGAGGGTGGAGTTCAGAGCATCAGCGATGGAATCACGAAACGTACGTTCATTTAAATTCTGGAGAGCATGTTTTTAGAGTCGAATCTAAACCGCTGATGTCTCATTTGGATCAGATCCGTTTGACGCGTGTGCATTCTTTGGACCAAGTGAAATCTTTGCGCTTAAAGATCGATAATTTTAAGGAGGAGAGGACCGAGATCCAATCTGATAAAAATAACACATACAAGGTCATGGCAGTTCAAGACGGTGATGTGGCTGACACAAATATTAATTTAAGAGGCGATCCACATGAGCGAGGAGAATTAGTTTCTCGTGGATTTCTTTCAAAGATCTCTCCTCGTAAGGCCCTACCCTGTAATGAGGGTTCGAGTGGGAGGCTCGAGTTAGCTAAGTGGATGACTCAGCCCGATCATCCACTCACTGCAAGGGTCATTGTGAACAGAATTTGGTATTGGCACTTCGGTAAGGGCATTGTTTCTACGATAGATGATTTTGGAACGACGGGAACTGAGCCTTCTCACCCGGAGCTGTTGGACTATTTGGCAAATGATTTTGTACGTAATGGTTGGTCCATTAAAATGCTTCACCGTAAGATCATATCCTCCAATACTTATCAGATGAGAACGGATAATTCCAATCCATTAGCGGAAAAGAAGGATCCTGAAAATTTACTTTATTGGCGTCGTGATGTACGCCGTCTTGAGGCTGAATCTTTTCGCGATTCTGTACTAATGGTTTCCGGTAATTTAAATATGAACCCTCCATCATCGCCTCTCGTGGTAAAGAGTCAGGATCCATCACCTGCGGACCTGCTTAAAAATCGTCAGAGCTATGAAGATTATCAATACCGGAGCGTCTATCTCCCTGTTGTGCGTTCTCATTTATATGACTTATTAACTCTTCTTGGATTTCCAAACGCAACAACTACTGTTGGGCAACGTTCACAGACCACGGTTCCTACACAGGCACTATTAATGATGAATAATCCATTTTTAATTAGCCAAGCTCAAAGCCTTGCTCTTCGAATCGGAGAAGGGAAAGTGCGTGAGTTATATCTAACGCTTTTTTCCCGGATTCCAAATCCAGAGGAAATGCATTGGATTAATCATTTTTTCGAAAAGCACTCAAACATTAGTGGAAATAAAAAAGCTTGGGAGTCGTTGTGCCACACGCTTTTAATTTCGAATGAGTTTCTCCATGTTTGGTAATTTTCAGAGTAATTTTATTTCCCGAAGAGATGCACTGAACCGCATCTGTGTTGGTTTTGGTGGCATTGCTTTGAATTCACTACTGCAGGATTATTCGTCTGCAGATTCAGGAATTAATTATCCTCATCAGACTGCTCGTGCAAAACGAATCATTTTCTTATTTATGCATGGAGGTCCATCCCATGTGGATCTCTTTGACTATAAACCGAAACTTTATAGTGAGAATGGCAAGCCGTTGCCTTTTCCTGAAAGGTCTGTCCAGTTTGCTGCAAGAGGTAATATTTTTGCTCCTCCATGGAAGTTTCGACAAGTTGGTCAGTGCGGACACTGGATGTCCGAACTTTGGCAGCACCTTCCCGAAGTTGCTGATGATCTATGCATGATTCATTCATTATGTGAAACTAATGTCTCGCATGGTGGTGCTTGTATGAAATTACATACTGGTGATGAGGCATTGCTCAGACCGAGCATGGGATCATGGGTCAGCTATGGTCTTGGTACCGAAAATAGAAATCTTCCAGCCTTTGTAACTATTTGCCCAACGTCCCTTCATGGTGGAGTCAATAATTTTGGTTCGGCTTTTCTTCCGGCACAACATCAAGGAGTTCCATTGGGAACGCCTGGGTATCCTAATACTCCTGCGAAAGATGCTAAGTTCCATTATATGCGTCACCCCAGTGCTGGGAGGAGAGAACAAGAATTACAGATTGAACTTTTACGCAAGCTTCACGGTACAAATAAGTTTGGTGGAACGGACCTGGATGCAAGAATGGCCAGCTTTGAATTAGCTTTCAGGATGCAAATGGCGGCTCCAGAAGCAACGGATCTTTCAAATGAATCAAAAATGACCCGTGAACTTTATGGGATGGACGGCTCTGAGACAGATAATTTTGCCAGACAATGCATTCTTGCTAGGCGCTTGGCTGAACGGGGAGTCAGATTCATCCAAGTGAGTCATGCAAATAGCCTTCCATTTAATAATGAACAGTGGGATCAGCACTCTCATTTAGAGAAAGGGCATTCGATCAATGTGAAGCAAATAGACAAGCCAATTACTGGTCTCATAAAGGACCTAAAAGCCAGAGGTCTTCTTGAAGACACTCTTGTCATTTGGGGGGGAGAGTTTGGTCGAACTCCAACGTCTCAAAAAGGTAACGGTGAGGTGGGCCGTGATCATCATCCGGACGGTTTTACAATGTGGATGGCTGGAGGAGGTGTCAGACCGGGCATTCGGTACGGCGCTACTGACGAGTTTGGTTATCATGCTATTGAAGATAGAATGACGATACATGATCTTCATGCGACTATATTTCATGCACTTGGAATTGATCATACCCGACTCACTTTTAACAGTAATGGCAGGGAATTCCGACTCACCGATGTGCATGGTGAAGTTGCACATAAGATAATGATCTGATTTTCAGATTGTCAGGTGCCAGATTTATTTTATTGCGGAGGATTTTCTAGCCATGCCAATAGGTCAAGAATTTCATCAATCGTAAATAAGTTTAATAGACCTGATGGCATAAGAGAAACCTTAGAGTGTGAACGCTCGGTGATATTGACTTTATCGATTTTGGTTACCTTATTCGGATAAAGTGAATTTTCAGCAATTTGTATATATGGCACACGATAATCCAAATTAGGTATGATTTGGCCCCTGACGATTTTCCCTTCGCGTAGCTTTAATTCTACGGCTTGATAATTCTCTGCTATGGAATTTGAAGGTAACAATATTTCTCGAAGTAAATCTTTTCTCCCAAATCGGTTTGCTACGTTGGTCAGATCTGGGCCGATCGGATATCCAACTTTACCGTGTTGATGGCATCGACTACACAGAGCAAGCTCGAAAACTTTTTCACCATTTTCCAAGTTACGCTTGTCTATATTGAAATTTAATAGTCCTTTAAAGTTTTTAATGTCCCATGAATTAGTGACGGAACGATCTGATCGATCAGGAAATTCAGGCAAGGATGGGCGAGAGGCAAGGACGGTACTGAGTTTTTCTTTTTCTTTTCCAGTTAATGTTGCTGTTGATTCTTTGCGAATTGCCTTGAGTGCTTGAGGTAATCCCCGTCCCCCTAAAAGGGTTTCGTATTTAGCAAGGACTCCAAAGAATATTTTTCGCGACTCTAACGACCATCCCGAAGTGGTTTTTCTTAAATGAAATAGATAATGGATTCCTTCACGCTGAGAGCAGTCTCCTTGTAGAAATTCGATAACCTTAGGAACGGTACGGGCAGGGTCTAACTCAATGAGTAATGGTGATACAGCCATATTAATTTTTGCTGATTGATAAGGAAAATTCTTTCCAAGTGATTCAATGATTTGTTCTTTTGCTTGTTCTGGGATTTTGTGTCTAGAGATTAAACGACGAATGATATCGATATATTCGAACTGTTTAGATGGAACCATTTTTTCCCAGGCCATTAATTTGTTCAGAAGTCCATTTTTTTTCTCTATCTCCCCAGTCTCGATGAGTTTTGCAATTTCTTTTTCTGAAGCAATATTCAATTTTGCAGTTAAGTGATCTAGATCAGGAATCGCATCTTCCAGAAAAGTGCTGTTATTAATTTTTGCAGGTGAAAAAATAAAAGTGTTAGCATTGTGTTCAGCACTAATTCTTGAAGCGTACCTAATGCGTGGATCAGTGACTTCTTCAAATGGGATGGCCGTTTTACTTTTGTGTGATTTTTCTATTTTTTTTCGTTGTTCACGGTGTTTGTGAGATGACTCTTTCCTCATCTTTTCCTGCAAAGTCATATTACGCTCATTCACTTCTTTCCCGATGTATGAGACTCGATACAGCCCGCTCTTGGTCTTTCTTCCGCCTGTAACAAAATACATTGCTCCGTCTGGACCGAAGTCCAGATCGGTGACATTTAAAGGTTTGCCTCTCAAAAAGACTTCCGATGCGCCGATATAAGTTGATCCTCTAGTTACTAAGTGAACTGCAATGATTCTTCCATATGCCCAGTCAAGGGCATAAAGGGCTCTTTTGTATTCTTGTGGAAAATTACTCTTTGTTCCAAAACGTATTCCTGTCGGAGATCCTTTGCCGATGTGCACGGAATGCTGAGCATTATCGGGATGATCTGGATAATAGGGAGGCCATTTTCCCGTCACTGCTCTCCATCCAAAATCGGCTCCACTCGTTAAGTGTTTAATTTGGGTAGGGCGGTACCACGGAGTGCCCATATCAAATTCAGCATCAGCGTCATAAGTAAAAGCTTCACCATCCTCATTAAAATCTATTCCATATGGATTTCTTAGACCTGCACAAAAAATCTCCTTATTTTTTCCATCCAAATCCATCCGTATGACATGGCCTTCATTTTTAGGTGAGGGGAGGTGCTTATTTCTTAAGGGAGACATTCTATTCATTATCCCCTCAGGCAATTGAATTGAGTCACCATTAATTGCGTAGATTTTACCCTCAGGACCCATTGCGAGATCATTTCTTCCGTGTCCAAACCCTCCCTCACTCATATGCAGAAGGGTCCTTGTTTCGAATTCTCCGTCCCCATCTTTGTCTTTTAACCTATATAGAGATTTTGAGTTGTTAGCATGAGCGTACAGAGAATCATGAGCGTAAAGGAGTCCCCGACACTCTTTCAGATCATCATTTATTTTTTCTACGCTAACAATTTTTTTGGAATCATCGGAGAGTGAGTACCTGATCAATCCTTTGTCTTCTCGGGCCACAGTGATCCGGCCCTTAGGGTCGAATGCGATGTTCACCCATGAACCTTCATCCGGCAAAGCTGAATGGAGTAGTTCTACTTTATAGCCAGAAACGATTTGGAAATTTGAAGGATCAGTGGCTTCATTGGAGTTATTGGCCCGTTTCCATTGTGTATAATCATCCACTTCATCAATTAAAATATCTGGTAAATTCCACCATTTTTCGACGCCCAAGTCTCCTAGGCTTATAATTTTTGACTTATCGTCTTCGGATTTCCATTCTCTTGAAGTTGCTATTGTCTGCTTCTTACCAGAACGGTCAATGAGCTCAATTATGAGTGCCACTGCTGGTGCTTTTCCTGTTGATTTTGTATTTAGAATTATTTCATTTTGATCATCGACCAGATGGTCCAATACATTAACTTTCAGTATTGGACCAAAGCCTTCAGCGACTCCGATTGATTCATCGTTTAAAATAACTGAAACGTTAGCATAATCTGAAACAATACGTAATTCTGCGGATTTTAATTCTCCGATTTTTTTCTCAAAGTCATATCGTATTGTTGCTTTTTTTTTATCTTTTACCCATATCCATTCAGGTAACGCAAAAGTATATTGCGTGAGCAAGATTAGATGAAAACTTAGAACAAAACCGCGGAAGAGCATGTTGTGAAATTAGCTAATAAGTGAAATTAGAACAAGCTCACAGAAAAAAGACTTATCTGAATACTAGATTTTCCAAGTTTTTAGAGAGGGAATAGTTATGCCTTCGTATTCGTTTTGGATGTTCGATCTAAATAGAGAAGCTAATTCCGTGATTAATTAATCCAATAAAGAGCCTCCGCAGGAGCTGCCTGAACCTGCAGTGCATCCAAAGCAATGAGTAGCTGTTCTTATAGGTTCATTGGAAAATTCTGTTAGATTAATTTCCCATACTTTGATTGAATCTTTTTTGTTATATGTAGGCAATTCCAGCATTTGGTTGAAGTCGCAGTCAAAGACTTCACCGAGCCAATTAACGTTAATGGTGTCTCTGCACATGAGTCCATTAATGGTTTCAGGATTGAATGCATCTTTTAAAAGTGAATTGTAATCATTGAGCCGGCCTTCTCTTTTGAGCCAACTGGCAAACCGGGCAATGGGCATATTTGTGATACAGTAAAGCTGATTGAATTCGATTTGAAAATGTTCTTTCATCATCGTTTTATATTTTGCTTCTAGATCTGCTTGGTCCGGAGGCAGAAAATCTCCAGATGGATTATAAACGAAATGGATCTTTAGCCTTGAGTCTGAACCATAACCTAGCCCGTTTAATTTTTGAAAAGCAGAGATGCTTTTTCTAAAAACTCCGTTACCTCTTTGCTTTTCCACGTTCTCAGGTTCGTAGCAAGGCATTGAGGCGATAATTTCAACTTCGTTTTCCGCAAGAAATTCTGCGACCCATTCATATCCCGGCTCCTCAATGATGGTGGCGTTGAGTCTATCAATGACCTTTCGAGGAGTAGATAAGTTTCTTACTTCTTGAACTATTCTACGGAAGTCGGGAATCATTTCAGGTGTTCCTCCCGTAAGGTCAAGTGTTGGAATATTCGTCATTGAAAACCAATCCAGAATTTTGGTAACTGTATCGGTTCTTATGACTTCTTTGCGGTGTGGCCCTGCATTCACATGACAGTGCGAGCAGGTTAAATTACATAGCTTTCCAAGGTTTAATTGTAGGATTTGAGGATCTTTCCGGCCGAGTTGGATTCCTTCTCTGGCAAGAGTCTCATTAAAATTGCAGGTTTCTTTCAATTTATGATAACTGATTAATATAGATGCTTTAGATTATAAAAATTATTGAGAATTGTAATAGCAGTATTTAGTTTTTTGTCCTTCCTTGTGTAAGCTTCAATAAAATGTTAATTTAATTCAAATGACACCAAGTACACTAATTACCCTAGGCGTATTAGCCGGAATTTTCATTGTTGCTGTTCTTGTGATAGGCGGCATGTACAACGCGCTTGTCAAATTACGCAATAAATTCGAAAATGCATGGGCTCAGATTGATGTCCAACTAGAGCGTCGCTTTGATCTGATTCCTGACCTTGTTGAAACGGTTAAGGGTTACATGAAGCATGAGAAGGAAACTTTGGATGCGGTCATTCAGGCTCGTAACACGGCCGTACAGGCAAGAAAGAATACATCTTCAAATATTGGAGATCCGGACAGTATGGGAGCACTCATGGCTGCGGAATCGGGACTATCCGGTGCACTGGGAAATCTTTTTGCTCTTTCGGAAAGTTATCCCGATCTCAAGGCCAATCAGAACATGTCTACGTTACAGGAAGAGCTCAGCACGACCGAGAATAAAATTGCTTTTGCAAGGCAACACTACAATGACAGCGTGACTGCTTACAACACTAAGCGAGAAGTGTTCCCGTCCAATATCATTGCAGGACTCTTTGGATTCAAGGACAGAGCACTTTATGAGGTTAGTGAGGATAAGAGGGAAAAGGTTGCTGTTAATTTTTAAGTCTCATTACTTTATTGATGTTGATTCATAAGGAATGGATTTCTTTGATCGTCAGGAACTTGCAAGGAAGAATTCCAAGCATCTTATTTACTATTATATTGTAGCTGTCATTGGTATTGTTTGTTCTTTTGGATTTGCAGTACTGGGAGCCAGGTACCTGTTTCTAGTTCAGCAATCTGACCAGACAAATTCATTAGTGAGGCAAAGTTTTTTTGATCCAGAATTTTTTCTTTATTCTGCGCTAGGGGTATTGGCCTTAATTATATTGTCTACTATATTTAAAATTGCGGCCCTGTCCGGGGGCGGGGACGCAGTAGCTAAATCTCTCGGAGGAAAGGAAGTGGATCCAACGACCAAGGATCCGCGGTATAGGAGGCTCATTAATGTCGTCGAAGAGATGTCGATTGCTTCAGGCGTTCCTGTTCCGAGCATTTATGTGATGGAACAGGAGGATGGGATTAATGCCTTTGCTGCAGGCCATTCGTCTAGCAATGCAACGATTGGTGTGACAGCTGGTTGTCTTAATAAGTTAAGTCGTTCGGAATTGCAGGGCGTTATTGCTCACGAATTCAGTCACATTCTTAATGGTGATATGCGACTCAATATTCGTATGATGTCAGTTCTGTACGGCATTCTAATGATGTTCGTAGTAGGTAAATTTATTTTAAGAGGCTTTGGTCGATCTTCTTCCCGATCCAGATCCAGCTCAAAGGAAGGAGGAGGTGAAAGTTTCATAATTGTTGTGGGTCTCGCCTTACTTCTCATTGGATTGATGGGTTCAATCATGGCCAGACTCATTAAGTCTGCCCTTTCTCGTCAACGAGAGTTCTTGGCTGATGCTTCAGCCGTTCAGTTCACTCGGGACCCTTCGGGTATTTCTGGAGCTCTCAAAAAGATAGGAGGTTTTGCCGGTGCACGGATTGAACATCCGAGGAGGGAAGAAGCAAGCCACATGTTCTTTGGCTCTTGTTATAAGAAAAAATTATCTAATCTCTTTGCGACACATCCTCCAATAGATGAACGCATACGAGCCATCGGAGGCAATTCCGATGAATTCAAGACTTTGTCAAAGGAATCAGAATTAAATTCAGGTCAAATAAGTATGGATGAGGCGCAATCCTTGGTCTCATCTTTTTCAGATTCGAGTACGCATGCGTCTGATCCTGAGAAGGGTTTTTTCCAGGAAAAAGATCTCAATCAAATTGGTCAGATCATGGCGGCTCAGGTAGTTGTTGCCCAGAGGATTGTTTCTGAGATAGATAAATCTTTAATTTCATTAGTTCATCAGAAGTCGGGGGCTCTTGCTATTGTGTATTCGCTACTCCTTTCAGAAAATGATTTAGTGAGAGGAAACCAGTTAAAAATCATTAAGGGCTCCTGTGAGGGTGATATATCTAAAACCCTTAAGGCTATTTCAGATCAGATCGAAGGAATGCACTCAACAAAAAAAATTGCCTTATTGGATCTTGCAGTTCCCGTTCTGAGGCGCATTTCTCCCGAAGAGTACGAAAAATTCTGTGAGATTATTAATGAGTTGATTAACATTGATCAAGAGGTGGACTTATTTGAGTTCATGATACAGAAAAACATTAGGCTTCATTTAGACACTTTCTTTGGAAGAATCCAGCCTCCGAATGAAACGATTAAGACCTTATCTAAACTGAATCATGAATCGTCTGTTCTCCTTTCTGCTATTGCAGGTTTTGGTAATGAGGATGAACTTAATCGAGTTCAAGCCTTCAAGAAAGGGGCTCCTGTCCTTGAATTGTACGGTACTGGAAAACTTAAGTTCTTGCCCCCAGTGAATTGTGGTATAGGTCAAATGGGTGAGGCTCTTAAAGCGTTTGAGAAGTGCGTTCCGACACTAAAAAAGACTCTTCTGATTGCTTGTGGCAAGGCAGCCATTTCTGATGGTAAAATTAGCAGTAATGAAGCTGAGATTCTTCGGGCCATTGGAGATTCTATTGGGACTCCGATACCCCCATTCGTTTATAGCTAAAACTGATAATGGACAGAGAGTAATCCTGAGGCTTAGTAGGAGTAAGTGAACTCTGCACAACAACAGAACGTACCCCATGCGTCTTGGTGGATTTGGCCAAACCTATTGGGAATAGATGCGCCTATTGTGGCTGTCGTTTGGCAATACTTTTTTGCCTGTAATTTTGGTTTAAAGATACCAGGATCAAATTATCTGACTCTGTTCTTTGTTGTTTGGGTCATTTATTCAGTAGACCGGTTATTGGATGCACGAATGTTGAAGAGACCTGAGAGGGCATCATTGAGGCACTGCTTCTATCATAGGAATTATCGTATTGCTTTTGTTTTCACTGGGATCCTGATCGTTTTCACTGGTTTATCCTGTCTCTGTTTCATTCCGGTGGAATTGATAAAGACAGGATCATTCGTTGGTGCTTTTGTCGTGGTTTATTTATTGCATCAAATTTGGGCCAAGGGCCCTATGATGATGATTGTACCTAAGGAAGTTTTTATAGGGATGGTCTTTGCGGTTGGATCAACATTGACTGGACATACTTGGTCAGGAGAATCTATTTCGGATGCTTTCTTTTCGCCTTCAGTGATTCTTTTTGGGGTCTTATGTTCAATGAATTGCATTGCAATTTCAGTTTGGGAACGTGTCCATGATGTGGAGAATGATTCCAATGCTCTGCCTCAGCTCTTTCCTCAAGTCGTAAAATTATTTCCAATAATTGCGTGTGCCGTATTTATTTCTTTAATAGCATTTAGTCTTACCAATCATGACCATGTGGGATTTCCTATTTTTGTAGCTTCTGGTATGGGTTGTGGGCTCATTGCTTTTCTTGCTTTTTTTGATGGTAAAGCTTCGAGTCAATTCCTTCGATTTGCAGCGGACATGGCGGTGATGGTACCTGCTTTATTATGTCTTGCTTTGTGGTTATGAGATTTGATCGGATAGCCCGTTATTATGGATGGATAGAGTCAATTGTTTTTGGTGAGGATCTTCAACGCATTCGTTGTAGTCACATGGAGACTTTTCTTGAGGCTGAATCAATTTTATTACTTGGAGACGGGAATGGTCGCTTCCTTAAAGCACTACTAGATTCGGGTTGTTCAGCAAAAATAATATGCGTGGATTCGAGTCAAAGGATGTTAAATTTAGCCGAGTCTTTGACAAAGGATTCGGAGTGCAATGTCCATTTTGTTTTTAGTAAAATAGAAGATTATAACCTTCCGGATTCTTTTATTCCTGATGTGATCGGAGCGCATTTTTTCCTCGATTGTTTTAACGAGGATGAAATTCTTGTCATTCTTGGTCGTATATCTGGATGGTGCAAAGAGCACACGAAGTTCATTATTAGTGATTTTGCAATTCCTGAAAAAAAAGGATCCACAAGAGTGATTGCCAGATTATTAGTCTGGCAAATGATTGTCTTTTTTCGAATTTTTGCCGGTATTTCGGCCTATAAGCTTCCCAAAATAAGCCAATTACTACGAGAGATGAGCTATAAGTGTATAAAAAAAGAGACGCTACGTAACGGTTTTATTTGTAGCTGGGTATGGCAATTATAAGTAGCTTGAAAAGACCTTGAACCGATCACTGTAACTGGTAGAGTAGAAGTGTTAAATACTTCTCAATACATTAAGTAATTTGCTTATCTGTACTTGCAGTTTTTGACTAAAGAAAAGAACCCCAAGTAATTAGAATTAAAATCCCACTAGAAAATATAAAATGAAAGCTAAGCCCAACCAGAAAGGTTTCACTCTTATCGAACTGTTGGTGGTCATTACGATCATTGCAATCCTAGCCAGTGTGTCTATGCCGGTATTCTCATCAATCCAGCGTAAGGCGAAATTAAACAAGTCATTGCAACAGGCGAAGGGAATTTACACAGGTATGTACGCTAAATATGGTGCAGATGGGTTTCTTCCTGAGGAGGACAATGCGAATGATATCCTTAAGGATATTGCAATCGAAATGGATTCTGAAAAACCATTCTATGTGGCAGGTTCTATGTGGCACGGCAGAGGAACTACTTCGGGTGGAGGTGATGACTTGCATGAAAGAAGTACACCGGCAGGAATTGCTCTTGAAGCGGGCGAAAATCATTACGCTGTAAATAAGACGTCAACTTTCGAACCTCGTTATCCGATCCTTGCCTCTGGCTTCTCACAGACTCCAGGGAAATATGCTCAGGAAAAGACTGAACTTGGTGGAATTTGGGGAGGAATGGAAGCTGTATGTATTTTTGGTGATGGAAGCGGTGAAATTCTTGAATTGGATGAGCAATACAAAGCAATGAAAGACGTTAAGGGAAGTAAGATCGACCTTTTTAAATATCAGGGAAAGGTGAATATGGTTAATCCTAGGCGCGGGAACTAAAACGTTCTTCTTATTACTTATTTTATTTAAACCGGTCCCTGATCATTCAGGGTCCGGTTTTTTTATTTCTACATCCTTGTCTAAATTCGGATCAGTATCAGAGACTGTCCTGAAGCCAATATAATTGGTCTTGTAGTTTCGGGAATTAAGAATTTTTCTGGTTGTGACTTGTGGCATTTTAGAATGAGAATAATTAAAATTTCCACCTCGCACAATCGGAACAAATTCACCAAGAATTTCAGGGTCAGGCTCTTGACTGTTCGTCCATTCGCTGACGTTACCAAAGAGACCCCTAACGCCTTCCTCACTGACATCAGATAGGAGCGTATCCATAGGCTTCCAGGCCATAAACTTATCATTGCGTGGCTCTAATGCTTTAAGTTCATTGCCCCAAGGATATAACCTTCCGTACTTACCTCTTGCAGATTTTTCCCATTCTTTTTCACTGGGCAGTCTATGGTTCTTCCATTTTGCATATGCATAGGCATCCCACCAGTCTACGTAGATCACTGGACAATTTAGATTAATGGAATTCCCTTCATATTCTTTCCCCAATCTTGCAGCTGCATAATATTCATCCCAATTATTTGGCTTGTGCTGAAATTTTTCTATTGGCTGATCCGGGTGAATAAATTCCTTGCTGTTTAAAGAGTTAATTGCGTCTAGGAATGCTTTGTACTGGGCGATAGTGACTTCATATTTGTCGATCCAGAAAGTCGGTAATGTTTCTGTGATGTCTTTTTGATAGGTGAATTCTCCACCTTCAATTCTGATCATAGTTTCAGAATCGATGATTATTGGTTCAGGTGATTTGATGTTCCGGTTAAATAAAAGGTAAGCCGTTACTATTGCTATTATTAGGCTGATGGCAGTGAATGCCCAAATTCTTGACATGTTATGACTAGGATCCATTGACCCGTCAGCTAGATGAAGTAGTTCAGAAAGGCCTTCCTCACTTTCACTGATGCTGTGCTGTAGTTTTTTCCATGTGCTGGGACCCGATTGATGACGCATAACCTCCAATAAAATGGACCCGGTTTTACTTTTAGATTCATCGATAAATTCTTGAAGTATTTGACCGAGATAGCGAATATTTCCTTCTTCCTTAGTGCTATCCCTTTGATGATTGATCGCTGTATTAGCAATTCTAGTCATTCCGTCAGAGCTCAAGTATATATGCGATGCTTTGAGTGTTTGGTGAGGTATATTGGTGTTCGTTAGATACAATTGGGTTTCTACGACTGTTTTGAGTATTCTTATGATATGTTCTTCACTTAATTTAATTCCGTAATGATGAGCATCAGATAGGTTTTGCCCAGAGATTAATTCACTGGTATAAAATAATGTCCCTTCTTCTTCATGGCCTTCATAAATTGCGGCGATGTGCGGATGAGAAACTTTTGCTTTGGCTCTGACAAGTTCACGGAATCCATTCACGGAATTCTCATTTTTACTGAGTTTTGGATTTAGTAGAATGAGCGCGACTTTACGATCAATCGAGAGTTGAATAGCTTCGTGAACTTCAGTGTCTCCTTCACTCCTGATGAACCGAAGGAGTTCATAATCACCTAGTTTTTTTCCTGGCGCCGTTAAAGTGTTAGCCAATGGAATCTTTTCCTCTTCCTTGGAATCATCGATTCTTATTGGATTAACAGGAGATCTGGGAGTGGTTCTTGTTATGGAAACCTGTGGATGCAGTTGGTTCCGATTAAGCCATTCTTGAATATTTGATTTATCATCTTCATTAAATGTACAAATTTTTATTTTTGGAAATTCTTTTAAGATTTTTTCCTGCAAACCATCTAGTGAGTTTGTGGTATCAATGAGAACGTCTATTTTATCCGTTTGCAATACCTCTTTGAGCAATGTCTCGGGAGAT
>Ga0315331_10001113_pt1 | contig 19920 bp, 24 predicted proteins | sample M160m34915metaG_FD_203456 | JGI IMG/M metagenome (GOLD analysis project Ga0315331, IMG submission 203456) | Ammonia-oxidizing marine archaeal communities from Monterey Bay, California, United States - M1 60m 34915 | ecosystem: Environmental > Aquatic > Marine > Intertidal zone | place: USA...
TTGAACACGATGGTGAGGTAGACAACCATGAACAGACAAACAGGCTTTTCCCTGATCGAGATTCTGGTAGTGCTGGTTATCATGGGGCTATTAATCAGCGTTGTGGCACCCACCGTACTCAATAGTGCGGATGATGCCCGGGTGCAGAAGGTGCGGGCCGACTTTAAATCGATTGAAACGGCGCTGAAAATCTATCGTCTCGATAACTACGTCTACCCCACTACCGAGCAGGGACTTGAGGCCCTGGTGACGCCCAGCACATTGGAGCCCGAGCCCCGTAATTTCAAGCGTGGAGGCTATCTCGCCGAATTGCCCCTTGATCCATGGGGTCGACCCTACCTTTATCTGTCGCCGGGAGAATATCGGGAGACTGATATCTATTCTCTGGGTGCCGATGGGCTGCCTGGTGGTGAAAGTCAAAATGCCGACATCGGCAACTGGAATGAGGCGAACAGCTGATTCCGATTTTCCCCTCGTGAGCCCTCGCCTCACGCAGCGTGGCGCGATTGCGCGCGGTTTCAGTTTGATTGAACTGCTGGTTGCCGTATTGATCATTGTGCTGTTGACCGGCGTGGTGAGCCTCAACGTGGGGCGCGGAGGCGCCGACCTTGGACTTGAAGGCGAGGTGCGGCACCTCTCGGGTTTACTGGCATTTGCCAGTGCCGAGGCCGGCCTCTCTGCGGCAGATCACGGTCTGTTTATTGGATTGAATTCCGAGGGGGATGAACCCCGTTATCAAGGTATTTGGATGAGACGGTTTGACCAAGGCTGGGCCGCACCTCGCGGCAGCGCAGAGGTATTTGCTGCACTGGATCTCGCTGAGGGATACGAGCTCCGATTGAGCTTGGAGGGGCAGCCTGACCTAGAGTTCATCTTTTATGAGCCCGAACTAAAACCTGTGCCGCAGATCGTGACCTGGGCGGGTGGTGAAATGACGCCGGGCTACCTCGAATGGCTGGATGTCCGCACGGGCGATTTGCTGTATCGCCTCGAATGGGATCTTTTGGGTCGCATGCGACTGTTGCCCAGAGGGGGCGCCGATGACGAGAACTGACAGGCCGCTTGCGTGGCGAACACGCGCGGGCTTCACGCTGGTCGAGGTGATGGTTGCCCTGGCAGTGGTTGCGGTTGCCTTGCCTGCCCTTTTGCTGACTTTGTCCCAGCAGCTGGATGGCCTGCGTTATCTTGAGGATCGCCGACAGGCTCAATGGATCGCTGCTAACCGTTTGGCAGAACTCCGCCTTGTTCTCGGCGCTAAAGGCACCCTGCAGACAGGGCAGGTTTCTGGTTCGGAGGAATTAGCGGGCCGCAGTTGGTTCTGGTGGAGTGAAGGGGAGGAGACACAGGTTCCCGGATTTTTTCGTTACAAAATTGCAGTATCAGATCAGGAGGATGGCCAGACGTCTCCGATCCAGCTGCTCGATGGCTATCTAGCACAGGAGCGCCCGGGCAGTGGGCGCTAGGCACGTGGCCTCCGGCTTCACTTTGGTCGAGGTGTTGGTCGCGATGGCGATTACAGCACTTATTTCCGTGATGGCTTACACGGGGCTATCAAGCGCGCTGTCCGGTGCGGAGAGTATGCGCGCCGCAGCGACACGGGCGCACGAGATCAATCAGGCATTGTCTATGCTCTCTCGTGATCTGCGTCAGGTCGTCAACCGTCCGGTGGTCGATGAGTTGGGTCAGCTCAGCCCTGCGTTTAGTGGCGGTGAACTCGCGTCCGACTCGCTGGTACTAACGCGGGCTGGCTGGCACAACTCGACCGGGGCGCCCCGCAGTGCGCTGCAGAGAGTACGGTGGTGGTTGGAAGATGACCAGTTATGGCGCGGGTATTTTCCAGTGCTCGATCGAACCGCCGGAACCGAGGCGGTTGAGACGGCAGTGCTGGATGACATAGAGCGCTTTGAGGTTCGCTTTCTGTCTGCTTTGTCGGTCTTAGAGAGTGATCGCAACGATGTGATTGACCGCCGTAACTGGCAGGACAATTGGATTACCGATTTGTCCCAGCCAGGACAGCTGCCCGCGCCACCTGCGGCGGTCGAAGTCGTGATGGAAGTAGTCGGTCTGGGGGAGGTAAGGAGGACCTATGTGTTGCCCTCGTCCTGATCCCGGCGTGGCGCAGCGCGGCGCCGCCTTAGTGGTGGCAATGCTGGTGTTCGCTTTGGTGGCGGCGCTGATGGTCGGTCTGCAACGCGACTTCACACTGACCTTACAGCGCGGCACGCACCAGTTGTTTTCTGAGCAGGCTTGGGCGTACCTCTTGGGGGCGGAAGGATTGGCGCAGCTGGCATTGCAGGCCGACAGCCTCACCGATGCCAGGGCCGAGTCGCCCTCTGATCACCTTGGGGAGGTGTGGGCGCAGCCCCCGACACCCTATCCGCTGGAGGCGGGAGGATGGATGAGCGGGCGTATCGAGGACTTGCAGGGCCGCATTAATCTTAATCTGCTGGCCGAAGCACCGGCGACCGGGTCAGGCAATCCTGATGCGACGGACGCTGTGGGCGCTGGCGAAGAGAGCGGGCGTGAGCGGTCCGACGGCCTTGGGAGTGCGCAGGCCGCTATGACTGATCCGGAAAAGCGCTGGACAGGAACCCAAAAAATGCTCATTCGGGCTCTCCAAGCCATGGGTGATGCGTCGCTGTCTCTCGATGAGGCAACGGTGCTGACTGATGCCATTACCGACTTTATTGATCGTGATGCAACGCGACGACTCAATGGAGCCGAGGAGGCGGAGTATCGCTATGCCGACTTCCCCTACTTGCCCGCCAATCGTCCATTGGCCAGTGTCAGCGAATTGCGAGCAGTACAGGGTATGACGGTTAAGGTCTATCAGGCGCTGGCCCCACTCGTGACGGTTTGGCCTGAGCAGGCCGGTAGACTGAACATCCTCACTTGCCCACTGCCGGTTTTGCGCAGTCTCAATGGCGATGATCAGCTGTCACCGCTCTCTGTGATGGAGGGGGAACGGCTCGATGCGCTGCGCCGTGAAGGGGAGATTAGCCGCGTGGAGGACCTCCTTAACGATCCGGTGTTGAAGGGGCAGGCAGTGGCTGAGCTGGAGCCCTTGCTCGACGTGAGGAGTGACTGGTTCCTTCTCGACGCAGCGGTCGAACTGATCGAACGGGAGCGCCACTTGTTCAGCGTTTTGCATAGAGGTCCGGAGCGGACCGTCGCTGTTTTTCGCTCTGAGGGCGAGCTATGATGAGATTCTTGTCTGTGAATCGGTACCCACTGATTTTGCGAATACCACGCCGATGAATCTCGAAAATCTCAATGTTGTGCGCTGGCATCAGGGGCAGGGGTTTCTGGTGCGAGCGGGTCATGCACCGGAGCCGTTGGCTTCTGATGAGTTTAGTCTGCCAGACAATACCTGTTTGGCACTGCCCTCAGATGTGGTGCGTAATATGACTGTCCCAGTCGCACCCGAAGAGGTGAAACACCTCCGGCGCGCCTTGCCGTTTATGCTCGAGGAATCCTTAATCGAGGACGTAACCGAACTTCATTTTGCCTTTAGCCCCATGCGGGACGATCTGCAGGCGGTGGGGGTCGTGAAGCGATCCACTATTGCACAGTGGATGGAGGAATTGCCCGATAAGGTAAAGGAGCTTCCTTGGGTGACCGAAGTTTTATGTCTGCCGTGGCGCGCGGGGCAGTGCACGTTGATTTTCGAAGACGAGTGGGTGCTCGTGCGCTGGGGTGAGGCAGAGGGAGCACGAGTCGAGATGGCCTTGTTACCAGCGCTTCTCGATTCGTTGGAGGCGGAGCAGATCACGCTAGTGGCCTATGGAAAGGACCAACAAAGCGCCATGGTGGTGATTCCGGAACGTTTCCATGACGAACTGCAGTGGCGACAGGGCGGGCTGTCTGACGCGCTGCTGTTGGCGGAACCCTTGCCAGCGGGACCTGATCTACGCCAAGGCGATTTCGCACCGCGTTTGCCTCTGATGCGTTGGTGGGGGGTGTGGCAGCGCGTCGCAGTCGCGCTGGGTGTGGCCCTGATTTTGAAGACAGGTCTGTCGATAGCGGATTATGAAATGCTAAAGGCAGAGGATCTGCAGCTTCGTCAAACCATTCAGGAAAGCTACCGGCGTATCAACCCCCGTGGCGCGGTGGTGAATGTTGAAAAGCAACTCAATCGCCAGCTTGCTGAGCTGGGTGCGGGGGCCAGGCACCGGGCATTTACCCCCATTTTGGTGTCGTTGCTCAGCGCAGCGGCCGCAGTGCCGGAGATTACGCTCACATCGGTGAACTACAGTGGCGGGAGCGATATCCGGGTCAATTTTTCAGCACCGGATTTTCAGTCGGTAGAACAAGTGCGAGATCAATTGAAGCAGCGTGCCCTCAGTGCAGAGCTCGAGAGTTCTAATGCGCGCAGAGAGGGTGTGGTTGCGCGGCTGCGGGTGGAGATTTGATGATGCGGCAGTGGTTTGAATCACTTTCGAATCGGGACCAGATCGCACTGGTGATACTCGGGGCGGCACTTGGACTGTGGGTATTTGTGCAGCTGATTTTTTTCGAGCTCGATGGCCGCCGCGAGCGCCTGAAGGGCGGCAATCAAGCGCTGGCGCAGCAACTCATGCGGGTTGATCTCAAGGTCGAGCAATTGGCTGCTTTGAGGGCTGGGGGGAGTGGTCGACAGGTCAACTTGACCCGCACTCTCAGTCAGGCAAGTGAGGCGAATGGTTTGGCCGTTAAGCGTCTGCAACCCAACAGTCGGGGCGAAGTACAAATCCGGTTTGAGGGGGTGGCCTTTGATAGTCTTCTGCAGTTCCTCGAGCAGATAGAAGGTGTTACCGGGCTCGCGGTTCTAGATGCGTCCATCAGTAGCGCAGGCCAAAACGGCGGAGTGAATGCGACTTTGCGTATCGCTGGGAGTTGAGCGATGGCATGGCTGATCAAGTACCGCCGGGGGCTCGCAGGCACACTCCTGTTAGCGCTTGTGGTGTCCCAAATACCAGCGCGCACATTTCAGGGGTTGTTGCCTGACAATGTCTCCCTTTCGGGCTTGTCGGGCACCATCTGGTCCGGACAAGCGGTCAGGGCCTGGACGATGATAGACGAGCGCCCTTTAATACTGGGTGCTGTTCAGTGGCGGATAGAGCCATGGCGACTGGGTTGGAGCACACCCCTGACGGTTACCAGTGAGTGGGGCGATCAGATTCTGCGCGGTCGGATTGGCTTGGGGCTCACGGGGCAGTGGGTGCTGCGCGATATCAGCCTAAATTTTGACACCCAGATACTGCGTGCGCTCTTTCCCCTGTATTTGGGTGGAACACTCTCGGGCCGATTTGATCGCATTGAAATCGAAGATGACAATCTTGTGCAGGCGCGAGGGGTGGTGACTCTACGTGACGGCATATGGACGGCGAGCGGTGGCAGCATCCCGTTGGGCAACTACCGTATTGATGTGATGGGGGACCGCGCATCGTCTGATGGCGTGCAGGCCGTTATGCACACAGATAATGGTGCGTTGCTGCTGGCGGGAGAGGCCAATCTGGTCGCCCGCGCTTACGAGGTGAGTCTGCGTGCGAGTGGGCCGATGGCAAAGGATGAGCGTTTTCGCCGCGCGGTCTCCCTTTTCGCGACACCGACTCCGGAAGGCTTTGATATCTTGGTACAAGGGCAGCTTTAGTATTGCCATAACGCCTATCCATCCGTAGTTTGGAGTGTGCAACGTCCAACTCAGAATAAACAAGGCGTCTGGGGAGCGTTCGCTCCCGAGCCCATAAAAGCAGGAGGCAGGTTAATGGTGTCAGCAGGAAACGCGGTGTGGTCCAGTCGATTTGCTTTTGTGATGGCGTCGGTCGGTTTTGCCGTTGGTCTGGGCAATATCTGGCGTTTTCCATATGTAACGGGTGAAAACGGCGGCAGCGCCTTTGTCATGATCTACCTGCTGTGTGCTGTTGCCATTGGCATACCCTGCCTGATGGCAGAGTTGCTGGTGGGACGGCGCGGAGGCGGCAGCCCTCCCACGTCCATGGCAGCGGTCGCAGCAGAATCTGGCCGCAGTAAACGCTGGCAAGTGGTGGGCGGTATGGGGGTCGCAACTGCCTACACGATTGCGATCACGTACGCGGTAGTCGTGGGCTGGGTGCTCTGGTATCTGGCTCGCGCACTGGTCACGGGTTTTGCTGATTTCGACGCAGGGGTCGCAGAAGCCACTTTTGCGGGACTGTTGGCTGACAACCAGGCCATGGTGTTATGGACGCTGATCGGTAATCTCATTGTCGGCGCAATCATTTATGCGGGGGTCACGTCGGGTATTGAGCGGGCCGTGACCGTCATGATGCCGCTCATGTTTTCACTGCTCGTAGGACTGAGTATTTACAATTACTTTGCCGGCGGCTTCGTCGAAACCCTCGAATGGCTTTTTACGCCGGATTTCAGCAAGGTCACCGGTGCGACGGTTCTTGCCGCGGTCGGTCAGGCCTTTTTCTCGATTGGTGTGGGTATGGGAGGCATGATGACCTACGGTGCCTATCTGCCCAGGGATTTCTCCATCGCACGCGGCGCCGGGACGATTGTTCTGGCGGATACGTTGATTGCGATCCTGGCCGGCTTTGTTGTGTTTCCTGCGGTATTTCACTTCGGTTTAGACATGGCGAGTGGGCCCGGTCTGATTTTTCAGACCTTGCCGGTTGCTTTCTCACAGATGCCTGGTGGCTCGATCTTTGCGGTGCTCTTTTTTGTGATGCTGGCGGTTGCAGGTGTCACTTCCATGGTGGGTTTGCTGGAGAGCGTGACCAGCTGGACCAAGGAAAAGCTCGATACCTCGCGCGAACGTAGCACGATTCTGGTTATCGGGTCGGTCACGAGTCTCAGCGTGATTTCCGTGCTGAGCTACAACATCTGGGAAGATTATCGCCTGCTGGGCATGAATTTTAACGAGCTCACCGAGGCGCTGTACGACAGGTTACTGCTGCCCATGGCGGGTTTGCTGGTCGCGCTGTTCACGGGTTGGTTCATGCATCGTGAACGGAGTGAGGATGAACTCCGGGATGATTCGCAGTGGTATGGCCTTTGGCGCGGGCTGACGAGATTTGTCGTGGTGCCCGCTGTTGCACTGATCCTGATCACCGGATTGATTTGACCACGATGTTGACGATTTTCACGGACTGGCTCTGGTCCTATGTGTTGATCGCCGCTCTCCTGATCGTCGGAGTGCGTTTTACTGTGGGCTCCAGAGCCGTTCAACTCAGATTTTTTCGGCGCGCATTTGCGGTCTTTTCTGACAGGGGAGGGCGGGGATCCGACCGCGGCATCTCAAGCTTCCAGGCGCTCTCGGTCAGCGTTGCCGGACGAGTTGGTGGCGGCAATATCGCAGGCGTTGCAGTCGCCATTACCCTCGGGGGACCGGGTGCGCTGTTCTGGATGTGGTTGATCGCTTTGCTAGGCATGGCGACCAGCCTGTTCGAGTGTGCGCTTGCGCAGCTGTATAAACGACGGCACGGTGACGAGACTTTTCGCGGTGGACCAGCTTACGTCATGCACTATGGTCTGGGTTGGCGAGTGCTGCCTGTGGTCTACAGTGTGCTGTTATTGCTCACCGTTGGTTTTGGATTTAATGCAGTACAGAGTTACGTGGTCACCACGTCAATCAAATCCGCCTTCGGGGTCCCGACCTGGTTGAGCGGCGCGGCGATGACGGCAGTCATGGCGATTATCCTCTTTGGCGGTATTCGGCGGCTCGCACGGGTCTCAGAAATCGTGGTGCCCGTCATGGTCGTGGCATACCTGATCCTCGCCCTGGCAGTGCTGGTATTGAATGTGAGCGAGATTCCCCGCGCGCTGGGTCTGATTTTTTCATCCGCATTGGGCCTCGAGCAGGCTGTGGGCGGCGGGATCGCGGCGGCGATTACCCAGGGTGCAAGAAGGGGTTTGTTCTCCAATGAGGCTGGGCTCGGGACGGTACCCAATGTCGCCGCCGCAGCAGACGTACCTCACCCTCTCTCACAGGGGCTGGTGCAGTCCCTGAGCGTCTTTATTGACACGATTGTATTGTGTACCGCCACCGCATTGATCATTCTGATGTCTCCGGTCTATGGTTCAGGTGGTGATCAGATTCAAGGGGTGGTCTTGACTCAGATGGCCGTAGCCGAGCACCTAGGAGCCTGGGGAGAGCCACTGGTCAGTCTGGCGCTAGTATTATTTGCTACCACTACCATTGCGTACAACAGTTTCCTCGGAGAGAACAGCATTGCTTATTTCGAACGGCTGGGATCACGAGCGGTATTAGTCTTCAGGCTCGTCGTGCTGACTATGATCGCGTGGGCATCGGTTCAGGATCTCGGCACTGTGTTCGGGTTCGCCGATCTCACTATGGCATTACTGGCCCTCACTAACTTGCTGGCGCTGTGGGCGCTTTATCCCGTTGCGATGTCATTACTCAAGCACTATGAGACGCAGCTGGAGAAGGGCGAGCCCCCCCGATTCAGTCGGGACCAATTACCGCGAGAAACGCTGGATCCTGAGAGCTGGCCTCACCGTCTTGGTGGCTGACCCGCTCTACTGCACTTCGGACAGTTCGACGGTAAATCGCTTTTCTTCGCCTTCTCGCGTGGTGACGATGTCAATGGTGTCGCCAACGCGGTGTCTTTCCATCTCCGACAGGAATTCATCATTATTGGCGACCCGCTCGCCGTCGATTTCGGTGATGACATCACCGAGGATGATTTCCCCTCGCGAGCCTCTCCTGGCGCCCACCATACCCGCCATCTCGGCGGGGAAGCCACGATAAGTTCTGACAATCGGGACGCCCTCGACGCGATATCGCCGCAGCCAGCGGTCGGATGCCAGCTCCACCCCTAGAACAGGGCGCATGATTTTGCCAAATGCAATCAGCTGCGGCACGACTTCGATGACGGTGTTCACCGGAATAGCGAACCCGATACCCGCACTGCCGCCACTAGGTGAATAAATGGCGGTATTGACGCCGATCAGTTGCCCTAGAGAATTCAGTAGTGGCCCGCCGGAGTTGCCCGGGTTGATCGCGGCATCGGTCTGAATGACGCCTCGGATTGTCCGGTTACTCGGTGATTGGATCTCGCGGTCTAATGCGCTGACGACTCCCACGGTGAGAGTCGTATCGAGACCAAAAGGGTTGCCAATGGCCATCACCTTGCGTCCGACTGAAAGCTCTGAAGAATCCCCCACCGGTAACTCGGTCAAGTTATCGGGCGGATCCATCATTCGCAGCACCGCCAGATCTCGCTCAGGCGCAAGGCCTACCACTTCTGCCTGAAATGCCTGTTCGTCTTCTAAGGTAATGGTCAGGCGGTCGGCACCGGCGACCACATGGTAGTTGGTGACGACCAGGCCGGAGTCGGCGTTCCAGATAAATCCGGAGCCCGCACCTCGGGGAATCTCCATCACGTTTCGCGTGAAGCGCTGCCGCCTCAGCTCCGTTGAGGTCACGAATACGACAGCCGGACTGGCCAGTTGAAAGACTTCGGTTGTGTTGGCTTCGTCGTCTGTAGAGAAGCTGAGATAATCAGGCGCCTCTGTTGCGGACAGCGGCAGAGCGTGCCAGAGGAACAGGATCGCACCGAGGCAGGCGTGCAACAGTACTCTCGCGTTCATCCTTTCTGGAGCGCCAGAATACGATCGTCGAGGGGAGGGTGGGAGCGCAATAGAGCGGCAAAACCGGAGCCAGTCCGTGATCGGATGCCGAAAGCCGTCATCTCACCTGGCAAATCTTGCGGCAATCCCTGTTCGGCTTTCAGTCGCTGCAAGGCGGCAATCATTCCTGCACTCCCGGCGAACCGTGCCCCGGCGGCATCGGCCCGATATTCCCGATAGCGCGAGAACCACATGACGATCATGCTCGCGAGGATCCCTAAAATAATTTCAGCAATAATCGTCACAATAAAGTAGCCGATACCGTAGCCGCGCTGAGTCTTGAAGACTACGCGGTCAACGGTGTGCCCGATGATGCGGGCGAAAAACATCACGAACGTATTCACGACACCTTGAATCAGTGAGAGCGTGATCATGTCACCGTTGGCAACGTGGCCGATTTCATGAGCCAGCACCGCGCGCGCTTCGCGCTCTTCGAAGCGTCTCAATAGCCCGCTACTGACCGCCACCAGTGCCTTGTTTCGGTTCCACCCGGTCGCAAAGGCATTGGCCGCGTCCGAAGGAAAGATGCCGACTTCGGGCATGCCGATACCCGCATCCTCAGCAAGTGATTGGACTGTCTCGATCAGCCATTGTTCGTCTCGGTTGCGGGGTGTCTCGATAATCTGCGTGCCAGTGCCTCGTTTCGCCATGAATTTGGATAAAAATAGCGATATCAGAGAGCCACTCATTCCGAATAGCGCACAAAAAATCAGCAAACTGCCGAGGTTAAGATCTACGCCGTTGTTGGCGAGGATGCCCTCAAGTCCGAGCAAATTAAATATTATGCTGACCAGCACCAAAACGGCGATATTGGTGCCCAGAAACAACAAAATCCTCATATTTTTTGCTCCCTTAAAACGCTTTTCCTTGCTTATTCAATGGGGTCGTCTTCGTCGGTTTCAAGGTCTTTTTTCTTGCCGGATTTGGGAACGGGATGGCGACTGAGTTCAAGGTTTTTGGGTTGCTTGCCTTCAGTTTCGGCAAGCAGCACCTCGCCCCGCAGATCTGTCTCTTTGGAGCCCAGTTCAAACAGGGTGTTCACGGCCTGGTCGCGGTGTGTCCAGCACGCTACTTGACCGGCCCGACCTCCTTTGACCCAGCCGCCCGATTTGCCCCAGTAATGTCCCAACTGATTACGGATGACGAATGCGCCGCTCATCTCTTATGGCCCTCCTGACGGTTTTTCTGATCGATTGACTTCAGGCTACGGGAACCTGTGACAGCTCAATGAAGCAAAAAATCCTTGGCTTCGTTAATTTTTGCCGCCAGATAATCATTTCCACCTCGATCCGGATGCAGCTTTTGGATCAATGTGCGGTGTGCCGCCACGATGTCGTCGTCACTGGCGTCATCTTCGAGGCCGAGCAGAGCGAGGGCTTCCGCTCGGTTCAGGCCAGAGGCGTGAGTGTTGGCTGAGTGCGCTCGCTGTTCGCTATGATCAGTTTCGCCGGGAAAGCGTTGCTCAACATAGCTGGATAGGAGCTGCACCGAGTCGGTATCCTCGTGCTGGCAGTAGGCCATCAATTCATCAAGTTGTTGTCGGTCAAGCTCATGCAGCAACCAGTCCTTGTAAGGCCCCTCCAATATCACTCCACTGAGGTCGCCGCTGTCGTGATCCAACGTCATCTTCAGGATGCGAGAGGCCACTTCTGACTGCTTGCCTGCTGCGCTCGCGCCGCCCCCCCGAAGACTCCCCAGCATCGGCAGGAAGCGAATGAGAAGGGGGAGCATCTGTCGGGCCGCTACCAGCAGTCCGGTCAGTGCCGCGCCGATCCAGTGCATTTTTCCCATCAGCGTCAGAATCACCACCCCGATCACGGCGCTTCCGAGAATAATCTGCAGATAGGCGCCGCGTCGCTTGTGTGGTGGTTGCCGCTGCGCGCGTCGGATCAAAATGACCAGCGTGAGTGCAACGGCGAGTAGGAGGATCATTCGAGGCACGGCAGTAACGGCTCCTGAGTGGCTTGGACGGTAATGCCTATGATATCGGTTTTAATCGGGCACTACGGCTTCTTTTCGAGTTGCTCCAGCAGGAGTCGATCACCTGCGTTGTCGGCCCGAGACAGTGCTTTGAGGCCGCCGCGGGCAAATCGTGCGACGGCGCCCAATAGTAATCGCAAGTGCTCAGCACTGCCGGCGTCAAAGGGCACCGTGGCACCGCCACTCAATGTCGCCATCCGCTGAAAGACAGCGCGAGTGGTGGGATCACCTCCCTCCTGAAACAAGAATAGCGGTATTTTTTTCACGCCGCATCGGCCTGCGATGGACAGGAGGGATTCTGGGGATTCCTCGCAGGCGTCGCCTACGAAAATGACAGCACGAATGGGATGAGTCGCGGACCCTGCTTCGAGTGCGTGAGTCAGCACTCTGCCAATTTGTGTCACGCCCGCCTCGCAAGTCACTCGGCTCATTTGGTCGAGTAGCGCACCGGACTCGGTTAGCCATCGACTGGCTCTAAACTCCCCAATCCCTCGGTAGTAGCATAGCTGAACGGCAAGCGAGGTCGCGGTGGAGGCAGCGTCGAACAGTTCGCCATGAAGCCTTCGGGCGTGTTCCCAGGTCGCTTCACGGCTGGCTGTGGCGTCAAGAGCAAAGACTAATCTTGCCTGCCGGCGGGTAACCGCCTGAATGGCCCGGGTCTTGCCGAGAAAGGCAGCGACGTCGCCCGATCGGGGACGGCCAAGATCCTTAGAGATGTGAAACCTAGGACGCGCGGGGCGCGAGCAAACCGCGATCGCGAAGTTCGCGGAGGTAGTGACGTCGGCTAGCGAGCTCAGATACGACGGCGTCAAAGGCCTCCTGATCGAGAGAAACTCTGTCAGTGGCTGTCTCTCCACTGACTAATTCCATCAGCTTTCGGCTTGAAAAATCGCTTGCTTTGAAGGGTTCGCGTTGGTTGTGTGTCATGTTTCTTCCTCCCCCGCCACCTGCATCAGCAGGCTGTGTTGTCGGGCGGTTGCCTGGTGGGCAACCTCACACCCCGGGCGGGATTTACTGTCAGTCGTCAAAATAGCCGGCTATTATGACAAAAATGCGTCTATGAACGCCACTAAGCTCGTTTGACAGGAAAAAGAGGATGAAATGGATGGACATTCGCCGTAAGCATGCGCTCCCCGATGTCGCCAGCGCCTTAACGGGGCGCGACGACGCGATGCCCGTTGCAGATCGGCATGCGGTGCTGGGAACATCGCTGTTACCCCCCTTCGCGCCGCACTGCGAGCAGGCGTTGTTCGGGATGGGGTGTTTCTGGGGGGTAGAGCGATTGTTCTGGCAAATCCCCGGGGTCACTAGCACGGCAGTAGGCTATGCAGCAGGGCTAACGCCCAATCCGACTTATCGCGAAGTCTGCTCGGGTCAAACGGGGCACAACGAGGTCGTACAAATTATTTTTGACCCGACGGTACTGGCTTACGGCTCGCTTCTCAAAGCGTTTTGGGAAAACCATAACCCCACTCAGGGAATGCGGCAGGGCAATGATGTGGGCACGCAGTACCGGTCTGGTATCTACTACCACAGCGAGGCACAGCATGCCGCTGCCGCCGAGAGCCTTGATGCCTACCAATCGCAGCTGGCAGCGGCAGGGCATGGCGAAATCACCACCGAAGTCTTGCCCGCGCCGATCTTTTATTTTGCCGAGGATTATCATCAGCAGTACCTGCATAAAAATCCTGCCGGCTATTGCGGCATGGGCGGCACCGGTGTGGCTTGTTCGATTGGATCGGGAGTCTCGGCAGGTGCAGCTTAAGAATTCGTGCCGGCTAGTGACTGACTGAGCGCTGCCGCGACCGCTGTGTCGACACTGAGGGTGCGTGCGCCCAGATTGACGGGAAGGGCGCCCACTGATTGCGCAAGATCCACTTCAAAAGGCACAAAGCCACCCTCGGGACCGAGCATAATGAGACCTTCACCTACTTGCCCGCTAAGCGCCTCATCTGCTCCGGGATGAGCGATCCAGCAAGTGTTGGTTGCAATCAGTTCCGGTAGGCGATCTTCTACAAAGGGTTTGAAACGTGGGTGCAGGTGCACTTCGGGTAGCACAGTATCGCCCGCGCGCTCGAGTCCGGCCAATAAGGCAGCGTTGATTCGATCGGGTCTTAACAAGGGGCTCTGCCAGAAGCTCTTCTCGACGCGTGCGCTGTGGATCACATCAACACGAGAGACACCCATCTCGGCCACCGTGCGAAACACCCGCCGGAGCATTTTGGGGCGGGGCAGGGCCAGAATCAGATCGCGAGGATGTCGGACCGGAGGTGGCTCGGTGAGTTTGACCTCGAGGTGAGCCTCACTGTCGCTCAGCGCAACGACGATGCCGCAGCCAGATTGTCCGCCCAGCAAGCCCACCCTGAGCGAATCCCCAACGGCCACTTTGAGCACGTCATGTAGATGTCGATAGCGTCGGTCCGCGAGCACCACCGTCGTGTCGTTTAACCAGTCATCGGGCTGGAGCAGAATAATATTCATTTGCGCGGGCCGGCAATCATGACACCCAGAGGTCGTAATCATCCGCTGCGGTGATCTCAGCTTCCACCCATTCTCCCGGCTGAAATTCGGTTACGCCGGGCAGGTGCACCACACCATCGATTTCAGGCGCATCGGCAGGCGTTCGGCCCGTCGCGCCCTCATCCGATACGCTGTCGATCAGAATCGTCTGCACGGTGCCCACTTTCTGCTGAAGTTTGCGGGCACTAATGCCTTGCTGCAGTGCCATAAACTGTTGCCAGCGGTCAGCTTTGACGTCCTCGGGCACGGGATCGGGAAGTGAATTCGCCTCGGCGCCCTTCACTGCGGAATACTGAAAACAGCCCACGCGATCGAGTTGCGCAGCCTCGATAAATTCAAGCAAGGCCTCAAACTCGGCCTCGGTCTCCCCGGGATAACCAACGATGAAGGTCGAGCGGATCGTCAATTCCGGGCAGAGATCTCGCCACTGGGCAATACGGTCAAGGGTTTTTTCTGCAGCCGCAGGACGCTTCATCCGTTGCAGTACGCTTGGGGCGCCGTGTTGCAGCGGCATATCGATGTAAGGGAGCAGCTGCCCCGCTGCCATCATCGGGATGAGCGTATCGACGTGGGGGTAAGGGTAGACGTAGTGCAGGCGTATCCAGATGCCCAGTTCTGAGAGTGCCGATGCGAGACTGTGTAAATTGCTTTTTAGAGGGCGTCCCTGCCAAAAGTCTGTCTGATATTTCAGATCCACGCCGTAGGCGCTGGTGTCCTGACTGACCACCAATAGTTCTCGAACGCCGGCCCGCGCCAGACCCTCCGCTTCGTCCATCACAGAACCGATTGGACGACTGACAAGATCGCCGCGAATACTGGGAATGATGCAGAAGCGACAACGATGATTACAGCCCTCGCTAATCTTCAAATACGCGTAGTGTCGGGGTGTCAACTTCACGCCCTGCGCAGGAATCAAATCCACAAGAGGATCAGGCTGGTGTCGATGCGGCAGCACCTCACGCACTGTCCCTAGCACCTCCTCGTAAGCGGCAGGGCCACTAATGCCGAGCACTTTGGGGTGGCGGGCGCGGATCGCTTCGGCATCTTCGCCGCGGCCCATGCATCCGGTTACCAGCACGCGACCGTTTTCCCTGATTGCTTCTCCAATCGCCTCAAGACTTTCTTCCTTGGCGGCGTCAATGAAGCCGCAAGTGTTAACGATCACAACCCCTGCATCTTCGTAATGCGGTGTAATTTGGTAGCCCTCGATACGCAGCTGGGTCAGGATGCGCTCAGAGTCCACTAGGGCTTTTGGGCACCCGAGGGAAATGAAGCCTACTTTTTCACCTCCACCATTGCCGCTGGTAGCGGCTTGCTGATTTGTCATCGACTCAGACCTTAATCGAGCTGTCGCGGCTGTGGGTTCGGATGCGGAGCTCTTGCCGCAAAAGTCCCAGTAACTCTAATGTTTCTTCGCGATTCAGAAACTCACCGATGCGGGTTTCAGAGAGGCGATCGTGAACCGATAACTCCGGGCCCTGCCAATGGTGATGCTCCGGTACAACGCGCAGGGCGGATTCTTCTCGCGCAAAGTGCCAGCTTCGCTTCGGGACAAAGTAGCCTTTATCGACGGTGATTGACTCATCCGTTAGCCGGATGACGTGCCGGTATTCCAGCTTCCAGTTCACCCAATACAGTGCAGTGGCAAGTGCCGTCAGCTCTAGCCCGGCCAGCGGTAAAATGGGCCAGGCGCCGAGTAATGCGAAAGCAATGCCCGCCCCGAGCGAGGGGACTGCCAGCGCCGCCAACAACCACAGGTTCTGACGCCAGGTCGCCGAGTGGTTGGGTTTGACCACGATGACTTTTTCCGGACCTGCTTGATTGAGAGAAACCACGGTGATCTCCCCAGACTGCGACAGCGCATGGTAATGCATATGGGCGACAGGCCGGAATGACAGCTTAGTCGAGATAAAAGTCAGCCGGAGCGGGGGAATGGGCGATCAGAGTCTGCCCGGACAAGGGGTGTTTGAACGCGATGCGGGTTGCGTGCAAGAGCAGGCGCGGGGCAGCGCGCAATACTGCGTCCGGTGCATAGAAATCACACCCGAGAATGGGATGTCCCATTTCACGCATGTGAATACGGAGCTGATGGGAGCGTCCCGTCACCGGTGTCAGCGCTAAAAGCGAAGTGTGCCGATCTCGACTCAGCACTTGCCAACGGGTCAGCGCAACTTTTCCGGAGTCAAAGCACACTTTCTGTTTGGGGCGGTTGGGCCAATCGGCCACCAGCGGCAGATTGATTTCGCCCGTGTCTTGGGCAACCTCGCCCGCGACACGCGCCAAATAGGTCTTGACGACATGGCGCTCCTGAAATTGCCGGGCAAGCTTGGAGAGCGCCCCGCGATCGCGCGGGACGACCATGACGCCCGATGTATCCAAGTCCAGACGATGCACTGCAGAGACCCCCGGATAGCGCACGCTCAGTCGAGCAAGCAAACAATCGCGGTTCTTGGGGTGTCGCCCGGGTACGCTTAACAGCAATGTGGGTTTGTCCACAATGAGTAAATGGGGATCACGGTAAAGCAAACGTATCGGCTCCTGAGAATGAGGCACCAAGTAAGGAGGTTCGTCATCGACTAACTGGCTCAAAGGGGAAGCTCGTCAACGCAATCGTGCGTTACGCGGAGCCCAGCACATCGAGGTACCGACGCACCGTTTCCGGGATGCCAAAGCGGAGCGCGTCGACGGTGAACGCATGACCGATGGAGACCTCCTTCAGGTTTGGTATCCGGAAGTCTCGCAAATTCTGTAGATTCAGGTCGTGGCCCGCATTGATTCCAATTCCATCGGCTGTGGCTGCTGACGCCGCGTCCTGAAACTGCGAGAGGACAGCGGCAAAATCGCCGCGCGCATGCGCCTGAGCATAAGTCTCGGTGTAAAGCTCAATACGGTCCGCGCCCAGTGCACGCACTTGCTCTATTTGTCGAGGTACCGGGTCCATGAACAGGCTAACCCGACAGCCCCATGACTTGAGTTGTTGGATGACCGGCGCGAGGCGCTCTCCGTCGTGATCAAGATCGAAGCCGTGGTCGGAAGTCAGCTGTTCGTCACCATCAGGCACTAGCGTGACCTGCTCCGGTCGAACGCGCTCTACCAACTGCATAAAGCCTGGATAATCGCTCACGGAGGCGCGGGTCGAAGCTTGCGGTGCCGCAAATGGATTACCTTCGATATTGAACTCGATCTCTGCTGGCTTACCCTCCCCAGTGCGGCTATCTTTTAGGAGACCAAGGCCTGTCTCTCCCAGGCGGACACAGTCGTCAGCACGGATATGCCGTTGATCCGGTCGTGGGTGAACCGTGACGCCGTGCGCCCCCGCGTTCAGCACGGCTGCGGCGAATTCGCAGGGGTCGGGCTGTTGGGTATCCCGTGAATTTCGTATCAGGGCAATCTTGTTGAGATTAATGCTGAGCTGGATCACGGGTTCAGTCGGCTGATAGAGAGAATCACTATGGGTTTGATCGGCACATCCTGAAAGCTGGTTGGCCCGCGCGTCGTCTGTGCTTGCGCTGTGCCGGTATCCGATAGCGAAATAATATCGACTATCTGCATGCCGTCGACGACTTCACCAAACACGGTATAGCCCTCCTTGCCCCCGGACCAATCCAACCTGAGGTTACTGCGTTGGTTAATGAAAAACTGGGCAGAGGCCGAGTCAGGGTCGTTGGTTCGCGCCATGGCCAAGGTACCGCGGGTGTTGTGGAGCTTGTTGACGGACTCGTTGACGATCGGCCCTCGAGTGGGCTTCTCCTTGAGTTCGGCAGTAAAACCGCCCCCCTGAATCATAAAGTTGGATATCACCCGGTGAAATACGGTGCCGTCATAATGGCCGTCTTCAACGTAGCGCAGAAAATTCTCAACCGTGATGGGAGACTTGTCAGCAAATAACTCGATCGTGATTTCGCCGTCGGTGGTCTCCATCAAAACCTTCGGGTTTTCGGTCTGGTCATCTGCCCACGCGCCCGGTAAGCCCAAAGACACCGCCAACGCAGCGACTGCCGAAGCAACCCCGAGTTGCCGCAATAAAATCGTATAGCTCGTCATGCTGCTCTCCTTTTTCATGACCATCCATCCGGTCGCTTCTTCCTCGGCCACAGTCGAGGAGCGACAACCGCCAGAATCACGCCCAGTAGAACGGCCAACGCCCCATCCATCATCTGATTGTTGGCGATCCGCTCCCTGAGGCGCACATTTTCCAGTCTCAGCAGGTCCGCGCTCGAGCGTCCGGACTCAAGCTCCGCAACCAGCTGCTGATTCATCAGGTCAAGATCCAGCGCGGCCGCCGAGACGCGCTTGATCTCGGTCAGCTCCGCCTGAGTCCGCTCTATTGTTGTCGTCAAGCCGATGATCGTCTCGTCGGCTTCATCCACCTCGGTAGAACTCTGGTTGAGCTGACTGACCACACGGTCGCGTTCAGCTCTCGCCTGTTCCAACTCAACTCTCAGGTCGTTGATCAATAGGGCTGCCGGAGGCTCCTGTTGCAGGTACTGTGAGGGGATCCAGCCGCGGGTTCCGCCACGGGTTTCGATCTCTGCCCACTCGCCATCATCACTCTCGGCAAATACCAGTAATGCGGTACCAGACGGTAGCCCGCGGTTCACAATACGATAGTCGGCACCGGCGCCACTGCGGACGGGCACGAGCACCTTATCGCTGACGTACTGGGTCTCCTGAGCCATTCCTATCGAGTGAGCCATCAGCACAACGGGCAGGAATAAGACCCGCAAGGAGCACACTGTATTTGCTGAGCGTAACCTCATTGTGACCCTCCCGCGTGCTCGTGATCTCCGTCGACGGCATCCTGATCTTTTAAATGGGGAGCGACGATCACTATTGTCAAAAGCATCAATACGACCGTGAAGCCAATGCTGGAGTAAAGCTTGTAAGACACCCAGAAGGCCTCCTCATATTGGTAGGCGACGAAAAGATTCAGAGCACCGACCACCGTAAAGTTGCCGATCCACAGTACATTGAGTCGAGACCATACCTTACGCGTCAATGAGAGCTGACTGCCCAGGAGTCGCTGAAGGAGATTGCGCTCGCCCACATACTGTGACCCCAGAAAGATCGCCGCCAGCACCCAGTTGAACACCGTTGGCTTCCACTGGATAAAACGTTGATCTCTCAGAATTAGCGTTGCGGCACCGAAAATCACCACAGCAATGGCCATCCACATCATGCGTCGGTCATTTTTTTTCGCCAGTGCAGAGCAGAGCAGCCACGCCACAACGGTGCTGACCATGAGCACTGCGGTGGCACTGAAAATACCATCAAAGGTATAGGACCAGTCACTGACGGCCACGGTGTCGCCGTCCATCTGGTAGGCACCGAAAAAAAGCACCAGAGGCAGAAATTCCAACAGTTGTCTCATGGATTGGCCTGATCCCGCGCCGCGGCGCTCGCTATCGTCTCTACTATGGTAGACAATCCGCCGATTCTTCTCAGCCTGGGCGGTGATTTACCTGACTCGGGGCGCAGTGTAGAGATTGCCTTGATTGACTTCCACACACATAGTGCCGCTTCTGATGGCGCCCTGAGTCCACGCGAATTGGTCGATCGTGCGGCGCGGGAGGGTGTTAAGCGTCTTTCACTCACGGATCACGACACGATTGCCGGGTATCTGAGCGTCGCAACTGCGGTGCCTGAATATCTTGAATTGATCAGTGGTGTCGAGCTCTCATGCCAATGGGGCCGGGCGGGTATTCACGTAGTAGGACTCGGTTTTGATCCTCGCGCGCCCGCTCTGACCGCACATCTGGAAAGGCTCAATCAAGCCCGTGCAGATCGCGCGGAGAAAATCGC
>Ga0315331_10001114_pt1 | contig 19905 bp, 16 predicted proteins | sample M160m34915metaG_FD_203456 | JGI IMG/M metagenome (GOLD analysis project Ga0315331, IMG submission 203456) | Ammonia-oxidizing marine archaeal communities from Monterey Bay, California, United States - M1 60m 34915 | ecosystem: Environmental > Aquatic > Marine > Intertidal zone | place: USA...
ACATGGCTTGCCACAAAGGGTGTGAAAAATCAGAGGCTGAATTCAGGAAGTTTTGAAGTACAGAATCAACAACAAGCTCCTGAATGATTGTGGGCAATTGATTATTGAGACTCCCCATTCCCAAGGTAGTATTGTCTCCATTAAAATAAGGCACTACAATTTGGTCATATGGTGAGCGCAAAATATCTGAATACGTATTGTAGAGGTTTCCGTACACCGATTGATAAGAAGCCATTAAATAAACGATATAACCGGGGTTCGAGTATGATGCCGCTAATATGGTATCTGCCATTGCCCCTGTGATTTCATAAGGCCCTGAACAAGGCGCTGAGGCTAAAATATTGAATTCAGATAATAAGTTGTTGTCTTCAACATATTTGTGAGTGGCCATTGCTGCATGTCCTCCTTGAGAATATCCCGTAAGAAACAACTCCCCATTGTCTTGGGTCATGCCAGGAATTAAACCTAAAGTTTCCCCTTCTCTAACTGCGCGAATCATATCTAAAGTTGCCGTTGCCTCAGATTCCCCGTGACAATATGGATGAAGTCCTGGACTCTCTCCCATTCCAATATAATCAGGCATAATCACATTATATCCCCCTGATGAGAATATCTTTCCAATGTAAGCTTCTTGCACATCATAAGAGGGAACATCTACTTTCCTTAAACTTGTTCCGTGCTCATATACCGCCATGGGAAAGTTTGAACAATCCTCTGAAATAGGTATACAAAATGCCCCAGAAGCAATTGTTGGATTGCCTAATGCATCAATCGTATTATAAATAATCTTGTATGTTTCAACATCGTATTCAAGTGGTAAATTTGCAACACTCGCAAGCGTAACTTGAGGTGTAGTATTCATGTAAGTTGCTGAAATTATATACTGTTGCGACCAAGAAGCGCTACTTAGTGTCGCCATGATCAATGCTAATAGTGAATTTAGTTTCATTGGTGTAGGAATGTTTAGATACGAAAAATATGAAAAAAAGAGCCTATTTCAAAATAAAACCAAGGCTAAAACCAAGGATGTTAAAGCTCTCCTAAATTCATTCCAATGGTAAAGCTAAGTTTAGGGTAAAAGCCTCTTTGATCAATTGATTGATCCGTTGCATTACCGAACCCGTCTGCCCAGGAATCGAGTTTGTCAAAACCAAGCCCATAATCAAGACCAAGCATTCCAAACATCGGAAGAAATACCCGTATCCCAACTCCTGCAGACCTTTTCACATTAAACGGGTTGAAGCTTTCAAATGTCGGATATGTGTTTCCTGCCTCCACAAAAGTAAGAGCGTAAAATGTAGCTGATGGATTTAGTGAAATGGGATATCGGAGTTCTAGTGTGTACTTGGCAATAATAGGGTCGCCTCCAGCAGATGACACATATTGGTCTTCATAACCTCTTAAAGCAATAATCTCCCGTCCGCCAAGCTGATTTACTCCGGAAAGTCCACTTCCTCCCATAGAATATCGATCAAACGGTGTCACCCCTTTGTCATTATTGTATGCTCCAATATAACTGAAACCGATTCTTGGCATCAGAACGAGCTTTTTATTTGGCGAAAGAGGCACGTACCATTCTCCCGTAAAACGGAATCGATAATACTCAAGGTATTTAAATCGCTCTTGATTCGTGGCCGTAGAATAATCAACATCCGTAAACAATGAATACGGCAGTGTTGCTTTTGCGGTGAATTTAAAATTTGAACCACTTTGTGGGTAAATGGGTGCACTTACCGAGCTTCGTTGAAGTACGTATTTAAAAGCAATGTCGTTTGCATACCCTTGTGTAAACAACGGAAATCGAAAATCATTAACCACATCATAATACTGATAACTCAATTCATAATAGGCAGTAAAATAATCATCAGGCCATTTTTTTCTTCTGCCCAGCCCGATTCCTGTTCCTGTTATTGATAGGCCATTATAGTCTGGGTTGGTCCTTAATAAACCATTCGAACTTAATGCTGTATTGTTTATCCAAAACGATAATGAATTCGGTTTTTTGCCGCCTAGCCAAGGCTCTGTAAATGAAAAATTATAGCCTTGATAAAAACGACCGTTTGATTGGGCTCTAATTGAAAGCCTTTGTCCATCTCCTCCAGGAAGTGGGCTCCAAGCTTCTTTTTTAAAGAAGTTTTTAGTTGAAAAATTATTAAATGTAAGTCCCAAAGTACCGATAATCCTTCCACTTGTAGTTGGGCCTGCACCTCCATAACCTCCAGACAATTCGATTTGATCTGATGATTTCTCTTCAACAACATATTCAATATCAACCGTTCCTTTTGCAGGGTTTGGAAGAGGATTTACTTGAAATGCTTGTTCATTAAAATACCCCAGCTGAGCAAGTTCTCTTTGGGTTCTCATGATGTCTGCCTTATTAAATAAATCTCCAGGCTTTGTTCTCACCTCACGAAGAATGACATAATCATTTGTTTTGGTATTTCCTCTAATAGTAACACTCCCGATACGTGCTTCTTTTCCTTCAAGCATTCGAACTTGATAATTGATGTGCCTGTCCGTTACATTGGTCTCTACCGGAATTATTTGAAAAAACAGGTATCCTCTATCCATGTATAACGATGAAATATCACGGCCATCTCCATTCCCGAAAATACGCTGTTCCAAGAGGGACTTGTTGTATAAATCACCCCTTTTTATTCCAAGTATTGTGTCCAAATATGTAGATCGATACTTGGTATTACCCGTCCATGAAATGTCTCCAAAATAATACTTGCCCCCTTCATTAATTGTAAGGTCTATTGCCAAGTTTTTTTCATCAATTTGATATACGGTATCAAATGCGATTTCCGCGTCACGCAAGCCGACAGCATTAAACTTAGCCAATAAAGCCTCTTTGTCGGTCTCATAACTTGACTGTGTAAATTTTGACCTTTTAAAGATTCTAAGTATTGACTTCTTTTTTGTGTCTTTCATTGCCAGCTTTAATTTCCACATTGGAACACCACTGACACCGTTGATGTTTATCTCTTTTATCCCAACTTTCTGCCCTTTATCAACAGCTATTACGAAAAGTTCTGAATTATTAATTACGGTATCCTTTATTCTGTCGATATCCACTTTAACATTATAAAATGCTTTTTCTCTAAAGAAGCCTCGAATTTGATTTCTTGTTTGAAACACCAGGTTTTCTGTTATCGTTTTTCCAGAAAAAAGAGAGATTTCTTCACGGATTTTATCTGCTTCCCTTTTTGAAACACCCGTAAACTTGAACCTTGATAGCTTTGGTCTTGGCTTCAATTCAATAATTAAATACACAATGCCTGAAATTTCTTTTTCTGCGTAAATCGCAATATCAGAAAACAAACCTTCGTTCCACAGATTTTTTATGGCGGTATTTATTTGCTCACTTGGAAGCGTAATCGGTAGGCCTTGTCTTAACCCTGCAATTAATTTAATGGCTTGATGATCATAGTTATTGGCACCATATATTTTAATAGGACCAAGTTCATATTCTTTCGGACTTAGGTAAGAAAAGTCCAATGCTGACAATGATCCCCCTATTTGAGCAGTGCTTGAAAATGGAAAGATAAAGCACAATAGAAATACGCCTAATATTCTCATTCTGTAATGTTAATTTGTTCTGATACCATGCCGAATCTTCTTTCACGATTTTGGTAGTCGTAAACAGCTCCAACAAATTGTTTTCTGCCAAAATCTGGCCAAAATATGTCTAAAAAGACAAATTCTGAATAGGCAATTTGCCAAAGTAAAAAATTACTTACTCTTCGTTCTCCACTTGTTCTAATCAATAGCTCTGGGTCTGGAATGTTCTTCGTAGTAAGATGTTGAGAGATCAACTCATCTGTAATATCGTTTTCTGTTATATTATTTTGGATCAAATCCTTAGAAATGGTTTTTACCATTTCGGTTATCTCCCATTTCGAACTGTAATTCAAGGCAAGAACAAGGGTAATGTCTTTATTGGTTTTGGTTTTTTCAATCGCATCTTCCAAGCTTTTCTGACAATTTTCAGGTAACCCCTCGATGTTCCCTATGGCCTGAAGTCTTACTCCATTTTGATTCATTTCGTCAATTTCATTTGACAATGAAAGGACCAAAAGATTCATCAAACCTTCAACTTCTTTTTGCGGGCGATTCCAGTTTTCAGTAGAAAAAGCGTATAACGTGAGGTACTTTACCTTTAACTCAGTTGCTGTTTTTAGCGTTTCGCGAACTGCATCAACCCCTTTAGTATGGCCAAATAAGCGATCTTCTCCGTGACTTTTTGCCCATCGCCCATTACCATCCATGATGATGGCTACATGTTCTGGAACATTATTCAGATCGATATGACTTAAATCACTCATTGTAAAGCTTAACGAAGATAAGTAAACATTCTTGTGTCACGCCTTAAAATAAAAGGCTTAACATGTCTTAACATATAAGAGGTGTCGAGAAACAAAACATCTCTCACAGTCTTAATTTATTCTGCTAAAACGATCAGCTTATTATTTGTCAATTCGGCAATCCCACCTTTAATCTTTACAGAAATTTTTTCTGATGATTCGATTTGAATTGCCTCATTTTTTTGTTCTTCACTTAATGGGCTCTCTAGGTCAATAGAAAGAACTCCTTCAGACAAGGCAGAGATGATCGGGGCGTGATTATTAAGCACCTGAAAAATTCCATCTTTACCTGGAAGAGAAACAGCTGTTACTTCTCCACTAAAAATACCTGACTCCGGAGTAATTATATCTAATTTCATAGTGATTATGCCTCAGAAAGCATTTTTTCTCCTGCCGCAATAACATCTTCAATACCACCTTTTAGGTTAAAGGCAGCTTCTGGATACTTATCGTATTTTCCATCAAGGATATCGTTAAAAGCAGTAATTGTTTCTTGAATGTCAACCAAAACACCTGGAAGGCCAGTAAATTGCTCTGCAACATGGAATGGCTGAGATAAATAACGTTGAACCCTTCTAGCACGGTGGACAATCATTTTGTCTTCTTCAGAAAGCTCGTCCATTCCCAAGATGGCAATAATATCCTGAAGCTCTTTGTAACGCTGAAGAGTTACCTTCACTCGTTGAGCACAATCATAATGCTCGTCTCCAACGATTTCTGGTGTCAAAATTCTTGAGGTTGAATCCAATGGATCAACTGCCGGGTAAATACCTAACTCCGCAATTTTTCTTGACAATACTGTTGTTGCATCAAGGTGAGCAAATGTATTCGCTGGCGCAGGATCCGTAAGGTCATCCGCAGGAACATATACCGCCTGAACAGAAGTAATTGATCCGCTTTTAGTAGAAGTAATTCTTTCCTGCATCGCTCCCATTTCGGTAGCAAGTGTCGGTTGGTATCCAACCGCCGAAGGCATTCTTCCAAGAAGTGCAGAAACCTCTGAACCTGCTTGAGTAAATCTAAATATATTGTCAACAAAGAATAGGATATCTTTTCCTTGTCCTTCACCGTCCCCATCTCTAAAGTATTCTGCAATGGTAAGACCTGAAAGTGCTACTCTTGCTCTTGCTCCTGGAGGCTCATTCATTTGACCAAAAACGAAAGTCGCTTTTGATTCTTTCATCTGCTCTAGGTCAATTTTATTTAGGTCCCATCCACCTTCTTCCATAGAATGGATGAAATCATCACCGTATTTGATAATGCCTGATTCAAGCATCTCTCTAAGTAAATCATTTCCTTCTCTTGTTCTTTCACCAACACCGGCAAAAACAGAAAGACCACCATGACCCTTAGCAATGTTATTAATAAGCTCTTGAATTAGTACTGTTTTACCAACTCCTGCTCCTCCAAACAAACCAATTTTACCACCTTTCGCATATGGCTCGATCAAGTCAATAACCTTAATCCCTGTAAATAAAATTTCTGTGGCAGTAGAAAGGTCCTCGAATTTAGGTGCATCTCTGTGAATTGGAAGCCCGTCCTTGTTTTCCACCTCATTGATTCCATCAATGGCTTCTCCAACAACGTTAAACAATCTTCCTTTAATTTTTTCACCAGTTGGCATCTTGATGGAAGTTCCGGTTGAAACAACCTCCATTCCACGCGTAAATCCATCTGTTGAATCCATTGATATTGCACGCACAGAATTTTCTCCAACGTGTGCTTGAACTTCAAGAACAACTCTTGTTCCATCTGACTTAAATGCCTCTAGGGCATCGTAAATTTTTGGGAGCTCTACCTCTTTCTCAAAGGCAACATCAACAACTGGGCCGATAACTTGAGCAATTTTTCCTTTTAAACTAGACATTTATACCTGTTTGAATTTGGGTGCAAATATAACCCATTTATTTTAATTAAAAGCGATTGAAAACATTAAAAAATTATGGTTCAAGCACCATTTAATCGTTCCTAGTCAATAATTTAACCGTAATAAAGGTAAATAGAACGGTTAAAATGGTTACGGAAGCGACAATCGTAGCAAAGTCAATCCAAGAAAATCCGATAGGGTAAGCTTGATTCGCGGAAATTTTTATCCATTCAAACTTCATTTGTAAAGCACAAATCAGATAACCCAACAATGCACCAAGTAAAGCGCCAATGGCAGAAATCATAATGCCTTGAAAAAAGAAAATTTGAAAAATCCCCTTTTGGGTGATGCCCATACTCCTCAGGGCAAGGAAATTATTCTTTTTCTCAATATAGATCATCGTAATCGATGACACCAAATTAAAACAAGCGAGAATAAACACGAAAATTAAGATCAAGGTTAATATCAGTTTTTCAGATTTACTTGTTTTGAATATGAGTGCGTTCTTTTCATAATAGGTTTTTACCTGAAAAGAACCTCCCACTTTTTGCTGAATGCTTTTTTTGAGATCGTCAAGGTTTGCGTTCGGCTCGGCTCTTACGTATATGTGAGAAATGGTTCTATTCGTGTCCTTAATAAATGCTCTAAAGTCACTCAACGGCCAAAGAAATGTTTCTTCGTTTACCACTTTATTTTGATAGACAAGTACTGACGATATACGTGTTTTCTTTTTTAAAAATGGTTGCTTTGCACGAACCGAAATATTTTTCTTGGGTAGAAATATGGTGAACTCTGAATTGATTGAGGCTTCAAGCTTATTGATTAATGCAATACCCATTATGCCCACAGGGCGCTGTGAATTATGTAGACTGGGCTTTCCTCCTTTGTGATGATTGGGCAAATCTGTTAGCTCCAAAAACGCATCATCTACTGCATAAAGTTTGGCATTGGTTCGTTTAATCCGGTAATCTTTTTGCTCTTCAATAGGTTGACCATATTCCAATACAATTAGCTCTTCTCTTCCCTTGGCTATCGTTTTGACTCCATTTATAGAAGAAAGTGCATTCCAGTTTATTTCGGTTTCAGAAAAGGTTTTGCCTTTCTTTGGAGTTATGGTAATGGAAGCATCAAATTCACTGTAAATTTGATCAATCAGTTTTTCCATCCCATTAAATGCAGAAAGCAATAGCACAAGAGCACAAGTTATTACGGCAATACCTATTACAGCGATACGCGTAATTATTGTAATTACATTTCGCTTTTTTTGCGAACGTAAGTACTTGTATGCGATATAAAAAGAGGTTTTGATATCTATTTTTTTAGGAGCTGATCAATTTTAGAAGCATAATCAAGAGAGTCATCAATAAAGAATTTGAGCGCCGGTATTTTTCTTAGGTTTTTTAATTTTCGCCCAACGTCTCCTCTAATTCTTCCTGTGTTTTGCTCTATACTTTCAAAGACCTCAGCTTTGTCTTTTGCGCCAAAAATACTTAAATAGCATCTCGCCAATGATAAATCACTTGTAACTCTTACTACGGTTACCGTAACCATTGCCCCCAAACAAATTGAGCTGTTTTTCTGAAAAAAGCTAGCAAGCTCACTTTGAATTACTGATTCTATTTTACCCTGACGTATTGATCCCATAATACAAATTTAAGAATACTATGATACCATTGAGCGAAAACTAAAAATGTATCTTTGCACCAATGATGAAATCATACCTTGAAATATTACACTACACGCTGAAGTACAAGTTCTTGACGATAATGGTTGTTTTAAGCAATCTCCTTTTTGTCATTTTCAACCTGCTCTCGCTCGTGCTGTTTATCCCTGTCTTACAATTAATTTTTAGAGACCCTAGCAGTATCGATGTTACTCCAAAACCACAATTTGAATGGGGGTTTTCTGACCTTTTTATATACGCTAAGGATTATTACAATTACACCATGTCAACAATGGTGAAAAACAATCCGCTCGATGCCTTATTCTTTGTTTGTGTTTCGGTCATGATTGCCTTTTTTTTAAAGAACTTATTTAGATATGGTGCCGTTTGGTTTCAATCTGAGCTACGAATGACCGTTGTTCGTGATGTAAGAGACTCGCTTTTTCATAAAGCCATGAACCTGCCCTTGTCGTATTACTCGAATGAAAGGAAAGGGGATTTAATGGCGAGAATGAATAGCGATGTGAATGAAATCGAAATCGCGGTTGTCTGTTTATTGGAGCTCTTATTCAGAGAACCCTTTGCAGTTGTAATAAACGTCGCGACTTTAATTTATTTAAGCCCTCAGCTTTCTCTTATTTCCTTTTTTCTATTGCCCATATCTGCACTGGTGATTTCTCTGATCGGAAAAAGCTTAAAGCGAACGGCGAAAAAGAGCCAAGAGCAAACAAGCCGACTTTATTCTTCTATGGATGAAGGCATTGATGGAATTAGAATCATAAAGGCGTTTAATGCCGTTTCATTTATAGTGAACCGGTTCAAACGCACGAACCTGCAACATCAAAGACTCATTACCCGAACCTTCAGAAAAAAAGATTTGTCTCCTTTGTTAAATGAAACCATTGGAGCTTTTGTAATGCTTAGTTTAGTTTGGTTTGGCGGCAAATTGATCCTTGATGATCCCAGCAACGCATTTTCTGGGGAGGTGTTCTTGACTTTTGTCATTGTTTTTTCTCAGCTCCTAAGGCCAATTCAAAACATCTCGAAAAACATCTCGAACATGATTAAGTCTCGGGCGTCTCAAGATCGAATCAATGAGGTGCTCAAACTTGATGAAGTGGTTACTGAAATACAGTCTCCTATTTCGATTGATCGTTTTAATGATGAAATAAAATTCAAAGACGTATCTTTCAAGTACAACGATACAGCGGTCCTCAAGCAAATCGACTTCACAATTCAAAAAGGTCAAAACATCGCCTTAGTCGGCGAGTCGGGAAGTGGAAAAACAACATTAATAAATCTCATTCCAAGATTTTACAATGCATCGAATGGAACCATCGAAATCGATGGAAAAGACATTGCGTCTTTATACCTTGGTCAGCTAAGATCATTAATTAGCTTGGTCTCGCAGGACGCGATTCTTTTCAATACAAGTATTGCTGCAAACATCGCATTTGGAGAAGAAGACCCAGATATGGAAAAAGTTATTGAAGCAGCAAAAACCGCAAATGCACACGACTTTATTTCAAAATTCGAGGAGAACTATTCAGCGGTAATTGGCGAACGAGGAAATAAGCTATCTGGCGGGCAAAAACAACGAATCAGTATTGCAAGAGCGATTTACAAAAACCCTGAAATATTAATTCTCGATGAGGCCACTTCTGCCCTGGATCTTGAATCAGAAAAGCTCGTGCAGCAGGCCTTAGATCATGTTATGAAAAAAAGGACCTGTATCATTATTGCGCACAGGTTAAGCACAATTAAAAATGCAGACATGATCTTGGTTCTCTCTAATGGAAAGATCGTAGAAAGAGGAAATCATCACGACCTAATTAAACAAAAAGGCGTCTACAAAAAATTATTTGAACTTCAGACGGTTTAAAATTAAATTGGATAAGTGAACAATTCCATATACTAATGGTTACATTTGCATTATGGTAGGTGAAAAAGGTTTCTCGTCAGTAAATTTCGTTCAAGGCAAAAACGTTGAGTTTTACAAAGTTTTGCGTAAACGCGTCAACGGATATTTCAAAGATAAAAACATTTCAAGGCATGCGAATTCCGCCATGGTTTTTAAGACCATTTGTATGGTTTCCATGTACGTTATTCCTTTTGTTTTAATTCTAACTCTTGGTATTCAATCATGGGCTGTCATAGGCTTGTGGGCTTTGATGGGGTTTGGAATGGCCGGTTGTGGGCTCTCGGTGATGCATGATGCCAACCACGGTGCCTATTCTAAAAATCCTGCTGTCAATACCTTTATTGGTCAGATTCTCATTCTTTTGGCGGGAAATCCATCCAATTGGAGAATACAGCACAACGTTCTGCACCACACCTACACAAACGTTACAAACTTAGATGAGGATATTGCGCCTCCCCCATTCATATTGCGTTTTTCCCCTCACACAAAACGACACAAAATTCATAGATTTCAGCACATTTATGCATACTTTTTTTATGGATTAATGACGATGATGTGGTTTGTCAGTAAGGATTATACTCAAGCCATGCGATACAAGAAAATGGACCTTTTAAAAACACAAGGCCTTACCTTTAAAAAGCACATACGAAACATCATAGTAAATAAACTTTTATACGCCGCAATTTTTATCGCTCTCCCTTTTTGGTTGTCTCCGGCTTCATGGTACATTACGCTTACCGGATATATACTTATGCAATTTATCTGCGGATTCATCCTAGGAATTATCTTTCAACCTGCTCACGTAGTTCCAACATCAAACTACCCCATGCCAGATAAATCTGGAGATATTGAAGCGGATTGGGCAGTGAGCCAAATGTATAATACAGCAAACTTCGCACATGAATCAAGACTTTTTTCTTGGTATGTAGGTGGGTTAAATTACCAAGTAGAGCACCACTTGTTCCCTAACATTTGTCACATACATTACCGTAAAATTTCTGAAATAGTAAAATCTACTGCAGAAGAATTTGAGGTGCCTTATCATTCTTACGCTACCTTTATTGGCGCATTAAAAGAGCACACCAAAATGCTTTATGATTTAGGAAATAAAGACATCGCTCCCGCCATTCACTAGGTTGTTATTTGCTGAATTTTATGATTATTGTATCTCGCTTGAGGAGGTAGAGGAAACATTTCCCTTTGATAAAAACACCCTGGTATTCAAGAAAAAGAACAAGATTTTTGCACTCGCAAACACCGTTGATTTTAATTTTATCAATTTAAAATGCGATCCTATTGAAACACTTGAACTCAGGGAAAAATATCACGGAATACTTCCTGGGTATCACATGAATAAAAAGCATTGGAATTCAGTGTATGTTAATCAAGATGTTCCCGACGCTTTAATTTATAATCTTATTCAAAAGTCCCATGGATTGGTCTAGCATGGCTTTAAGAGGCCTCAAGTCTTAATAAAGCTAACCCTACTGGTCATACCTCCATTCCGGTAAGATATTGTATAACCGCCCTTTGGATAATCCGAGCAGTCAATACTTATTTCCTTTTTGGCTTGTACAAAGCTGTACATCTTTTTTCCAGTTGCGTCAGTTATTATTGCATCAGCTCCAAGCAATTCAGATGACACAGATACTGTTATTATATTAGTCGTAGGGTTTGGATGCACTGTTACGTTTTCTGTTTCTTCGGCTATCCCCACACTACTTTCAATGGTGAGGTTAAGAGTAATTGTGCTATCACAGCCTACACTGTTGTTTATCGTTTGTGAATAGATTCCAGAGCTATCATAAGTAACTCCATTTAAGGTATAGGAATCGATTGCTGTTTCTGTGAGAGAAGAGCTTGTGCTTTGATTTATTACTAAATCCAATGTAATCGTGGAATCGCAACCGTAAACGCTTGTGTATTGTACCGTTGCTGAATTATTATTGCTGGTGTATGTGTTCCCATCAATCCACGTATAGTTATCACATGAAGAGTAAGTATCTATTCCTGAAAATGAATTGTTTATGGTAAGGTCTAATTGAATGGTGGAATCACAACCGTCTACATTTGGTAAATTATATGTTGCTGAAGTATTGCTCGATGTATATGTATTTCCATCAATCCAAGTGTAAGAATCACATGCATTTTGCACATCTACTGTTGAACTTGTCCCCTGCTGATAAACCCTAATGTAATCAAGTACCATTTCGCTATCTGTAAAAGCAGGGTCGATTGAGTTTTGAATCGCCACATTTAATAAGATATACTGGTCTGCTACGTACGGCCACGTGCTCATGTTTTGAGGCGAAGGGTTGTAAGTATAATAAGGCACTCCATCGAGACTAAACGTAATTTCATCAGTCGTCCACTCCATGGCATAAACATGGAATGTATTTGAAACATCTGTCGCCATTAATCCCCCATGATTTACGGTTGCTCCAAATGAAGATGGTGTATGAAGTGCGCTCTGAACGAAGTTTTGATTGGAGCCCCAGTGCTCCATGATATCAATTTCGCCGCACTCAGGCCACCCCGTTGTTCCATAGCCTTGTGTTTGCCAATACGCTCCAGTTTCATTTATATTTTTACCTAACATCCAAATCGCTGGCCAAGTACCAACACCTTGGGGAAGTTTGGCGCGAGCTTCAACACGTCCGTGGGTAAATGCGAATTTAGAGTTGAGTCGGGCCGAGGTATATTCTTTGGTGATTCCCTGCACAGGATCCGTATATGTCTCATCTTTTGCTACGATATGTAGATATCCGTTTTGGACATAAGCGTTGTCCTCACGGTCTGTATAATGCTGAAGCTCTCCGTTATACCATCCCCAACCATTTGGTATATAGGTTTGGTGAAACCATTTTGAATTATCAATTGCTCCAGTCCCATCAAATTCATCGGACCAAACCAAATTATTGAATATTGAACAAGTTCCCACACTTCCATCGTAATTCACATCATCAATATAAGCTGTGACAATATCATTGTTGTTTTCCCCGTTCACTTGTAGCACAACTCTATTAAAGTCAGTTCTCAGAACAGGGTCTGGAGAACCTCCATTGAAATTGATGAATGAATCGTTTAAGAAGTCAAATGATACCTCTTGCCATTGATCAAGCACTACGTTTTTTATAATCTCAGATTGTGTTTCCCATGGAGCTCCTTGGGTGCCATCCTGTAATTTAAGTGATATTTGGTTGTTTTGATTCCCCGAAAGTCCTCCTGATGGTATATAAATTTTCAGTGTAAACGTATGATTTATAGATAAGTCAAAATTTTCATTCACATCAAAACGAATATTCGCATATTGTCCCCCAACATCTGTGTACTTTAAAACTGTTGAAGACAAATTGAGTCCCTGAATATTCGGATTTGAAAATGAAAGGTCCATATTGCAATCATCACCAAACCATGTGGAAATATCGCCGTTACCTTCAAAATCGTCATAAACATTCTGCACCTGAGACCAGCTAGAAAAGGCAAGACATAAGACAACGATCGCTGTCATTTTTTTCATAAAATACATTTTAACAAAGCTTTCCATAGTGTCAAAACTACGCTTAATGGTTTAAAAAGCAAAGAGCTCATCCCTTTTTCATAACTCAAATTCATACAAGATCATTCCATTTGACCGATTTAAGCTTTTAAAAAGCATAATTATGAATTTTATGTATATTTAATATTCCATTTTAAATGGATTAAAAGAGACTTTACAATAATCAAAAATAAAATTATGAGTGATTTTCCATGGTTCAAATCCTATCCTTCAGAAGTTCCACAAACAATTGAGCTTAACAGATACAACAATCTTGTTGAAATTTTCGATCAATCTGTAAAGAACTTTGGCGACAAAATTGCCTATAAAAACATGGATGTTGAAATAAGCTTTAACGAAGTGTCGGCCCATGTAGATGCTCTTGTTTGGCACCTTCAAAACAACACCAATCTAAAAAAAGGGGATAGAATTGCCCTTCAAATGCCCAACCTTCTTCAGTTTCCTATTACCATTTTTGCATGCTTGAAAGCGGGTCTGGTCATTGTCAACACGAACCCCCTTTATACGGCAGAAGAGATGCGTCATCAGTATAAAGACTCTGGTGCTAAGGCCATCATTATCTTGGAAAATTTCGCACACAACCTTGAACAAATCCTTAACGAAACCGAAATAGAAACCGTTATAACAACCACCATAGGCGACATGCTTGGTGGATTAAAGGGAGCCATTACAAATTTTGTAGTACGAAAGGTTAAAAAAATGGTGCCTCCATTTACCCTAAATGACACCACCCCATTAAAACAAATATTTAAAGATTGCAAAGGGAAAAAAGGTGCAGCTGTTGCTATAGGTAAAGACGACCAGGCATTCCTTCAATATACCGGAGGGACAACAGGAGTATCAAAAGGTGCGACTCTATCTCATGGAAACATTTGTGCCAATGTTCAGCAGGTTGAGGCCTGGATTGGTCATAAGTTTGAAGATGGGCAAGAGACCATAATTACGGCCCTTCCTATGTATCATATCTTTGCGTTAACCGCAAACTGCGTCGTGTTCTTTAGATACGGTGCAAAGAACATTTTAATTACGAATCCAAGAGATATGAAAGGGTTCTGTAAGGACCTAAAGAAAAATCCATTTACTTTCATTACTGGAGTCAACACCCTTTTCGTTGGTCTATTGAATCAAGAAGCTTTCCGAAGTCTTGATTTTAGTGATCTTAAAATGGCACTTGGTGGCGGAATGGCCGTTCAAGATGTGGTTGCCGCTGAGTGGGAAAAAGTCACAAACAGCCCGTTACTTGAAGCATATGGATTGTCTGAAACAAGCCCAGCCGCGACGATCAATCCTGTAGGAGGAAATCATAAAATAGGAACCATCGGTTTACCCCTTCCCAATACTGACGTTAAGATTTTTGACGACGATAAGGTTGAGGTGGCGCAAGGTGAAAAGGGAGAAATTGGGATCAAGGGACCACAAGTAATGCAAGGCTACTGGAATCGTCCTGAAGAAACGGCCAATTGCATGCATGGGGATTATTTCCTTACAGGAGACGTCGGTGTTATTGATGAAGACGGCTTTTTCAAAATTGTGGATCGTAAAAAAGAAATGGTCTTGGTCTCTGGTTTTAATGTATATCCTAGTGAAGTGGAAAAAGCAATAACCGAAAATCCTAAGGTCTTAGAGGTGGGTGTTTGTGGAGGCAAAAACGACGACGGAACAGAATTCGTTCAGGCTTTTGTCGTGAAAAAAGATGACTCACTCACTAAGGAGGAAGTTATTGAAACCTGCAGGAACAGCCTCACTGCCTATAAAGTTCCTAAAGTCGTGCACTTCAGAGATGAGCTGCCGAAATCAAATGTGGGTAAGATATTGAGAAGATTGCTTAAATAAGGCCATGGACGCTAAAGAAAAAACAATAACGTTTAAGCCCGGGATAAAACATGACTTCGAAAATAAAAAGGACCTTAAAGCCTGGGAAGAACAATACAATAATCTAAGTAGAGAGGATAAAATTCTGTTAGAAACTCAGGAGCAGACGAGGCAATTGACAAGAATTTCTAACAATGTTGCCTTTTTCTTTTGGCTAACTGTTTTGAGCGTTGGATTATCCATTCTTGTTCTCTATATTATACCAAATATTTAATTGATTCTAAATTAATTACACCCTTTGAGAATCGACAAATACATCTGGCATGTTCGCTTATCAAAGACACGTTCTTTGGCTGCAAAACTTGTGGACGGAAACAAAATCAAAATCAACTCGAAAGAATGTAAACCTTCAAAAGAAGTTAGTCCTGGGGACCTCATCAGTTTCCAAAAAAATAATGCTGTTTTCTCATATAAAATTCTTCAGCTTACAACTAAAAGACTCGGAGCGAAACTTGTTATTGACCATCTTCTTGATTTAACGCCTCAGGAAGAACTTGAAAAATACAAAACCTATCAAATGGCTCAACGTGCTTACCGAGGAAAAGACCAAGGCAAACCGAATAAGAAAGACCGAAGAGATATTGACCATTTTTTAGAAGGTTGGTAGAGTCAGTTTAATAAGTCTCTACTCAAGTACTCGTCAACATTTTTAGCACCACCTTGTTATCGTTTAAACATTAATTATGGATATGTATACTGTTTTTTTCATACTTTCTACTTTTTGGGTGGGGCCCTTTTGGTTTGCTATGCTTCTTAATCCTCAAAAAGAGAAAACTAAAAAACTACTGAGCGGTCCACTATTCTTTTTAGGCCCCATAGTGATTTGGATACTTGTTATGGCAATGAACCCGCAAGGCTTAGTTGACTTTGCCAACAGTGGTTCACACCCCGATGGTTTCTTCGCAGGATTAGCAGCCGGCATGTCTTCCCCCGCAGGTATTACCGCGATGTGGGCTCACATGGTAGCAGGAGATATCTGCGTCACTCGATGGATTTGGAAAGAGGGTTTGAGGCAAGACACGAATAAAACGGTTTCGCGACTGGCCATATTCTTTGGAGTGATGCTCATGCCTCTTGGCTTGGCCATTCACCTTCTCTTTGGAAAAATTAAAAACACCCCGAAATAAATAAAATGCAAATTCAATCCATACCGGCGCACATAAAAATGAGGCGGAGTAATTAGTTGATTGAGAATAAAGAAAAACCTTCTTAGCCTTTTCGCTTTAGCTGTACTCGTTGATTTATGTCGGTATGAATGACATTAAATGATTCCTTTTTTCATTAGCTTTAGGTAATTCTCCAAAATGGAAAAAACAAAAGCTCCTTGGTATTATCTGCTATTGGTCATTTTAGCCGGTGAAACCATTTTCTTCTTGCCCTATGTGCTCAGCAGGGTTTTTAGGCCCACCATATTAGATGTTTTTCAGATCGATAACGTGGAGCTAGGTATTTGCTTTTCTGTTTATGGGTTTGTTGCCATTGCATCCTATCTTTTCGGTGGACCGATTGCCGATCGCTATCCCGCAAGAAAGCTTATTTCTTTGGCCTTGTGGCTCACAGCTCTCGGCGGTGTTTATTACGCCAGTTATCCAAGTTATTTTGGGCTTAAGGTTCTTTACGGGTATTGGGGCTTTACCAGTGTCTTTTTGTTTTGGGCGCCAATGATTAAGGCTGCCAGACTATGGGGAACATCTCATTCACAGCTTCGGGCATTTGGGTTTTTAGAAGGCGGAAGAGGACTTGTAGGGGCCGCCATGGGAACACTTGGGGTACTTGTCTTCGCCTTCTTTATGGGGCAGGGAATCTCCTCTCCAAGTCTCGAAGAAAGCAGAATGGCTTTTCAACCCGTTATTTACAGCTCTTCGATAATTGTTTCTTTATCGGGAGTGCTCGTCTGGTTTTTCATGAGGTTGGACGATGAGCAGGAACGAAAGGTTGTGGTGAATGAAATTTCAATCAAGCAATTAAAAGTCGTATTGAAAATGCGCTCAGTTTTGTTATTAATGATCATTGTTTTATGTGCCTACATGGGCTACAAAACGACCGATGTGATCTCCTTGTTTTCTAAAGAAGTGATGTCCTATAACGACGTTAAATCCGCACAGGTGGCTACCTTTTTATTGTGCGCAAGACCAATCGTTGCACTCCTCTTAGCTCTGTTTTTTATACGCATCCGAATTACTCTTCTCCTCTCTTTTGGTTTTGTTGTTTCCTTTTTCGCCGCCCTCATCTTTGCACTTGGCCTTGTAACTCATTCAACAATCTTCTTGTTTGTGCTGTCTATAATCATGCTTTCTATTGGCGTTTACGGGCTAAGAGCGCTTTATTTTTCGGTCATGGAAAAAGGAAATATTCCTTTAGTCTATACCGGAACAGCCGTTGGTCTGATCTCTATCATCGGTTATGCCCCTGATATTTTCAGCGGACCTATGACCGGGTATTTTTTAGACCAGTATTCGGGCATTCAAGGATATCAATATGTATTTGCTGTTTTAGCTTTCTTTTCATGTATTGGAGCCATAGCCTCGTGGAGGTTCCATCGTCTTTTTGGGAAGACCAAAAATAATTCGACAGAATAAGCCCAATCATTTTGACCTCAAAATGTTTAACTTTCCAGCATGAGAAATCTATTTTCCAAGGCGTTAATTTTAATAACACTTATTTGTATTTCTTGTGAAAAGGATTGTAACTGTGATTTGGTCGTTTCTGAAAGTAATTTTGAAACAAATCATGAGTGGACCGAAACAAGCAGGGGTCCAAGCGAAGAATGTGCAGCAGATACCTTGTCCAGCACTTTTATAGACAATGATGGAAACATTTCCTATGTTCGTTCGATTATCCAATGTGAATAACTACAGATTAGTATATTTAAAATATGAGTGAAGTATCGCTGTTAAGTATTGAAGAAATAATAGAAAAAATCAATTCTCTAAATAAGAATTCTACACCAAGGTGGGGGGAAATGAATTCGTCTCAAATGGTTAAGCATTGTTCAAAATTTATTGATTTATATTTGGGTGAAATATCAGTTCCTTTTTGGTACAAATATTTTGGTACTACAATTGGAAAACTTTTTTTAAGATACATCTCTAAAAAGAGTCCATTGGAAACTCCAAGAAATATTCGGACAGACAAATCTCTGAAAATAATAGATGAAAATTTAGATATTGATTACGAGAAGAAATTATTGATAATAAAACTGAATATGCTTCATGAAATTAAGGGTCAGATACACCATCCTATTTATGGAAACATGAAAAGTGAAAAAATTCTATTTCTTATTAAACACCATACAATGCATCACCTAAATCAGTTTCATTTAATTGAAACTTAAAGGCGGGTTTAAATATTATTCTACCGTAACCGATTTCGCTAAATTACGTGGCTGGTCTACATTGCAATCACGCATCACTGCGATATAGTAAGAAAGGATTTGGAATGGAATCGTCGCAATTAAAGGAACCAAATACTCACTGGTTTCAGGAATCTCGATGTAATCATCTGCAAACTCCTTAACCTGCTCGTCGCCTTCAGTTACAACCGCAATGATTTTACCTTTTCTGGCTTTTACTTCTTGTATATTACTCACCACCTTCTCGTAAGATGGGCCTTTTGTTGCTATAACAAAAACGGGCATTTCCTCATCGATCAATGCAATCGGACCGTGCTTCATCTCTGCAGCTGGATATCCCTCCGCATGGATATATGAAATTTCTTTTAGCTTTAATGCACCTTCTAAGGCCACGGGGAAAGAGCTTCCTCTTCCTAAATACAAGGCATTAGAAGCATCCTTATATTTGGCTGCGATTTTCTTGATTTTTTCTGTCTTATCCAAAACCAATTGCACCTTGTTTGGAATCGCCTCCATAGCGGACAAAAGGTTTCGATATTTAGACTCATTAAGCTTGCCTTTCTTCTTCGCTAGAGATGCCGCCATAAGTGTCAAAACAGTTACTTGCGCAGTAAACGCCTTGGTTGAAGCCACTCCAATTTCAGGACCCGCATGCGTGTAAGATCCCGCATCAGTAATTCTCGAAATGGACGAACCTACCACATTACAAATACCTAAAATCGTTGCGCCTTTACTTTTTGCGAGCTCAAGCGCCGCCATCGTATCTGCCGTTTCTCCGGATTGAGAAATCGCTAGAACAATATCTCCCTCATTTATGATCGGATTTCTGTATCTAAATTCACTTGCGTACTCAACTTCAACATTTATTCGTGCGAGATCCTCGAATAAATATTCTCCAACCAAACATGCGTGCCAGCTTGTACCGCAAGCCACCATAACAATTCTGTTTGCCTTCATAATCGCATCCTCATAATACTTGATTCCACCTAGTGAAACCCAACCTTCAGATGCATTCAATCGACCACGAAAACAATCCTCTATTGAGCGAGGCTGTTCGTGAATTTCCTTCAGCATGAAGTGATCATATCCCCCCTTTTCAAGAGCTTCAAGTTGCAATTCTAATTCTTCTATATATGGATCTTTTAGACCTTCTTCATGATCATAAAGCTTGAGGCCTTTCTCTTCATTTAAGATGGCGATATCTCCATCATTTAAATACACAACTTGTTTCGTGTACTCAACAATTGGCGTAGCATCAGAAGCAACATAAAAGTCATTTTCTTTTCCTATACCTAAAACAAGCG
>Ga0315331_10001116_pt1 | contig 19880 bp, 15 predicted proteins | sample M160m34915metaG_FD_203456 | JGI IMG/M metagenome (GOLD analysis project Ga0315331, IMG submission 203456) | Ammonia-oxidizing marine archaeal communities from Monterey Bay, California, United States - M1 60m 34915 | ecosystem: Environmental > Aquatic > Marine > Intertidal zone | place: USA...
CGAGTTCTGCAGTAAGCTCGCGTTAGAAGAGCCTGAGTTGCTTCGCGAAGCCGTGCCGCGCGCCGTGGAGCCGAGTTGATCTCCACCCTTGGTTCGCAGCAGTGCCGCCGCTTCGCGACGTTGGTAAGGGTAGTACTTGACGGCTTGCTCGCAGAAGTGCCGATAGTCTTTGAACTCGGCGCCCTCGTGCTTACGCAGTAGGACGGCAATGTTTTGCCAAGCATCGCCAACGGCCTCCTCTAAGAGGTGTCGGTCGCCCTCACTGGTGTCGCTTGGTAGTTCCGCGAGTTGTGCGTCGCCTATTGCGATTGCGCGTTCGCACAAGTCGCGAGCCTTGTCTAGTTCGCGGTCAAGGTAATAGATCAACATCAGGCCGCAGTCGTTGACGATGCGGGCATCTGTCGGCGACAGTTCGACGGCCTTGACGTAGTGCTGGTAGCTACGCTCCCATAGTTTTGATGCGATGTCAGCTTCGCCCTTTTCTGCAGCCATGACGCCTAGGTCGCGTGCGGCAAGCCCGGCGTTGTTGTAGAGGAAGCCCCATTGATCTGGGTATGTCGTGACGACTAATTCGTTGAACGCGAGGGTGCGCTCGAGGGCGTTGTCGGGAGCTTGTGTAAGAGCGCGATGGATCGCGAATGCTGCACCGGTGAAGTGGTTGCCGTAGGTGTCTACCAGTTGCGGCTTGCCATCGACGTATTGGGTTGTCTTTGGCGATGTCGCACCGGCGGCCATTAGGTGGCTCTGGGCCGAGTCTAGGTCGCCGTTGTCGGCAGCGCAGCGCGCCATTGACAGGTCGCACAGTGCCTGCCACTGGCTGATCGCATCGCGATATTGCGGCGTGGTCGCGAGATACTGGGAGAACACATCGCGTGACTTTTGGTAGATCGCGATCGATCCTTGGAAGTTGCCTTCCCGGCGTAGACGGTTGGCGCGCGCGTATATGGCACGTCCCTGGAACCAGCGCAGGATCGGGGCATCCGGCTTTTCGCGCACGAACCGACGGTAGCCGCCCACGAGAGCATCTTCTTGGCCGAGATCGCACATCCAGTTGATGTAGGCATCGTGGATTGCCGTTTCGGTTGGGTTGTTGATGACGCCGCGCTCATAGGTGCGGATCGCTTCGCCGTTTTGTCCTAGCCATCGTTGGATGATCGCTAGTTGGTTGGTGCAGTGGGCTGGGTAGTCGAGTCGGGCTTCGGAGTAGCCTGCGGCCGCGATGTTAGCTAGCGCCCGGGTGCGCGGTTCCGGTGGCACGATGCCGTTCATGTCGGCTTTGCCATCCTGCCTCTCAGGCTGGCGTGCGTCGACAAACAAGCGGTAGTCACAGTCGGCACCGACCAAGCGCGACAGAGCGTATTCCTTGGTGTTCTTGAGGCCCTGGCGTTGCTGGAAGCCGTCAGCCGAACGAATCGCAGCTTGGCTGCCTTTGTGCCACTCGCCTAGATCGCGATAACTCTCTGCGAGCAGGCGCCATTCACGAGCGTAGGGTTCGTTCTCGGCGTCATTGAGGGCGATGTCGAAGTTCCTGGTCGCATCCAATAAGTGCAGTTTCTTGCCTGCGAAGTCTGGGTTGCGCGACATCGCGAGCGAGCTCTCGGCCAGCAGTAGTCGGGCTTCGCGCAGTAGAGGGTTCTGCTTGAGCAGGGCTTCGGCGGTGTCGGCAGCCTGGTCGGGCTTCGAATCCAGGAAGCTGCGAGCGTTCGCGATTTGCTTTGCTTCGGTGGCGGTTGGAGGGTTGATGCTGGCACAGGCTGCTAGCACGGCACTGGCCACCAGGGAACTGGTGATCCATAGAAGGGTCGTAGGCTTCATGATTCGGTTTATCCGCCGGACTGGTCGGATTAGCTCAGACGGAGCGCGCGAGAGGGATATTGCGACTTGGTTGATTCTTGCGTCATTCGGGCCTGAGCGGAAGGGGCACTCGGGGGGAATGACGGCTTCCGTGGTCAAGCGGCGGCTACCGATTGGCCGATAGTCAGGTTAGCAGGATCTTACCCCCTGCCATTTCACCACTTGACGTATCCGACAATCATTGCCGGGGCGACGTTGGATCGTGTCAACGTGACCGCCCTGTTGACCGATCTGGGCCGTGCCCAGCGCGGCAAGCCAGTGCAAGTCTGTGTCGTTCTCGAGGCCGTGGAGTCCTGGGCCCGGACTTGCCCAGGAGATGTGGGGGGGCGAGGCGCTTTGGGCAAGGCCATTTGGCGTCGGCGTCGCTGCGTTGTTGCGTGGCCTGACTCGAGTGTTCGAGGGGGCTGCTGTCCAAATGCGAGCGTTGGGATGGTTCGCCATTGCCCTTCAGGGAGGGCGTGTGACGTCGCTTGCGGAGTCCCTTTGCTAACTCAGAGATAAGATGCACTTGCACAGCACAATTCATTGGGGCGCAGCGGTGCTCTTTTCGACCTTGGCGGTCACGGCGCAGGCTGAACTTGGTGGCAAGCTTGGCGAGGCGTCTTGGTGCAAGTGGCTGCAAGGCGAGCCGATCCGGATTGCTTCTGAGGCAGCACCAGTTTGCTCCGTCTGGGCATTGTATTCACAGGCGCCTCACCTGTTGTCGGCTGACGCAGACTACATGTCGCAATTGCAGGCTCGGTATGCGTCGCGCGGCGTGCGGGTGATTGCATCGGTCAAAGGCGAGTTGCAGCCAGGTGTCGAGCGATGGGGCGATTGCTCGGTCGTATTGGATGATTCTGCCCGCACCGAGCATGATTGGCTGACGGCCGATCAGGATTGCCGCGGCAACGTGTTGGTCTTGACCCAAGATGGCACCGTCTCGTTTGTCGGCCGGCCAGGTGCAGGCTTGGTTGATGCCATCGAGCACGTAATTGATGATGAGTTCGACCTCGTTGCTGCGTCGCGTGCTGCTGACATGCGATTGGAATTGCTCGAGAGCTTTGACGATGCGGTTGGGCCTGCGACGGTTGCAGCGCTTAGACCAATCGTTGCCACTGCGCCGCGTGATGGCTTGCTGAGTGGCTTGCTCTATTTGACGCTTGCGACCAAATCGAACGACTCGGATGCCGCGGAGACGTGGTTGGTGCAGGCGACCAAGCAGCTTGTGGATGAGCCGCGGCCGCTGGCGGTGTTTGCGGATCTTGTGCTGCGCGGGCGCACGCGCTGTGACGCAGCCTTGGCGACGTTGCTAGAGCCGCTCGCCGAGGCGGCTAAGGCAGCCAAGTCTGATCCTGTCGTGCAGCTCACGTATCTCCGTGCTCTGGTGATGGCTGGTAATGGCCGTGAAGCAGGTCGGCAAGCAATGCGCAGTCGGAAGCTCGTCATGCAGACGGCTGAGGGTTGCCTTGACTATGCAATGTTGTTGGCGCGGGACGCGAATCCGGAGATCCACAGTGATCTTGCGCAGCACGCTCTCGACACGGCGGCGAAACTCAGTGCCAACAAACGATTGTTGGCGGCTGGTCGCTATATCGTGGCGTTGCGATGTGCCGCCAACGAGGAGGCGGCGGAGGGTGTGATGACGGTCTATCTCAAAGACCAAGGCATGCACCTGTCCCTTAACAACGACAGTTGGTACTTGATGACTCGGTTGCCGACGATGGGGCGCTATGATTGGTTTGCGGTCGGGCTTGTCGAGCGCATGCTCGAGAAGCAGAGCTCGATGGATTACTTTGAGTTCGATACAGCGGCATTGGCCATGTTCTTGGTCGGTCGGGTTGCCGACGCGGTAGAGCTTCAGGAGCTAGCCATTGAGAAGGGTGGAAAGGGATCCACCGAATACGAGGAGCGTTTGGCGCGTTACAAGGCACACTTGGTGCCTGCGCCAAGGTAGCCCGATTGCCTGTGGATCGTGGCTTCGGCTCTGCCACGGCCCAGTAGTTCTGGGTGGGTGGGATCTGCTCCTAATCACTGTAGCCAATGGGTTTCGGGCACGATTGCTCCATTGCTGCGAGCGTCTTGCACCTGGTGGGGCAGGAGAGTCGGGTGTGTCTGTGACTGAGGTCTTCTAGGGTTCGACTGGCTGTCGGCAAACATCTAGCGATCTCTCCCCTTGCGTTTGCTCTCTGTGTGGCTATCTTGTTCGCCCCTTCCGAACCCAGAAGCCCACCATGTCCAGAGTTTGTGCAGTTAGCGGTCGTCGCACCCGAGTTGGTAACAAGGTCAAGCGCCGCGGTCTGGCCAAGAAGGACGGCGGTGTTGGCCGTCGCGTCACTGGTCGCAGTAAGCGTAAGTTTAAGCCGAACTTGCAGCCAGTCCGTATCATGACGCCAGAAGGAACCGTGATGACTTTGAGGCTTTGCACCAAGGTCATCAAGCGCGGCATGATCACTCTGCAGAAGGGGGACAAGACCGTGTCTTTCCCGTTGGTGAAGGCCATCCGTGGCCGCAATAGTGCCTTCGCGAAGGCCCAAGCTCAAAAGGCTTAGGTCTAGTGAAGCGGCTTGTTGGGCCGTCTTTACGCTTGTTTCACTGTGAAATGACGCGAACCGGTCGTGAGAGCGGTTTGCTGAGCTAGTCAGGGGAGCGCAATATGAGCGAGACTCCAACAGATCTGGGTGACGCCGAGCAAGCCTTGCGCGCAGTCAGTGATGCCTCCCTTCGATTCATGGCCGGGGCTGTGCCCAAGGCCAAGATGGGGCAGTTACGCCGCACAGTAGAGCAGAGCGGCGAGGAGTTCCCGTGGCAGGAGATCACGGAGACCGTGCTTGCCGAGGAAGTGGATGAGCAGCGGCTCGTCCAGCAGGGCCTCATTGCACAGCGGGATTGGATCTTGCGTGGGGGGCGAACTGCTCGGGGACCGTCGATAACCCACCGTACTAAGGGCTTTGTAGCCCGAATGGCCGCTCAGTTGATCTTTGGGGCGATCTTCGTCGCCGTGATCCTGATTGCGCTGCTGGTCCTGAAGTTCAAGGACCCTGATTTCGATATCTACCGGATCCTGTCTTGGGTCCAGGGCCTGTTCGGCAAGTAATCGGGTCGCCCGGCGCTGCCTTGGCAGTTTGTGAATTGTTGGCTTTCTTCAGAGCAACTCTGCACTGCCAATGCATGCTGTCAGCTTCTGAGTTTTCGATGACATCGCATAAGTTGCTGTATATCATGGGTCTTACGTGGTCTCTGGTGCGCGTCTGGAGGGCCTCGGATTGCTTTGCTTTCTGTCGAAAATACCGTTAGGTGGGTGTTGAAATATCGTGGAGTCCTGGCATGATGCCCTCCTGGCCCGAGTGGTTCGTGACTAGCCTGGTTGCGATCGGCGAGGACCGGGGTGACCTCACTTGTGAGCGTCATCTGTGTGATTTGCTCTCTGACTGATTCGTTAGCTAAGTCCCTGACTGACCATTGGGGGCAGTTCGAGTTCCTGACCCGATCTCGATCCAGCAGACACCGTCGGGTCGTGGCTGTGTGGTGGAGACCAGTATCCCCCTCCCTAACCGCCCTCTCCATTGCGTAGCCAGACCCGCATTCGCGGGCCTCAGTTCTGACCGGCTGAGGCCCGTATTTTTTTGTCTGTGATGTAGTTGCTGAACTTCTGTTCAGCCGAATCCGTAGTCTGCCCGAAAATTAGAGGTAGTTGTGGCAACACAGCACGTCGCAATAGCGCCGGGCTGCCAAATTAAGATGACTAGACCAGGCTTCCGGAAGAGCCGCCCTGGAGGGGGCCGCCAACCAACCGTCGATAATGACGGGTTCTTGAGCAGTTCGTTGTTCTCTCAGGCGCAGATCCTGCACCTGATGAAGAACGAATTTGCGAGGGCTCGCCGGCATGGCATCCCTATGGGGATTGTTCTGCTTCAGGTTGATCGTCTCGCTCAGCTAAGCGACCTGCATGGAAGCAATCTGCGCCAGTCCGTGAAGCGCGCTGTGGCGATGATGGTTCGCGAGAAAACTCGCGGATCTGACCTGCTCGGCACGACCAACGATGATCGCTATTTGCTCGTCATGCCTCACACGGATCTCGACCAGACGCGTATTGTCGCTGACCGTCTGCATCAGGCGTTTTTCGAGGTCGATGTCACGATTGACGGCAAGCCATTGTCGTTGACAGCGAGTGTCGGTTTGACCTCTTGCGACGATCAAGGCACTTTGTTCTTCGATTCCTTGCTTTCGCAAGCTGAAACGGCACTCGAGTACGCCACCAATGGTGGCGGTGACCAGGTGACCTCTTTTGGAGAGACACAGCTTCGTGAACCAGGGCCTAGCGAAGAAGACTTCGCTCTAGACGATGATGAAGTCGAGCGAGGGTCGATGGATGAAGCCCGTGATGGTTGATGATCAAATGCGTATTCTGCTGGTGGAGGACGAGCAGACGATTGCGGTGACGCTTACTGACGACCTCGAGGGTGCCGGTTACGAGGTCAAGCACGTCGGAGACGGCAAAGAAGGCATCGCCGAGCTACAGAAGCGCAGTTATGACGTGGTCATCACTGATGTGCGCTTGCCTGGTGCCGATGGGCTGCAGGTGTTACAGGCTGCCAAGCAGGCGCGGCCAGACACCGAAGTGATCATGATGACGGCCTACGCGACGGTCGAGCATGCGGTCGAAGCGATGCGGCTCGGGGCCGATGACTACATCCAGAAGCCATTTCTTAACGAGCATGTCGTGGAGCGCTTGCGGCGCATCGGCAAGTTTCGTGCTTTGCTGAGTGAGAATCACCGCCTCAAGGAGCAGCTCCAGACGAATGAAGGGGGGCTGCCTGGGGTCATCGGTCAGAGTCGTGTTATGCAGTCGGTGGTTAAGACGGTGCGGACCGTTGCTGTTACCGATGCGTCGGTGTTGATCGAAGGCGAGAGTGGTACCGGTAAGGAACGTATCGCACGAGCTATCCATCAGCTGAGCCCGCGGAAAGATCGTGCGTTCGTTGCACTTTCGTGTGGCGCTCTGCCGGACACGCTGCTTGAGACCGAATTATTCGGTCATGAGCGTGGTGCGTTCACCGATGCTCAGCGGCAGCGGCGTGGTCGCTTCGAAGTTGCCGATGGTGGCACCATCTTTCTTGATGATATCGACGATATGCCGATGTCCGTTCAGGTGAAGCTGCTGCGTGTCCTGCAAGAACGCGAGTTCGAGCGGGTTGGTGGTGAAGACCTTGTGAAGGTCGATATTCGTGTCGTTGCTGCAACTAAGGTCCCGCTGCTTAATCACGTGCGTGAAGGCAAGTTTCGTGAGGACTTGTATTACCGCTTAAACGTCGTGCCGGTGAACCTGCCTGGGCTATGCGATCGCGAAGGCGATGTGCCGTTGCTCGTTCGTCACTTTGTCGACAAGCTCAGTGGTGGTCGCAATTACACGATCAAGACAGATGTGCTCGAGGCGATGAGTGGCTATTCATGGCCGGGTAACGTGCGCGAGCTTGAGAATCGAGTCAGCCAGGCGATTGCGTTGGCGGGCAGTGCGACCGTGCTCAAGAAGGAGCATTTGTTGCCGGTTGATAAGACTCGCCGGGCCGCTCTTGAGCCTGCGGCTCAGCTGCAGACCTTGCGCGAAGTGCTGGTTATAGCGGAGCGTGCCCACCTGGAGAGCGTGCTGCGTGGTGTCGGTGGCCACCGCACCAAGGCAGCGTCGGTTCTCGGTATCTCCCGCAAGGTTTTGTGGGAAAAGTTGAAGGACTATGGAATCGAGTAGTCTTTGTGCCTGCTGATGCCTTGGTTTGGGCTCGGCATTCGATCGATTTCGGTCTGTCTCCTGTCTCGCCCCTGAACGCGTAACCAAACTGCTAGCAGTCTTATGCCCCGCCTCCGCGTGAACGTTCGATTGCCTCTCCTGAACTCGCTGTTGTTGCGTGTCGATTTGCTGGTGTGCCTTTGGCTCATCATGCTTTGCGGCGGCGCAGTGTTGCCGGCGCAATCGTTATCTACTCAGGCGGCTCAGGTCGCAGCTCCGGAACGCTTCGAGCGCATTCTGTGGTGCGGCGACGGTAAGGATGGTCCTGAGTTGGCGCGTAAGTCGGGTTACACCGCGGTGCAGTTGGGCCGCGGTGGTGACGCGACCCCGCTGCGATCACTTGGCCTGCGCTTCTATCTCGATCAGCCGATTGGTAAGGGGTTGCTTGAGTTGCGCGACAAAGAGTGGCGGCCGGTGGTGCAGCTGTTCGAGCGAACGCGCGATGCGTCGCAGTTGGTCCGGCCAACATGCTTCGCTGAGCCCGGCCGCATTGACAAGGCTGCCGCCGCAGCTGCACGCGAAGCTCGGCGAGTTGGACCAGAGGGCATGTTGTTTGTTGCGCTCGCCGATGAAGCTTCGTCTACGAGGCACAATGGGCCGTTAGATAGTTGCCAGTGCGTGCATTGTTTGCGCGACTTTCGCGCCTACGCCCGTAAGCGATTTTCCGATATCGATGCTCTGAATGCCGTGCTCGGCACGCACTACCTCAACTTCGAGGTCGCGGTGCCGGTGTCGACGGATCAGTTGCGCGGTCGCGAACTCGGCGATCAGTTGTTGCCAGCAGATCTGCGACCGTTTTCGTTGTGGCTGGACTTTGTTGACAACCAATTTGCCAGCGCCGTTGCGACCATCCGCGAGCGTGTGCAGGCAGTTGTTCCTGGTGTGCCGGTTGGGCTCACCGGGTTGGCCGTGCCCGGTCCTTTTGGCGGTCACGATTACGGCCGATTGATTACGTCGGATACGATTGCCGAGCCATATGACATTGGTGGTTCGATCGAGTTGGCTCGCAGCTTGTTGCCGCGTGGAGCCCATCGCTACGCGACTCTGATTCCGCCGGGTAAAGACACCGATGCTGGAGCGATTGATATTGGCCAGTATGTGCGCGCGCGTTTAATGGCGATGGCCAGCCAGGGCATGGCTGGCGTCGTTGTTTGGAATGATCGAACGGTCGTTGGGGCTGACGGCAAGGAGAGCAAATTTGGAGCGGCGGTGCGTGCGGCTTTCGAGTCGCATGGTGCTGAGCTTGATGCTTTGGCTGGTGCTCGGGTCGAGTCGTCATCCGTTTGGGTTGTCGAGTCACATGCTTCGGTGCGAGCCTGGTGGATGATTGACTCGGCGAAAGACGGCATGACCTGGGTGCGTCGCTTGGCGTCTTATGAGGCGACCCACAGTACGAGCCAGGCGGCCCGTCTTAGTTGGATTCGGTTGCTGCAAGATCTCGGCCATCAACCCCAGTTTGTGACGGCGAAATCGCTGGCCGAACGTCTGCTTAACGAGCCGCCCCGTTGCGTTGTGCTGCCTGCGACGCTTGCGCTCAGCGATCGCGCGGTTTTGGCATTGAACGTCTATGTGCGCAATGGAGGTTCACTCTTGGCGGATCATTCCGCGGCGATCTACGACGAGCGTTTGCAGCGGCGTGATCGCGGCGCGCTTGATTCGTTGTTTGGCATCGAGCAGCGGTCGCTTGCGTGGGATGACTTGCTTGTTCGCGAAGGAGTTTCGACATCGCGCGATCCTGGCTTGCCAGCAGCTGAGAAGTTGCTGCGGGGAGAGACGAGTCATCAAAATGACGACTCCGATACGTTCCTTGAGCGCACGGTTGGGTCTGGGCACGCCTACTACCTGAACTCGCCGGTTGCCGCTTACAGCAAGTGGCGACTCGATCAGCGACAAGTGGGGCGTGCTCATGAGCTGCGTCGTCGTGTGCGTGCCGCGTTACGTCGGGCGCGTGTGCAGCCTCCTTGCGAGGTTACTGGCATGGGGCTGCCGACATGCATCGAGCGCGCTTCACTAAAGTTGCGTGATGGTCGTGACGTGCTGGCTCTTCGTCTCAACGCAATGGCGCGGCCGCTGCTAATGCGGCAGATTAACAAGGATGGGGCAATACCGATTGTGATCAACTTGCCGCGTAAACTGAAAGTGCGCGAATTGAACGGTAAAGACCACGGCAAGACGGCTACGGTCAAGACCATGCTCGATCCGTTCGGTGCAGTGTTTCTCGAGGTTGCTAGGTGATCGCGATGCTAGGCTCGAAGATTGTGGCGGGCGCCCCAGCGGATCGCGCAGTGTTGATCTCCGACTTGCATGTCGGTGCAGATGGTGGTCGCGTGCTCGAGGCGTTGGATGCAGCGATAGAGGTCGCGCGTAAGCAGGCGGATGCACTGTTGGTGCTCGGCGATCTGTTTGATTCCTATGTCTGTCGCGGTCAGATTCACGTTGGTGTCTGGCGCGACGTTGCGGCCCGGTTTCGTGTCGCGACCGCGGCCGGGTTGCGCGTCGTTGTGTTGGTGGGGAACCGCGACTTTTTGCTTGGCGAAGAGTTTGTGCATGCCAGCGGTGCTGAGCTCGTCACAGGCGGTTACCGGCTGGATCTAGGCGGGGTCGACACGTTGCTGTTGCACGGCGATGAATTGTGCCAGAACGACCTGCCGTATCAGCGGGCGAAGCGTTGGTTGCGTCACCCGGTCACGCGTTGGATTGCGCGCCGGTTGCCAGTTTCTTGGGCTCGCCGGGCGGCTGAGAAGGCGCGCCGAAAGAGTCAGACCGTGGTTCATAGTGGGGATCAGACGCGTTTCTTGCCGTCCGAGCGGGCCATTGCAACGGCCTTTGCCGTCGGGATGAAGGGGCTGATCTTTGGCCACATCCACCGTCACGCCCGTGGGCCATTCCAGAAGGGCGTATATCATGTGCTGCCGGCCTTCGATGCGGGAGGTGTTGGTCTGCTGGTGAGTGGCCAGAATTGGCAGCCAATGAGCTTTCTGAGTGGCCCAGATCAGGCGGCTGTTGGAGCCGTCGATATGCCGCCGGAATGTGACTGGTCTGCATGATTCGGCGCTCTCGGCGCCAAATGCATGCGGTCGAGAGCTTTTCCGCATTGCCTAAGGGGCCGCATACTCGCTACACTAGCCGCCCCAATTTTCCGCCGGATGCCCGCGTGAGGCTCCGGGAGTTGGTTGTTCTGGATTCATTTCTAGGCACCGGCACGGATCGCGACTCCTATTCTCCAACCCCGACGTCTGGCCGAGCGTAAGCTTGACCGGTAGCGACAGCTTGACCAAACGAACGGACTCCTCGAAGCGCGCGCTAGGCAGCAGCAGTGCGGCGGTGCCCACAGATGTGGTTGCGATCGATGGGCCGTCAGGCGCGGGGAAGAGCACTGTCGCAAGGTTGTTAGCCCAGCGACTCGGGTATGCGTTTCTCGATACCGGGGCAATGTATCGCGCGATCACTTGGCATTTCCTCGAGTGTGGCATTGCACCGAGTGAATGCGCCGGCGACCCCGACCTTGGTTACACGCGCATGCAGGCTGCATTGGCCGATGCTGAACTTGGGTTTGAGGACGGCAGGATGCTGCTGAATGGTCGCGACATCACTGCACACTTGCGCACTCGCGAAGTTGAGTCGCAGGTTTCAGCGGTTTCGGCGTTGCCGTTTGTCAGAGCGAGCATGGGGGACTTGCAGCGTGGTGTAGCGATGCGGGGTCCTGTCGTTGCGGAAGGCCGAGACATGGGGTCGGTGGTTTTCCCGCTTGCGCGTTGGAAGGTTTATCTCGATGCCGCGCCGAGTGAGCGTGCTCGCCGCCGCTGTCAGGACTTTGAGCGCCAGGGCCGTGAGGTTTGCGAAGCCGATGTGCTCGATGAGATTATGGTGCGCGATCGCCTTGACTCGACGCGTTCCGATGCGCCGCTGACGCAAGCGGAGGATGCGCTGTATCTCGACACTACCGGATTGACGACAGCCGTTGTGATTGAGCAGTTGCTCGTGCTCGTTGATGGAAGCAGCACAAAGGGCAGTGACAGTAAGTCGTCGAGTTGTGGTGACTCAGATGCCTCGGCCTTGAATCATGGTTCGTCGCGGGAGGCGTTGTGAGCGGCTCAGACAAGCTGGTGCGTTTGCAGGCCGTTCGCCGCAGTGTGTTTTGGTGGACGATCTCGCGCTTTCTCGTGCTGGTCTTTAGCAAGGTCTGGTTCCGTATACGCTGTGAAGGCGCCGACAGATTGCCCAAGGATGGTGGTGTGCTATTGGTCGCCAACCACTCCAGCTATCTTGACCCGGGCATGGTTGGTATCACGGCCACGCGCTGGGTCGGATTCTTGGCGCAAGCCGGGCTAGCATCGCTGGCACCATGTCGCTGGTGGTTGTCGCAGGTTGGCGTCACGTTGATTGATCGCGATGCGCCGTCGAAGCAAGCGATGCGTCTGATCTCGGACTGCCTCAAAGCTGGCGAAGTCGTCGGTCTCTTTCCTGAAGGGACGCGCAGTCAGGACGGCAGTGTCGATGTGTTTAAGGGAGGCGTCGAGTTCTTGGTTCGGCGCACCAAAACGACGGTCGTCCCGATAGGCATTGACGGATCGCACCGTGCCTTCCCTCGCGGAGCCTGGTTCCCCCGGCCGCGGAAGGTCGTGGTGCGCTATGGCGAGCCCTGGTCTGCCGAGCAAGTGCTGGCTGAGGGTGGAGTGGAAGCCCTTCGCAAGAAAGTGGCCGAGTTGGCCCGGCAACCGCTGGCGAAGAAGGCTTCAGAGGCTTCTGAGTGCTCCTCCGGCCCGGCGGAATCATCCAATAATCGTGAAAACGTGCCCGCTGATGCGGGTCATCCCGCAAACTCTCCGGCGCAGCAATGCACCCCGGAAAGTCCCGGCGGGCATTCGAGTAAGGGGGCCGCGACCGATTTGGTCGATCCCTCTTCTTCTACTTCTGCATCTGTTGGTGGTGGGGCGTGAGTCTCTCCTCCAGCGACCGGCGGCCGGATGGTCCGGCCGACGGGACTATGTATGTCGTGTTGCCACTTTGGCGGCGCGGTACTTCATCGTCTCTCAAGTGAGTGATCACCGCCGTGGTGGTTGCCGCTAGACCCTCATTTTCCATTTAACCCTTACCCTTAACCCCATTGATGACTGGCAAAAGCCTAATCAAAAAGTTTGCACTGCCCGACGACGAGTTGTCGCGGCTGACCTCAGATGCCCTCGGCAGCACAACGCTGGCCGACCTCGACGAAGCGATCGGCAAGACCGTCGCTGAACTCGCTCCGCACAAGATCGTGCGCGGCAAGGTGATCAAGGTCCAAGAGGACGGCATCGTGATCGTCGACGTCAGCTACAAAGCTGAAGGACAGATCTCGATCGACGAGTTCCCGGAACCACTGGAAGTCCAGCCTGGTGTCGAAGTCGAGTGTCTTGTCGAAGCAATCAACGACTCCGAAGGCTACATCCTGCTCAGCAAGCGCAAGGCAGATCGTATTCGTGGTTGGGAGAACATCATCCTTACCCACAAGGAAGGCGACACCGTCAAGGGTCTCGCACTCCGCAAGATCAAGGGTGGCCTCCTCGTCGATATTGGTGTGCCAGTATTCCTGCCTGCTTCGCAAGTCAACATTCGCCGCGCTGGCGACATTGGCGATTGGATTGGCAAGGACATCGAAGCGCGCATCATCAAGATTGATGAAGAGCGCATGAACATTGTTATCTCGCGTCGCAAGCTCATCGAAGAAGAGCGCGAAGCGAAGAAGAGCCAGTTGCTCACCGAGCTTGAGGAAGGCCAAGTCCGCATGGGCGTGGTCAAGAACATCGCCGACTTCGGTGTGTTCGTTGACCTCGGCGGCATCGATGGCTTGCTGCACATCACGGACATGTCGTGGGGTCGCGTCAACCATCCGTCGGAGATGGTCAAGCTTGACGATGAAGTCGAAGTCAAGGTGCTCAAGATCGATCGTGAGCGCGAGCGTATCGCTCTCGGCATGAAGCAGAAGAGCGCTTCGCCGTGGGAGAACATCGCTGAGAAGTACCCGATCGCGAAGCGCATCAACGGCGAAGTCGTCAATCTCATGAGCTACGGCGCGTTCGTCAAGCTTGAGGATGGCGTCGAAGGTCTCGTGCACATCTCGGAGATGTCGTGGACGAAGCGCGTCAACCACCCGAACGAAGTCGTCAAGCAAGGCGATGAGGTCGAGGTTGTCGTTCTCGAAATCGATACCGAGAAGCAGACCATCTCGCTCGGCATGAAGCAGACCGAGGTCAACCCTTGGGACATGGTTGCTGAGAACTACCCGCCGGGCACGGTTATCCGTGGCAAGGTGCGTAACCTCACCAACTACGGTGCGTTCATTGAGCTGCAAGAAGGCATTGATGGCCTCCTGCACATCACGGACATGTCGTGGACCCGCAAGATCACGAACCCGAACGAAGTCGTCAAGAAGGGCGATGAGATCGAGTGTGTGGTCCTGTCCGTTGACCAAGAGAAGAAGCGCATCGCGCTCGGCCTCAAGCAATTGCAGGCTGACCCGTGGAGCGGCGACATCCCGGCTCGTTACCATATCGGTGACAGCGTTCCGGGCACGGTCACCAAGATCACCAACTTCGGCGTCTTCGTCGAACTGGAGCAGGGCCTCGAAGGTCTTCTGCACATCTCCGAGCTCGCCGACCACAAGGTCGAGAACCCGGAAGACGTGGTCAAGGTTGGTCAGCGCGTCGAAGTGCGCGTGATCAAGATCGATACCGACGAGCGCAAGATCGGCTTGACGCTGATCCAGACGCACTTCGAAGAAGGTTCCGAAGCGACGCCTTCGGCTTCGGCTGCCGCCGAGCCGGAGACTGCTGCAGCTGCAACGATGCCGATGCTCGGCTCGCTGGCTGATCAGCTGAAGGGCATTGGTGCTCGCGTTAGCGAACGCGAAGCGGATGTCGAGCCGGAAGCTAGCGCTGCTGATGCGCCTGCTGCTGATGCGCCTGCTGCTGATGCACCTGCTGCTGATGCGCCTGCTGCGGACGCTCCTGCTGCCGAGGCTCCTACCGAAGCTGAGGATAAGGAGTAGCGGTGCGCCGTCCGGTAGTGGGGAAGCGGGGTGCGGTGCGAGCGAGTCTCGCACCGTTGCTCGCCTGCTTCGCTGCCGGATGTGTGGTGACCTATTCACCAGTTGATTTGGTGAATCAGTCGTCAGAGTTGCCGGAATCGCAGCCGATCGCGATTGCGATTCCGGAAGCTCAGGGAAGCAGCAGTCGGCTGTTGTTGGATTTCTACAGCGGCATCCTGCGTCGCTTGCAGGACGCTGCCGACGACGGTGATGTCGCCCTTTTGGATTCGCTGGTCGCAAGCTACGACAGGCCCAATATCCCTGCCTCGATATCGCAGCACATTGCTGGCTATCGTGCGATTGGTCGAGGGATCCGATTCAGTCAGCACGTTCTAAGGACGGCTGTCCTTGAATTGAGGGTGCCTGAAGCATCTGAGTCTGATGAGCTTCGTGCCGATACAGCCATCGTCGATGGGCATGATTCCGTCGCAGCCCCGAAGGTGCCTGCGCTGGGTGAAGATCTGCAACTGCGTTTGCGGCTGCCAGCGATGACGAACGCCGTGATGATCGGCGGTCGCGATAGCCTCAATCGAATCGGTTTCTCGGTTTCCGTCACGGTTGAAGATGAATACGCGGACGGCAGTTTGCGATCGCTTCATACCGATGGTGCCGTTTGGCTGTCTGAGCGTTTTGAATTGGTTGGTGATAAGGAACTGTTGCTGCCGATTGATGTGGGGGCCGCTGTCGACGATGCCGTGCGACGCAATGTGACGGTTCGCGTTGAGATGCGTGGTCACGTGGAGATTGATGGCGTTCGGGCGCCGGTCAAGAGTGCCGGGATCGCTGCGGAGTCTTATGTCCAGTGGCCCGTTGGATTTGACGTTATTGCCCAGCAACCGATGGCGGCCTTAAAGCTCGCCCTTGCGTCCTTTCAGCCGAAGAACTTCGCTAGCGTCTACCTCGCGGCATGGAAGATCCCGGTGGCGCAGCAGCGCGAAGCGTGTGCACTGTTAGTGGACCAAGTTCGTTTTGGCCGTGCCGACCAGGCTCAGGTAGCGATGGCGGCACTACAGAACGTAACCGGCTTGTCGATTGCGGTTGGCGACCGGGATGCATGGCTCGATTGGTGGCAGGCGCGTGCCAGGAAGGTCCCCGCGGACAATTCCTCCCAGCCAGGTAGCGCAGAGGCTCGAAAAGAGAGCCGCTAGGCTTGGTCTTGGGGCTCCGCGGCGGCTTCAGCAGGGCCCAGTGAAGGCCTTGGTTGAAAGAGTTCGTAACCAATCCTGCACAGGTCAGTTGCCCTATACGCTGCGGGCAGTTAGACCACCGCAGTGCAGTTTCCACCCGTAGAAGAACAATTGGCCGTTATCAAGCGCGGCGTCGTCGACCTTGTTGGCGAAGAGGATCTCAAAAAGCGCCTGACTGCGAGTCGTGATGAGGGCCGACCGTTGCGCATTAAGTTCGGTATCGACCCGAGTTCGCCGGACATCCATCTTGGTCACACCGTGCCGCTGCGAAAGCTCCGCGACTTCCAGAATCTCGGTCACACTGTGATTGTGCTGTGGGGGACCGCGACCGCAATGGTGGGTGACCCGACCGGTCGCAACAAGACGCGCCCGGCATTAACGCGCGAAGACGTCGAGGCCAACAAGCAGACCTATCGTTCGCAGATCGGTGCCGTGCTCGATATCGACAACATCGAAGAGCGCGAGAACGGCGAGTGGTTCCTTGGCCAGACGTTCATGGACTGTGTCGGCCTCGCGAGTCGCTACACCGTGGCGCGCATGCTTGAGCGCGATGATTTTACTAAGCGCTATAAGGGCGGCTTGCCGATTTCTGTTCACGAGTTTCTCTACCCGTTGCTGCAGGGCTGGGACTCGGTTGAGCTGAAGTGTGATGTTGAGATCGGCGGTACCGACCAGTTGTTTAATCTGCTGGTTGGTCGGGACCTGCAAGGTCAGGAAAAGCAGGCTGAGCAGGTTTGCTTGACAATGCCATTGCTTGAGGGACTCGACGGCAGTCAGAAGATGTCGAAGTCGCTCGATAATTACGTTGGTGTGTCCGAGTCGGCATCGCAGCAGTTTGGCAAGTTGATGAAGACGCCAAATGAACTGGTTGAAAAGTACTTCGTGCTACTCACTGACGTGGATCAGGGCGTCTATAGTGGCCTGCTGGCGACGCCTCTTGACGCTAAGTTTGCGTTGGCCCAGGCAATCGTTGCCGGTTTCCATGGCGCCGACCAAGCGGCCGTTGCTCGTGCGGAATACGACCGCGTGCATAAGGAGGGTGGGGTCCCGGATAATCTCCCCGAATGGACTCCGGACGATGCTGTCCGTCGAACCGACTCTGGCAATATTCAGTTCCCAACGGCTCTCGCGGCATCGGGCTTAGCGGCATCGAGTAGCGAGGCTCGTCGATTGATCCAGGGCAATGGCGTGCGAATCGATGGCCAAGTCGTCGCCGATGTGAAGGCCGAGTTTGGACCGGGAAACTACGTGGTGCAGGTTGGTAAGTCGCGTGCTGGGCGCTGGCTAATCTCGTAGTAAGGTCAGGTCGTAGGCCGCGACAGCGCGTGATAGGACTCTGGTCTCAGGAGTTAATACTTGGGCAGGACGTTGTCGTGAGGTGCAACGATCCGATGTCTCCCGCGCTTCCTAGTGCCGCTTCGCGTTCTGCTCTGGAATGTCGATGCATAATCCTTCCGCGAGGTCTGGTAGGATGCTTCTGACGGCGGCAATCGAGGCGAGCATTGTTGCGATTTGGTAGGTTGATGTTGATGGCGGTATGGCGTTGATGAAGGGCAAGTGGCTGGATACTGATTGGTTGGTTCGAACATGCGTTGTTTGCGTGATGTTCGGTTGCCTGCTGCGTCCCGGCAATGCGATTGCGACAATCGTCTCTCTAGCGGCTGATCCTGTCATTTCAGATCAGCAAGATGATCCGGTTGACCTCGATAAATTGGCGGGCATGCTCGATCAGTCCGGGCCAGAAGGCCGGGATGAGCGTGAAAGTGCGGTCGCGCAATTGCTTGCTATAGCGAAGATCGATGCTCATCGGTTGTTGCAGGAACGTTTGTGGCGAAAGCAAGATCCCGACGGGTTGCGTTTGACAATCCTCACGGCTCTTCAGGGGCATCTGCTGCAAGCAAAGTCGAAGCAGTTTGGTGGTGCCGCCGAGGCTGTGCGCCAACTGATCATTACTGGTTACCTCGATGCATGTGCCCGTTTCTGGCGCGTTGCAGATGGTGTTGTTGATGTTGCGACCGCCCCGATACTAATCGCCGCACGCCAGACGCTTCGCCGTGTGCCGGTGCGTGAACTGGATGGTGCGGCGCGGACCTTGATGACTAGTATCAAGTCGCCCGATCGGGTGCTGGTGTTGCGTTGCCTTGCAGATATGCAGCAGACACTGCTGGCCCAGACCATCGCTGATCAACTTGAGGACGCAGATCCAGTCGTTCGCATGGGTGCTCAGAAGGCCCTGCAGTTGTTGACGTATGCGGATGACCCGATTCGAACGAAGGCTGACTTCGCTGCTTGGTCGGCGCGGTTTGGTTCGCTCCGCTATATCGATCTTGCTGAGCGCTCGGCGCGTAATGGCCCGGCGATTGCCAGCCGGCTCCGCGATGATCTACAGCGCGATCGTGTGACCGCCGCACGTGAAATTGTCAGCGTATTGATCGATCCGAAGTCGGCGATTGATTGGGCAGCCGTTGAGCAACGCACACTGTCTGATGGCCCAGCAGTTCTCGATGCGTGCTTGCAAGCACTTCAGGCTGTGTTGGTTAAGTCAACGTCCATCGCGGGCCCTGCGGCGCCTCGTCAGGCGTTGTTCCGCGCGTTGTTGGGTCGATTGTCTAAGGTCGGGAACTCGCAGGAAGTCGACGTGCAGCATCGTCGAGCATTGTTGCTGGAAGTCGCTGCGTATCTAGTGAAGCCAGAAGAAGCGGAGTTGGCTAGCGAGATCGGCAAGCTGTTGGTTGAGCATTTGGCCGCGCCATCAGCCGAATGTCAGGTTGCCGCGTTGCGGGGCCTGCGCCGCTTTCCTTCGTCGGACGCCCGCATGGCGTTGGTTCGCCGCGCAAGGCAATTGCTTGCTGCTGGCGGGGGGCAGCAAGAGCAACTCCAGGTTATTTTGGACACGCTTGCGTCGCGCACTGAGCCAAGGTGGGTCGCGCCGTCTAAGGATGATGCGGACAAATCCGAGTGGCTGCAATTGGTGGACGGGTGTTGCCGCACCAAGGCTGAGTTAGGTCTGCGAACCAAGGCTCTGAAGCTCGCGCAAACGCAGAGTGATGGTCGTCAGGGCGAACGTGTTCCGGAGGCCTTTGGCGTGTTGTTGGCGCTTGCCAATGATTCGGCTCTTGATAAGCAGTTTCGCTCGACGTGCCTGATCTACCTCGATGTTTGGCGCAAAGAGAACGGGTTCGCGGAGGAGTGGCTCGCTGCGTTACACAAGTTCTTGGCAAGTAAGGAGCCAGCACTACGTCGTCAAGCTGCGGTATCGCTTGTGCGCCTGCCGACTTCGACTGACAAGAATCGTGCTGCTTGGTTTGCGTCGAGCATGTTGGTGCTTCGTGAGCGCCTCCGCGTGGAGCCCGACGTTGAAGTGTTGGGTGCTTTGGTCGAATGCGTCAGAGTGCTGGGGCGCGAACCGCAGATGGCAGAAGAGTCCATCGGTGCGTTGAAGTTTGTCGTTGCGGATTTGGGCAATCCCATTGCTGCTGGTGACAAGTTTCGCCTGAATCCTCTGCTGCAGGCCCTTGCGCAGATCGCCGCTGACCCGAACACCGAGCCTAGTCAGTGGCTGGCCGCGTGTGATCCTCTACTTCAGCACGGTGAGCGCCAGAGCTTGCGTCTTGTTCTGCGCAGTCACGATGCGATCACGCTTGCCAAGGATGTTAAGAGCGCGGATAAGCCCGTCGCCGATAATGCGTGCACGGCAATGCGCTATCTGATTGAGGCCGCCGTGCTGAAGCCAGCTGCAGCCACGTGGAGTAGCTCCGAGGAATTGCTAGCGGAAGCTCGTGATGTTCGCTCCGCTTTTGAAGCGCTCGACACCGTTGAAGAAGCGCGTCGTCTGAATCAGCCGGCTCAGCGCTTGGTGCGCTTAAACGTCGCCTTGGTCGCGCAGGACTACCAGGAGGTCGTGGAGCGCGCGACAGCCTGGCTCAAGGCCGAGAGCGAGAGCCCGACTGGTCTTGACGCGGCAACGATGGATCAACTGCGTTTATTGGCAGCTAGATCGAGACTCGAA
>Ga0315331_10001118_pt1 | contig 19867 bp, 16 predicted proteins | sample M160m34915metaG_FD_203456 | JGI IMG/M metagenome (GOLD analysis project Ga0315331, IMG submission 203456) | Ammonia-oxidizing marine archaeal communities from Monterey Bay, California, United States - M1 60m 34915 | ecosystem: Environmental > Aquatic > Marine > Intertidal zone | place: USA...
TATAGTTTATTGCCACAGATTTATCTAAAGTAAAAGAACCTGTAGGATCTGTTAGTACTGGTGTTTCTCTACCATATTTATCTCTATACACTACACCAACTTGATATGTTCTTAATGACTTAATAGAAGGTTTAGGTGATCTAACATCAACAACCTCACTAGGATTTTGTATTATAGAAACATTAAACTTAACTGATATTTCTGCACCACTACTATCTTTTATATTAAAGTTTTCAAGATAGTTACCATACATTATTCTGTTAGCAGACATAGCTTGTGCTTTAGCTTTTCTAGGTACGTTATCATAAGGTCTTAAAGATTGTACTGCTGGTAGCACTTTAAATATAACATCTGATGTTATTTCAACCTCACCATTAGTACCAGCTGTATATTCAGAATCCGTTGTTTTTACACTTTGTACTGTATATATATTATTATTAGAACTTTCTTTATAAAGTATTTCTATTTCTTTAACACCACTTGGAGCAGCTTCAGCAAAACCACCTATTTTTAAAGATCTTAAGGTATTAACCATACCCTTATTGTAACCTTTCTTCGGCGCATAATCAAAATCACCAGGTAAAAAAGCTACAGGACTATATGGACCTATTGCTGAAAATTCATTATCATCGTACTTATATCTATAAGCAAATTGAGGAAATTTAAATTCAAATAAACCTTTGTTTTCAGTTAACTTAACTTTCCAATCCTGTACATTTATTGCTACATTTTCAGGAACTACGTCTAAGTTTACTTTAAACGTTGTTGCACTTATAACTTGAGTAACACTTAGTATTACCTTTATATCATCTTCACTTTCATCTAACAATGTTAATTCAAGTTTGTCACCTACTATAAAATTAGGTGAACTAGTGAATGTAACATTACCATAATCACCAGTATCAGTACGATCAAATGGATCAGACGTATCTGTAAAAGACTTTTGTAACAAAGCTGTTTCAGTTACACCAGTTCTTTCACTATCTGACATTGTTAATGTCGGTGGTTTTAAAGGTGATTTTTTTATTACAGTAATTTGATCTTCTGTAAAATTTGAAGAGTTTATCTGAGTGTGAGTGTAGCTTGTGTTACTGCTATTGTAACCTCTCCATGTAACTATATTTATTTTCTTTGGTTCAGTTTTATTATCTGACCAAAACATTAAATCATCTATTATGTTTATACCAGTTATTTTAAATCTAGTAGAAAAGTTTAAAATACTTTGAGTATCTACTAATATTGGTTTAACTACATTTAAAGTTTGATCGTACTCTAGTATTAAAGACTTTGTGTCACTAGCTATAAACCAGTATATCATTTCTGTTTTAGGATGTGCATATACACCAATACATTCAGCATTAGTACCCAAGTTAGCAAGAGCACTACCATAAGGTTTTCTATTACCAAGAATATTTTGCACAGTTCCAACATCACTAGCCTCTGAACTAGAAACTTGGATATTCAAAGCGTCTCTATACGAACCGTTAGGAACTAACCTTTCGTCAAGGTCCTTATTCATAGCACCTTGTCCGAATTGTCTCTTTATTTCTGGCATATTAATGTTTTATTATTTTAGATTTGTTTCTCATCGTTTGAGTTAACTCCTCTAATTTTAAATTTGATAATCTTATTTTAGCTTTTCTTGTAGCAGCAAATTTTTCTTTTTTAAATCTGTTTATTATATATTCAGGTGTATTTATTCTTGATGATAACACAGAGTGTGCTACAAATTTATATACAGCTTCTTCAGCGAATTTATGTACTCTTATTTCTTCTTCAGTTCCTAAGCTGTCACTTATGTATTTTAAAACAATTGTTTTACCAGCTATACCTCCGCTAAAATGTATATAACCAGTTTTATTATCTATGTAATATAATCCATTATGATTAGCGTGCTCAGGTGTTAAACCATATCTTCTACCTTCTGCTAAAGTAACATCAGCATCTGGATCATTATTAAGTTCTTCTGTTGTATCTATATCTGTTGTTTTTTGAAAGTTAATCCACTGGTTTGAATCTAGAGATTCTAATAGTGTATTATCACCATTATACATGTAATCATAGTTTTCTTGTTGTAATATAGCGGATGGATTACTTGTTTTTCTAGCAGGATATATAATTCTTTCAATACCAGCGTTATCTACCCAATAAACTTTTACATAGTTAACATAATCATGTGGTAGCATCATTTTTAATGATGGTGGTATTTCTATTTCTTGTGATTTTTCTGATCTTAATGTATCATAACTTAACTCCGCTATAGCTCTTTGTATATGAAAAGATAACTCAGGTAGTTTTAATTTTTTAATTATTTTACCTTCACCAACGTAGTTTATTTGAAAGTTTGTTATTAGATCATTTATACTTATATATTGATAGTTTCCTAATTTTTCAGATAAATTAAGTTGCTTAACTAATAATGTAGTATTAAGAGCTGGTGCTGATGTCATTGTTAAAACACCAGTCGATGAATTTAAAGAATATGTTGTGTTTTCAACCTGTGAACCACCTACAAAAACTTTAAGTTCAGCTTCATTAGAAGGTATAGGACTAAATGTTAATGTAAATGCAGTTGTTGAACCATCACCGGTGAAACTCTGACTATTGTCGTAATATTGCTGTTGTGTTCCTTCAAATAATGGCATATCTTATTGTTTTTCTTGTTGTGTGTTTTTAGCATCTTCTTGTGCACCATATGAAGCTACTAGTTGATCTTTTATAGTTATACCAGATAAAGCTAGTATTTTAATAACTAAATCTGTTTCTTCTGATTCATGTAATTCAAAATGTGTTGTGTAAGATGAGCTAGCATTATATAGTGCTTTATCATTTACAATAGTATAACCCCACCTAACTACCGCTGGTTTAGCTATATAATTACATGTCACAGCTGACGTTATAGTTGTTGGATAAACTTGTATACTTCTTTCTCGTAACGTTTCAGTGTTACCAGAAGTTCTTACATATATGGGTCTTTTTGTTGTTGGTGCTGTTAGTGGAGAGTTAATGTATAAGTGTAATTGATTTTGTGATATGCTTTCAATTTCACAATACTTACCATCTGATAAATGGTATAAAGCACCCATTCTATAATAATCAGGAAGTGTACCTACACCACCTGAAGCCATAGTTACATCACTTCTAAACTTTTCAAAGTGATCTATTTTTTCTTGTAAAATATCTACAGTGTCTGAATAAATTGTTTCATTTATGCTTCCTATTCTATCAAACTGATTTAAGTCATAGAAATATTGCTCAAATATATCCATCTGAGCTTGATTAGCAAGTACGTTGAACTCCGCTGGAGTTATATATCCTCTTTGCTCTTTATTAGCAATGGTTAACACCCTTTGATATACTGTATTTATATTTACCATATTTTATTATTTATAGTAGTAGTCACCCCATAGAGATGACTACTCTATAAAGTGATTATTAATTTAATCTTTTTTCAATCGTCTTAAAGACTTCCATACCTTCATCGGTTTTAAACCATGCAGCTAATGCTGAGTAAGGATGTTCGTCCATAGGTACTTCAAATAGTTTTCTACCATTTGACGCCCATTTAAATACCCTTTGATCTTCGCTTAATGCTAATATTTTAGCTTCAGTAGCTTTAATACCTATGTTTCTTAACATGATATTATCATCTTGTACTAAATCTAAAAATAATTTAGGGTTTCTTTGAGCCATAACAATAAGGTCTCTTCTTATTTCTTTAGTAGTCATTTTACTAACTTCACTACCAATTTCAACTCTTAAAATAGCTTCTGCTTGGTCTATCTCCATTTCCTTAGCATATTTCATTGAATCTACTTGGAACTCTAGAAAATCTAAATGACTTTCAGCTACTTCAACTTTGTTAAATTCTTTAAATAACTTACCATTTAAAGGATGCAACTCTAAAAACTTTATTAAGTTTTGTTGTTTTCCTTCTACGTGTAATTTACCATTTCTAAAAGCTATATGACCTAAGGTAGCTACTCCTTTTTGTTCATCAACGAAAGGTGATTTTTGATTTGTAGCATATCTTAACTCTCTTTGATGACCTTTTTCTTCATCAAACCACATTAAAGGATTTTTTCTAGTGTGTCTTGATGGTATTCTATTTATAATAGGTGTATCGTTGCCTTGCAACTCATACAACTTGTCTTTGTATTTGTTCATAATATAATATAATATAAAAGTTTAAAAAATAAGGTATTGGGCGCCGAAGCGCCCTTACCTTAATAATATTCAGTAATTAAGCTTTGAATAACACAAAGTTGTTTGCTGCTTGAACGCATAAACATCTTTCTGATAAAAAGTTAACTACCATCTCATCAGCGTCAGAAGTATAGTTTCCACCTACAGATCCAGTGATCCAAGATTTCATTTTTCTATCATCAGCTTCAGAAGATCTATATCTAATGTGTAAGAAAGGTCTAGAGATATTTTTACCCATAGACTGATCGTATACAGTAGAAGTACCAGCTGGTACTAATAATCCTTGAATATCAACCAAGTTTCCTCTAGTTGTTGAATCATTTAAGTATTTCCAGTCAGATTTGTAGAAGTCATAAGAACCTCTTCTGAAACCAGAGAAACCTAAGTTAAGTGCCATATCCTCAGAGTTGTTGAATACACCCCAAGATGTACCACCAGCGCCATAAGAATTTTGAGCAGCTAACATATTATCAATTTCTAAAGAAGTTGCTCTATCTAAGAACATCATGTTCTCTTCAATAGCACCTTGCTTGTCTAATTCTTGAAGAATAGTATCAAACTCGCTCATACCAACATGAGCACCAGCAGCGATTTGATCTGTAACACCAGAAGTGTCAACAACATCAAAGTCAGTACCAGTAAATACCATACCTCTTGAACCTATAGCTGCGAAAAGACCTTCAGAACCTTGTACTCCAGAAATACCAGATGTAGCATCAACTTTTTCTGCTTCCAACATAGACATTTCTAAGTAGTCTTCAAATCTTAATCTAGCTTCATGCTCAGATTTTAAATACCATAAGTATCCAGAAGCACCGTTTTCAGTTGTAACTTCAACCCAACCGATCTGTGCAGTGTCAGAACCATTAACTTGGTATCTGTCTCTTAAGATGATTGGTCTATTACTAAATTGAGTAAAAGAAGCGTCAATTGAACCAGTTATTCCTGAAGATCCTTTTGGATATTCATTACCATATACAAACACTTTACAGTCGTCACCGTCAGCGAAAAGCGATCCAGTGTCGTGTGCAGCTTGTGCATATGGAAGTGCAGTTACAGTTTGTCCACTTACTCCAGAAACTCTACATTTTAATGTATTGTTTAATCTAGCGGATTCGTTGTTTACTACAATAATAGTGTCATAAACTTGTACTAAATGGTTAGCCGGTAGTGTAATTGTATTTGCACTAGCGTCTGCTATTTGTACTGTGTTTGCTCCAGATTCTAATGAATCATATGCGATGTGTAATCTTCCTTGTTCAGACCAAATAACTTGATCAGAAGCAAGAGGCATTTCAGCTCCTACCATTTTAAGGAAACCAGAGATAGTTCTTTTTCCGTATCTCTCTACTTCCTTTTCATAAATTTCTGGTAAAAATTGCTGTGCGAATGTACCACCACCTGATGCAGAATCGAAGCTCAAATAGTTATCTCCCCAAAGCGATTGCGTTGGTCTTGGAGATAATGTATTTAAATTTGCCAATGTGCTTGGCGAACTTGCAAAACTCATAATTTTTAAATTTAAGGGTTAATTAATTTTAACTTATTTTATTGGCCGGTCGGCCGATCTTTACTTTGAAGTCGTTAGATGAATTTCCACTAATAGCCCTAACTTTCATACCACCAGCCTGAATAACATTTCCATGCGTTTGGTTAGGTGACATATCAACATTTTTTGCTTTAGCCATACTATCCTTGATAGCATCTGCCTTGCCTTGTTGATAGAAGTGATTAGCTACAAGATCTGGGTTCATTGCGGTGAATAATGATTTATGATAACCTTTAGCATCTTCAATTGCAAAAGTTTTCTTATTAGTAAACTTGTTTACAAAATTTCCAATGTCTGATTGGTTGTCTTTAACTTTATCCGCCTCTTTGATATTAAGTCTAAATCTTTTTTCACCAACCTTATATTCAAAACCTTTGAATTCATCAGTGAAAACGTCGTTTGTCTTCTTTTGGAAGATTGACTTATTTTTCTCAGTAACCTTAGCGTCTTCATTGTATCGATTAAAGAAGTCTACAGCTTTCTTTTGTTCAGGCGCTAACCTGTTTCCAGCTTTGACTTCAGCATAATATTTAGACTTTAGCCCGTCTAAGTGGCTTTTGGCATTCGCAACTTGCTCTTTTAATGCCAGTTTTTTTCTTTTAATATCTTTAGGGTCGTCTACTTCTTCGTCAAAAGAATATAAATCTTCCATGACAAAAACCCTTTCATCATCTGTTAGATGAGGTTTTGTTTGTTTAAAAAACTCGTGTAACAATTCGTGATCGTCTAACTTATCATATTCTTGATTTAGTTTAACATAATCATTTAATGTACCACCTGTTTCATTCATAAACTCAACTACCTTTTGTATATTCTCAGGTAGTGGTTCACCAGTCTCTTGAGCTTCAGCAACAGCTTCTTCAACTGCTTCTTGAACTTCTTCAACTTCTTCTTCAACCTCTATTTCAGTTATTTCTTCAACAACTGGGGTTTCTTCAACGACCTCTTCGTCTTTAACCTCTTCAGTAACCTCTTGTACAGGTTCTTCTACAGGTTCTTTAGGTTCTTCTTTTTTACTTAAATCTACTTTTGCAACATCTTCTTTAGAAGCTTCTTGCTTTTTAGAATATTTAGATAAATCAACCTTAATTGTACCGTCATCTTTTATTTCGTTAACGGGTTTTTCTTCTTTTACTTCCTCTTGTTTTTCAACAACAGGTTGTGTTTTAGCTTCAGTAATTTCTTCGACTACTTCGGCTTTCTTTTTTTTAGCCATAATATAATATTATAAAATTATTTAAAAATTTATCTCGGGTCAAATTGGTTTAAACCCATACCACCACCTAATATATCATTACCTGAAGATTCAAAGTTTTTAGGTGGTTTTGCATTATTTCTTTGATCTATTAATTCAGATTGTTGAGTCGCTTGGATTTTTGTTCTTTCGTCCTTACGATTTTCTTTGTTATCTTCTCTAGCTTTAAACACATCAGCTTCCATTTTCTTTAGCTGCATGTTTAATTGAAACTCATGATTCATAAGTTCTTTTTTCATTTGTGCTTCAGCTTGTAATTTTTGTAATGCTAGTTCAGCTTTACCTTGCTCTAATTGTAATTGACTTTGAGTTATAGCTTGATTCTTTTGAACTTCAGCTTGTGCTGCCACTTGTTGAGTTTGAGCATTAGCATCAGCTTGAGCTTGTATATTTTGTTGCTGAATCATTTGATCTTGTTCAGCTTTCTTTTTTCTTTTAAGTTTTAACAATTGATTAGCTAGTTTTATATTTTTAATATCTCTAATATCAATTGCATCTTCAAGATTTATACCTTGTTGTTGTAAAGCTTGTTGTATGTTATTTTCTAACATCATTTTTTCTTCTTCATCAGGTGCTAATTCTATGAATATACCAAAATCATATAAATGTAAGTTACCCATTTCAGTTAAAGTAGCAACATTATGTCTACCTAACTTTTGAACAAAAGCTTCTTTAGTTGGTGAGTACTCTATAATATCAGATACTCTAAGTGATAAACACTCTGCTAGTTCAGATGTTAAAAATAAACCAGCTTGTAATATGTGTCTTGTTGCTGTGTTACTATTTGCAGCAGCTAACTTTTGTACACCTACTAATGTTTTAGCATCAGGCATACTGCCGTCTCTTGCTTCATTTAAACCGGTTACATCTCTAATCATTTGTAAGTAGTAATTATAAGTTTGTATTAAACTTTGTAATTTACCACCGCCATTACCACTCTGTATTTCTTGTATTGGTACTTTACCAGGATTCATATCACCATCACCAGTCATTGATCTACCTATAATACTACCAGTTTGGAAAAACATATTTAATGCTTCTTGTGGATTATAATTTGTTCCATTACCCAAATCTATCTCAGCTAAACCATCAGCATCTAAATATATACCGTCTGGAACCATCCTAGACATCACCTGTTGAATTTTAAGGTGTGTTATTTGGATCATATCAGCAAACGTCGTTATTCTACTAACCAAAGACTCTATCTTACCCTTATACATTCTAGGTGCAACAATACTATAATTAAGTTTTACCTTAGTATAATCACTTTTAGGTCTCATCATGTTGCTAGCTAAACTCCATTTTAACATTTTTTCAGTACCTAAAACCATAGCGCCTTCAAACAGAACCTCTATTTGTTTAGATAACTTACCAAATTTAGCTTCTAATAAATCATCAGGTGGATTAAAACTATCATCTTTAACTATTATTTTACTAGCTCCAGTAGCCGTTACTTTAGTTTTATAAACTTGGTTCATGTAAGTTTTATAATTAAAATAAAGTACTTGTATTTGGTTTTGGTCTAAGTTATTTGAATCAGCAAAGCTTTTGTTATAAAAACCATTTGATTGATAACTTTGTTTATTCATTTCCTTTAATTCTTGTTCTGTAAGATCAGGAAACTCTTTTATTAATTCGTTTATTGGTATTGTTTTTATTTCACCAAAGTAATATATATCTTCAAAATAAGGATCTTCTGTGTAAGAATGAACTATATTAGCTGGATCAACATATTCTACTTTAACACCTTGTGATTTAGAAAATGAATTTTTAACAGCACCAATACCTAAAACAGTTAAATCGTAATTTACTTTTTTACGAATTAACTCATATCTATTACCTTCTAATAAAACATTTATAGCTTGTTCTTCTGCTATTTCAACAGCTTGCTTATAATTAAGCTGCATGTGTAACTGTAATTCTTCTTCATTTTCAGGCAAAGCTGCCATTTCACTACCCATTAAATTAACACCAAAAGCTTCAGCAGCAAATTCTGTTAACTCTTGAGATTTCATGTCAGCTAATACCTTTTCCATATATGCTGTTCTTTTTTCAACACCGTATGGATCTTGTGTATAAGCTTTTATATCAAAAGTTCTTTCTGATATACCATTAACAACTATATCTACAAATTTAGGTATAATAGGTACTGGTTTCCAATCTAAATTAAGATATGATAAATCACCATTAATAGATAATTCATCTTTATATTTTTGTATTGATTGTTCTCCCCTTGCGTAAAGTCTAAGTTTATGAAAGTTGTTTTGATTACTTGCAAATCTGTTTGTGCCAGAATCTTTTTTAAACCACTCGCTTTCAATAGCTTTACCTATTTTCAAACCGTAATCTATAGATAACTTCTCTCCGTCACTTACGACTTGACTAGGAAAATTGCTTGTATAAGACTCAGCCATATTATTGTTTTATTAATTTTGAATTATAGCCTTTATTTTTATATCTAGCTATACTTATATTTATCTTTTCTTTTTGAATATTTGGTCTTGGTGAATATAAATGCCTGTTACATGCCATAATAGCTAAACCACTACTAATAGCAGCATCAAACTTTGTTCTTCTATTTATATCAAATCCAGCCCAATCATTTAATGTTTCGTTAAAAGGCATATTACCATGGGTACCATCTTCTTTAATTCCAACATGATCTTGTATATACATTTCTATAGCAGCTGCGTGAGCTTGTTTAATATCTTCGCTTGAGTTAGGTATTCCACCTATTTCTCTTTCTGCTACAGATAGCTTGTTCCAAACTCTATCAGGTCTGTTCATTGAGTAACCTCTATAACCTCTTCTTTTTAAATAATATAATAACCTTGGTTTATTATTCTCTGCTAAAAGCGGCATTCCATAAAATACCAATGCCATTAATACATCTTCAAAAAACATTTCAGCAGTTTGTGGTCTAGCCACATATTCTAAAAAAAATAGATTAGGAGGTGCATCTTCCATACTAAACTTTGTTAGACCGTGTAAAGCTCCTTTTGAACCCTTACCATCAACAGTACCAGATATGTCATAAGAGTCACATCCAAATGCTCCTATATGATCGTTACCTGGTATTTTATAACCATTTTTAATCTTTTGCTTATTTTGTAGATGTGCTGGAGGAACCCAAGATATATTAAACCTACCTTGTTGACTTGGATAAAACATTACTGTTGTATCTTTTATTCCACCTGCCCACTGAAAGCTACCTCTTGTATTGATTTGACCTTCATTAACATCTATTTGCTCGTATATTTTTACTAAATTAAATATACTATTTTTAGTTTCATCTCTGAAAGCATGTTCTTCAGTTCTTGGAAACTGTCTATAAAACTCATTTAAAGCATCTTGATCGTTTCTTAATCCGTCTGCTTCATTTTGCCAGTGATCTATTACACCTATATCAATGTAGTCACCATAAGGTCCTTTAACTTCTTCTGTTGGCGTTTCAAATACAGGTATTCCATAAGAATCAATGAATCCTTCGTAGTTCCATTCCATAGGTATGAACAAAGAATAGAGACCCGAGCTTGTTTGTCCATTGCGGTTTCTTTTTGTAACATCTGAATCATAGTAAAGTTTTTTAAAGTTATCACCTCCTTTATCTAATGCGTTTGATGTTGATCCCATCATACATTTTCCAATAACCCTGCTACCTAACCTTAATGTAGTTTTTGTTACACGCCAGTTATTTAATATGTTATTTGGTCTTTCCCACTTACCACTTTCATCGTGAACTAACAGTTTTAACTTTTCACCGTCATAACTGTTATCACCTGTGTTTTTCCAATCAATTGTAGTATCTAAACCAGTTAGCTCTTCTGCCTTACCTTCTGTTACTGTGATATTACGTCTAGTAAGTTTACTTGCTGGTACTCTATAAGCGAGTTCTGTTTTTGGTCGATCCATACCATCTTGTATCGGTTTGAAAAAGAACGGATAGTTAACGGATATTGGAACGACTTTATCGGTAAACATTTTTTTAGCGTCAGGTCCTGACTTAGACAATATACCGAGTCTTGCATCTGAACTGATTGTTGCAAGGTTAACCGTTTCTCCTGATGCCATGAATGAAAAGCCACTCCGTCTATTTTTGAGGTAGCACATTCCATAACATCTGGTATCTGCTTTACAAGCTTCCCAGAAAATGTAGAATAATCTGTTTGCTTCCCTAAAGTCTGGCTGCCCAACATCAATCTTGGACCACTGCAGGTACATATAATGAGTACCAGTGATATAAGTAGCACCACCTTTGTTATAAAACCAAAAACCTTGTTCTCTTTTTTTAAACTCATCTTCAATATAATCTATGTACTTGTTTTTAAAATCATGAGGGTATTCACGCCAATCAAAAATAGTTTTTATTCTTTTTAACTCTTTTGGATATTCCGTTACTTGCCAAGTATTGTTTTTAAAATTATGTACATCTTTAGGTTGTTTTGGTAAAGCTATATTTAAATTTTGTATATTATATACATCACCAATTTGGCCAGTCTTGCTTATAACAACAACATCATGTTCTTTGTTATAACCATATTTCCATTTTTTTAGCTTGTTTAACCTTTTAATCGTGTTGTGTTTAATAGGTTCAACAACTTCATATAAACTTTGAGTATACATTATTTAGATCTTCTTTCTGCGAAACCACTAAAGCTTTCTACTTTAACCTCTTCACTTACCTTACCATCTAACATATCTTGCTCTTGTTGTATCCTGTTAAGTATTTCAAAAGCATCAAATATAGCTAACTTTTTAGTTGCTGCAGCATTCTTTAATCTATCTGCAGATATATCATCATCAGAATCAACAATAGCTTCTTTAGCAACTTTAACCAATTCCTCAACAGCTTTATACCCAGCTTGGATTATATTCTGTTTCTTTTCCTTGATATTCATATTTAATTGTAATTGCTTTTGTTAAAACTCTATATAATCGTTCATCTTCTATTATGAACTCATATTCACTTCTTGGGGTAAAACCAACTAAATCACCAACACTTAAACCAGTTAAGAAATCGTGATTGTTTGTGTATTTTAAAACACCAATAAGAGGTTGTTCTTTTTCTAAACTATAATCATCTAATGATTTTATAGGTTTTATAAAACAATAATCATTTACGGACTTCCATTCACCATCCGTCTTATATAAATATAATTGATCTTGTTGAACAAAGTATTGATTTTCTTTAAAATAACTTTTGCTATCTTGCTCAACTCCCCTTACGTCTTTCCATCTTCTAAAAATGTTGTGATGAACTATAACTTCATCTCCAACTTTAATGTCTGTTTTTACACCCTTTGGTATAGACAATACTATAGCGTTTCTATTTACGTTTTGATGTGTAAAATTCTCAGTATTAGTTATAAGCTCTTGTTCGCCTATTTTTTTTACATTTTTGTATCTTGACTCTACTGGTTTAACTACAAAACAGTATAAACCTTTCATCAATACTCTAAATTAAACTCTACAGCTATAGCCATATTTTTATTAAACTCTTTCCAAGGTAAAACTTCATTACCTTTTTTTATGTATATAGTATATTTATCATCATCTTCAACGATACAGTCTATAGTATGACCACCATACACATCCTGTCCTACAGAATAATGCATGGCTTCATTTTTATAATCTTTACCTATACTAATTTTTCTTATTAGATTCATTTTGATCAGGTTTAATTGTTCCGTCGTTTAAATTAACAGAAACTTTACCGTACTTTTTTTCAAGCTCTATTTGTAGCTCGTTAAGTTTTGCTTTAAAATGTATAACTGTTTGCACAGCTTCATTCTTCTGCAGCTCAAAAGCGCCTACTTGCATCTGTGCTTTGTTTATAACAGTAACAAGATCTTGTATAGATTTTAGTTCTTCTTCGTTAACTTTTCCAACCTTTGGCTTAAGGTCAACATATTTTTTCTTTTTATTCGCCATAATTATATTTTATTTAATTTTAATTCACTTCTTTATTATTACTCAATTGTCACACTTTTTACTTCTTTCTTTTAGTATCAGCTATATACCAATCTTTATACTTATTTCTTTTATCACTGATATACTCTATGTACTTGTCTACTTTTTCTTTCCAATTGCTATCAACCTCAGGATTTATAATACCTGATTTATAACTAGAAAACGTTTTATTGACATATTCTTTTATATTATCTTGATGGTGATAAAGAAAGCTGTTAATACAATAAAAAGAACCTCTTTGTATATTATTCCATACATCTACAGGTTCTATCGTTTTACCTAAAACACCAGCAAATAATGGACTTTCACTTATATGTGTAGAGTATATACCTTTTGCTTTCTGCATATAGTAATACATGTCTACATTTTTAGGTAATATATTTTCTTCACCAAAGAAATCTTTTAATTCACCTATTATTTGATGTGTAGTTATAGGGTGCGGCTTAAATAATACATTATTACCATGCTTATTTACTATATGCTTTAATCTATTTAAACATACATTTTCTCTAAGCTTATTGGATCCTGGTAAAACTATTAAATAATCTTTTGGAGGATATTTATCTATCTCTTCTGTTCTATCTTCATATTTGTTAGCGTTGTTAGCAACAACTTTTTTTACTAACCAAGATGAATAATCTTTTACCTCAACATCTTTATCATACCAAGCATCAATCATTTGCTCGTTACGCATTTTAAAGTTTAAAGGTTGTAAATAAAAGTTACCAGCATACTCTGTATAACCCATTGTTTTAAAATATGGCATTTCTTCTGCCATAACATCATAACTGTGTTCTATGCCTTTTTCTTGACATTTTCTAAGAACATAACCTTCGACTTGTTCTAAGTCGTATAGTTTGCTATTTTTTTTGAGAGGACCTATTCTTTTCTTAAGCTCCTCTTTATTAAACATTTCCATATAATTAAATTTAATTTTTGATATTATTATAGTTACATACTTTACTGTTTTTCTACATTACCTATTGTTCTTACCTGGAAGAGCGGTATTATAATCTGATGGGTGATGCCAGTGATCGTATGTTATAGATTCTACTACAATTAATTTTCCATTTGCTGGCGCAGTATCGAACGTTAACGTTGTTCCACTTATAGAATAATCATTTCTATCAACAAATTGACCTTTATCTTGACCAGCATTATATAGAAAAACATAAACTTGGTGTGGTTCATTGCCCCCTGAATACGAATTACTTAAAGTAAACGCGGTTGTTGATCCATCACCTGTAAAAGATTGTTCTACATTACCAGTTGGTGTAAACCAGTTGGTACTAGTTGACCATGTGGTTGTATAAATAGTATTAGTACTATATGTTGTTGTTGTACTAGTGTTATAAACAGTGTTAGTACTAGTGTTAAATACAGTGTCAAAGTTTGTAGAAACAACAGTATCTCTATTTGTAGAAACAACAGTGTCATAATTTGTAGATACAGTAGTAGACGTACTAGTGTTATAAACAGTGTTAGTAGTTGTATTATAAACAGTATTAGTATTTGTATTATACGCGGTACTAGTAGAGGTGTTAAACGTGGTAGTAGTATTTGTTGACGTATTAAAACGTGTTATAGTTATTGTTTGAGTTATAGTACTAGTATTATATACCGTTGTATATACCGTAGTAGTATCATGAGCTGTGTCATGAACTGTTGCTGTACTTGTGTTATAAGCTGTTGTTGTATTAAAAACAGTTGATGTGCTCGTATTAAACGTCGTAGTAGTTGTTCTTGTTGTATTCCAAGTAGTACTTGTGGATTTTGATGTTATAGTACTAGTATTATACGTAGTAGTATAAGCTGTTGTTGTACTAGTGCTTGTGTTATACGAAGTATTTGTACTAGTGTTATAATGAGTTATAGTAATGGTATTAGTAGTTCTAGTTGTATTTCTAATTGTTTGAGCTGTACCATAAGTAAGCTTCATTGTTAACTCATATGTAGTATATACTGTGTTTGTACTAGTATTGAATGTAGTTGTAGTTGCTGTCGACGTATTGTAAGTTGTCGTAGTGTTAAACGTAGTTGTTGTACTAGTATTGTAAGTTGTAGTAGTATTAAACGTGGTAGTAGTACTAGTATTAAAAACAGTGCTTGTTGTTTTTTGTGTATTATACGTAGTTGTAGTAGTATATGCTGTTGTTGTACTTCTACTTTCAGTTGTATTTTTATTCGTGGATACTACAGTACTTGTATTAAAAGTTGTTGTTGTACTTGTATTATATGTTGTCGTCGTATTAAATGTTGTAGTCCAAGTCGTATTAAATGTAGTTGTGGTTGCTGTACTAGTATTGAATGTAGTTGTCGTATTACGATTAGTTGATACAGTCGTATTTCTACTAGTTGATGTAGCTTTGCTAGTATTATATGTCGTTTGAGTTGATTTAGATGTACTTACTGTTGTTGTTCTACTTGTATTAAAGGTTGTAGTCCAAGATGTGTTAAAAGTTGTAGTTGTACTTTTACTTGTATTAAACGTTGTACTTGTTGTATATGTAGTTGTCGTGTTTCTAGACTCAGTTGTATTTCTACTTGTGCTAGTGCTTCTTGACGTAGATGTACTGTGGCTAGTGTTATATGTTGTGGTTGTAGATCTACTTGTATTAAAATAACTAGTATAAGTTGTAGTAAATGCAGTACTCGTGCTCCTAGACGTACCAGTTCCATGACTAGTACCTCTTGAGGTATTCCTTATCGTCCCGTGCGACGTGCTTTTACTTGTAGATCTAGTTGTATTTGGCATTTTAACTTATTGTTTCACCTGATGTTGGTATTATTATTTTACCACCAGACTTTAAATTATTTGTATAATTGTTTAATAACGTTGTCTTATGATCTTCTGTTACGTCTCTGTCCATAGCCCATAAATCACATATTATAATGTCATATTTTTTTGATGTTGTATATGACCATTCATCTCCTTGTATAACATTTATATTACTGTCTATCCAAGTAACATAATCTATTATTTCTTGGTCTTCCTCTATTACATCTAAAGATGTTACGGATTTATTTTTATAAATATAATCAGGTGCGTTTCCTAAATATAAACCTAAATATAATATATCTCCCCATGTTGCACCATCATACTGAGCAGCTGTCAAATCCCATCCGCAGCATTCACCACCGTCACCAACAAAATTCTTTGCAGGAATTTCATGGTTGTATCTTTGGTGCATAACATCGGCTTTGTATTTAAATCTAGACATGACATAGTAATCACCTTTTCCAGCTTCCGTTTCTTGCTCTCTTTTATCCATTTTCTCTACTACAAAATTTGTTCCATTATGTGCGGCGATTAGATTTTCGTCAAAGTAAGCTCCCATATTATATCTTTTTAAATTCTACGTCGATTTCATCCATTTCGTTATAGTTAACAAACTTTAATCCTTTAAACTTTATAACAGCTCCTGGTATATGTTCAACTTCATCAGCCATAACACCTTGCATTAATCCTTTACCATATTTTTCATCTTTAAATCTAAATGAATATATATTTAATCCGTTTGGCGATACACCTATTAATTTAATATCTTGTTTCAATGATCTATCTGAGAATCCACCACCACAGCTACTTGGACCACCAACAACAGTTCCACCTGCACCAATTTCGTATTTATGATCAGGTCCGAAACCAAAATTTTGTTGAGCACCATACCAACCAGATGATAATGCACTTGTACCACCAGAATTACTATAAACATTTGATCCATATTGAGGTACACCACTGGATACGTTTGTTCCATAGTAAGTATAATCTAAACTTTCAAAACATACAAAACCAGAACTACTACTTGCGGTAGAACTAAATGATGTTACTGATGCCGCTGTATTAAACGTGGTTATATAAGTAGTGGTATAAGTTGTAGTGTAAGCCGTAGCATAAGTTGTATTATATGATGTTGTGGTATTAAAAGATGTGGTTGTATTTCTACTAGTACCTTTTGATGTTACTATAGATGTTCCATAAGTGGTTGTAGTACTTTTTGATGTATTATAGGTTGTAGTTGTAGTAAATGTTGTTGTAGTATTAAATACTGTACTTGTTGTATATGTTGTTGTTGTACTTCTACTTTCAGTTGTGTTCCTACTTGTTGCCCACGTGGTAGTTGTACTTCTACTTGTTGATATAGTGGTTGTTCTACTTGTTGCCCATGTAGTCGTTGTTGACGTATTATAAGTAGTTGTTGTGTTTTTACTTGTGTTATACGTTGTTGTTGTGTTAAACGTAGTGGTCCAAGTTGTGTTAAAAACAGTATTTGTTGTTTTACTTGTTGACACAACAGTATTTGTTGACCTATTTGTTGAAATAGTTGTATTCCTACTTGTTGAAGTGCTTTTACTTGTTGAAACGGTTGTTGTTCTACTTGTTGCTGTGGCTGTACTAGTGTTATATACTGTATTAGTTGTATAAGTAGTTGTAGTAGATCTTGATTCAGCAGTAGTAGTAGACGTATTGTACGTTGTTATTGTGTCTACAGAAGTTGATACGGTTGTAGTTTTTGATGTAGATGTACTCTTACTAGTTTCGTAATTTGTTGTTCTACTTGTTGCTGTACTTTTACTAGTTGAAACCACCGTGTTAGTTGATCTAGTAGTTGATATAGTTGTATTCTTATTTGTTATAGTACTAGTATTATATATAGTAGCTGTTTCTTTTACGGTATTACCTAAAAACGTATTATAAGTAGTTGTATATACAGTTGTGGTATCACGTGCTGTATCATGGGTTGTTTGGGTGGTGGTGTTATATGTTGTAGTTGTAGATCTAGAGGTTATAGTACTAGTGTTAAAGGTTGTAGTATACGCGGTAGTAGTATTTTTACTTGTATTAAAAGTTGTTGTTGTATCTCTGCTTGTAGAAATAGTAGTGGTTTTACTTGTTGAAGTACTTGTACTTGTATTGTATGCAGTAACTGAACTAGTATTATAATGGGTTATAGTAATAGTGTTAGTTATTGTTGATGTATTATAATTTGTGGTAAATACCGTTGTTGTATTTCTAGTTGTTTCTACTGTCTCTAATGTAGATCTACTTGTAGATATAGTAGTAGTTGTAGATGTATTATAAACAGTATTAGTATTTGTAGAAAAAGCGGTATTTGTATTTGTAGATACTACAGTGTTTGTGCTTGTATTGTATACAGTGTTTGTTGAAGTGTTGTAAACTGTGTTAGTACTAGTGTTGAAGACTGTATTAGTACTAGTGTTGAAGTTAGTTGTTTTGTTTGTAGACACAGTTGTAGATCTACTCTCAGAAGTATTTTTATTTGATATTCTGCTAGTACTAGTGCTCCAATTATCTATCTTGTTCCATAACCACCACATATGTTATTTATTTTTTACGGTGAGTATGAATTATATGTATCGTATCCGCTTACGTAGTTTATTACTATTCGTGTAGCCGATATAACATAATAAGATATTAAAGCAACTGCATTAGCACTTGTTTTAAAAGCAATTGTACCACCACCTGGTATTAATACTGCGCCACTGTTATCAGTAGCAAACGTATTAGCAAAAGCAAGGGAATTAACCGTGCCTGGGTTAGTACAAACTATAGTACCGGATTTACCAATATGACTAGCATCTAAATTAGTAAAAGCAATAGTGTTTGTTGCATTTTGAAACGATATAGTATAATTGTTAGTTACCGCGTCTAAATCTATAGTATGTGTATTACCACTATGTGTTATGGCTGTAAAACCAGAAGACTGGAAGTCTAATTGCTCTACGGGTGCTAAAATTTTTAAACCCATAATTAATTATTTTATTTTATTAAGAAGCTGCAGGGAACTTAGTTACTAATACTAAGTAATCTTGAGTAGTAGAAGGAGCACTTGCAAAAGTTAAAGCAACTTTGTTAGTATCAACACCTGCTTTAGTTTCGACTATAACTTCTTCATATGTAGCTCCACTACCTCCATCACCATAATCTAAAACTTTAGTGCTTACTATATTACTACCAAGACCGTGAGATATAACAAAAGCTGTTGTAGAACCGTCACCTTGAAGTAATTTAGTTACTTGGAAGTGTGTGTTACTTGTTAAAGCTATAGTACCTGATGCATCTGGTAAAGCCACTGTTCTATCTGCCGTTGGATCACCACCTGTAAGTTTTATTTCATGAGCATCAGCTGTAGTACCTTCAAATTCTATAGTATTGTTTTCTACAACTTTTACTGTTTCACTACTAATAGTCTGCGTTCCAGTTACAATTAAGTTACCAGGGATTGTTACTGTATCATTACTATCACCAATTTGTACAGCGTTGGATGCAAAACCACCAGCTAATCTAGTTTTAAGATTTGCAACAGAGCAATCATCGTAAGTTTTACCATCAACATAAGCTTTGATAGATTGTTGTGATGCGATACCAGTTGCGCTATCAGTAGCCATATTATCTTCATCTAAGAATGCTTTACCATCTAAGATATTAAGTTCAGCCGCTGTAGTTGTTACTGCTGTACCACCAATTAATAATTTATCTTTTACTATATCTATAACCGCTCCACCAGCTGTTAATAATTTATCTGCGCTTTCATCCCATAATAAATAAGCACTTGCTGTAGCACCAAAAAACTTAACGTCTACACCTGTATCATCAACACCAAATGTTGTTGCACCATCAATTTGTACTGCACCATCAATATCAACAGCATCTAAATTAGCAGTACCATCAATATCAATACTTCCAGATATATCTAACGAACTAGCTTCTATTTCACCAGATGTTTTAAATATTACATTATCACCACCATCAACTTCAAATATAATTTGGTTGTCAGTTCCGAATTTAATCCTGTTATCTGCATCCCTACCTATTTCAAGAGCAGCATTTACAACAGATGTTATACTTGTTTGAGCAGCGTCAA
>Ga0315331_10001119_pt1 | contig 19866 bp, 9 predicted proteins | sample M160m34915metaG_FD_203456 | JGI IMG/M metagenome (GOLD analysis project Ga0315331, IMG submission 203456) | Ammonia-oxidizing marine archaeal communities from Monterey Bay, California, United States - M1 60m 34915 | ecosystem: Environmental > Aquatic > Marine > Intertidal zone | place: USA...
CATGATCCACAGGTTGTGCACAATAAAAGCCACGGAAATCGACGCCGCTTCGACTTCCGGAAGGGCTCCTGTTGCCTCCGCTCCATCAGTTGGTCCACTGGGTGCTCCATCTGCGGCCTCATCTGCGGCCTCATCTGCGGCCTCATCTGCTGGCGCCGCCTCGGTACCCGCGTCCTGTGCAAACGTGCTGTTGCTGCCCAGGACCATTAAGACAAGTGCCAGCGGCAGCAGCCAGCGTAGTCCTTTTTTCGTTGTTGTGTACATTTTCGCCTGTCCTTTTGGGATTCGCTCTTTCAGCGATTTCAATTCAGTCCGCAAACGTCCAATCACATCTAAACGTTGCACCGGACGCTTCTAAAGCAAGCATCGCGCCAAACTGACGGGTCATTGACCGTGGTTTGCCCGGGCGAAGGTGTTTGACCCGATAAAATTCTGGATAAATGACTTTGTAACAATGACAAGAAACTCATTTCAGCGGCCCACGCCTGCTGCCGCTGCGCGCGTGCGCCTCTGAGTTGCTCGAAAAATGGGCTGGCAGCTCGATGTCGTAAGCGGCGACCAAGGGGTGTTCGCACAATTGAACTGCCTGGCGAGCCGGGGGACGTCAATACCCTGATTGACGGTGTCGAATCCGGGGCTGACACTGTTAATCGGTGCCATATTAACTCACCGGCAGCAGTTCGCCCGATACACCTGTCGCCGCACGCGGCTTCCCTCGGGCACTTCTCGCTTATCGTGCCTTCAGGAACTCAAGCAGATCGGCCATTTGCTGGACGGAAACATCCTTCTCGACACCTTCCGGCATCAGGGACTTGTTCGTCGTCTGCATTTCTTCAATGTCAGCCCGTTCGATCATCTGCTCTTTACCTTCCGGCTGACGCAGCACCACCCGCGCCTCCGAATCGCTGACCAGTAATCCATTGAACGTTTGGCCGTCAGTCGTCACGACCACGTAGTCGCTGAACTGAGGATCGACACGACGGTTCGGGTCAAGGATGTCGTATAGCAACGCGTCGCGTGACCGTCGACGGGTATCGCTGATATCCGGCCCGACGTTGTGTCCCTTGCCATCAATCTTGTGACACTTTACGCATGTTTTTGCAAAGACGGCGGCCCCGCGTTCGGCTGATGCATCCATGGTGAGTGCCGGCTGATATTCGTCGGCAACTGCTTTTCTGTTCGCCGAAACTACTCCGCCAAAAATCTGTACGGCCAGTTTTCGAATACTCTGGTCGCGATGCTGCAGCAGTCGCATGCGTTGATCGATATCAATCGAGGCCGACGGCACACTGCCGTTGATCATGCTGTTCAGAAGTTCCGTTGTGGTATTTGGTCTTGCCATCAGCAGCGTCAGGGCCGTCGATCGTACGGTTGGTGCCAGCGTGTTCCACCGCTGCAGAATTGTCTGCGATGTTTCCTGTGCTCCCGTCTGGCGAACGACTTCCAGTGCACTCTGTTGCAGCTCGCCGGCAGTACCGGCGACCAGCAGCTTATCAATCACTTTAGTCACTTCAGAACGAGACTGCAGTGTCAGCATTTCGATGGCGGCTTTACGGTCTGACGTTCTTGCGGAATTATCCGTCGCTACGTCGGTCAGCCGCCGCAACAGATCAGAGATCTTTGCACAGCTGCCGGCTGCCTGTTCCGGCGGATCCTTCAGAAACGCTGCCAGCGATCCCCGTGCTTCTGTGTTCTTGTTCGATCGTATGCCGCTGGCCAGCCCCTTGAGAATTGCTGCGGTCATCCAGTCAGCCGCACTAATCGCCCATTCCGCGTCGTGAATCGCTTTGCTGATTTCGACTTCGCCTCCTGATTTGCCAACCAGCTGCGCGATTCGAAACAGGAACTGAGATTCGCCAGCGTCAAATTCCGGAGCCGACCGAAGTTTTCCCGGATTGCGAGGGCTTATCCGCGACGTTACGTTCAGCAGCTCCTGCGGGCGGTCACCAGAAGAGATCAGTAAGGCATCCTGCAGCCATGAATTCCCGCGATCGTGCATGCTTACGCGACTGAGCACTTCTGCCCATTCACGATTCGACGCGTCCTGATCCTTGTGCGAGCATTCCAGGACAGCTTGAAAACGAAGGGACGGGTTGGATGTCCGGGCAGCGGCAGCCATAGCCAATCGTTTCGGTTGCCCTTCGCACATTTGCATCTGCAGCCGCAGCGCGTGATCTCTCTGTTCTGCATCTTTGATGTCAAATGCTCGGGTAATGTCTCGGCATTCCAGTTCACCACGACCATGCAGACACCAGATGGCATTTACGCGACCGTGCACGGAAGAATTCCCGGCTGCGAGCATCTCACGCAGTAATGCAGACACCTTCCTGTCGCTGGACTCCACCAGCCTCTGCTGCGCCATCTGACGTCTCCAGCCGTTGTCGTCCTGCAGCAGATTGACGAGATCACGATCTGACTGCGGAGCGGTGAACATTTTCGCCGGTGTCGCGTTTTCAGTGGGGACAATGCGCCAGATGCGGCCTTTGTCTTCACCCTCACGCCAGTCGATCCTGGCGGCGATTTCCGGCGGCAGGAACTTCGGGTGTTCCACCCACATGCGGTACATATCGGCCAGGTACAGTGCACCGTTCGGTCCGGTGCGCAGACTGGCCGGGCGAAACCACGTGTCAGTGGACGCCAGGAAATCCGCATTGGTGCGTGCTCGCCGAGCCGTCAGGGCAGGGCTGCCCTTCTGCGGCTCAATAATGGATCGCGTCACCAGGTGTCCGATCGGTTCACAGGCAAACACGCTGTGCTGAAAGTCACTGTCCCACAGGTTTCCTCGATAGGCCGTGACTCCGCACGCGGAAGTATGAGTTCCGGCATGAGACAGATAATTACTTTTCATGGCGACCAGAGGAAATACCAGCGTGTCTCCTCCGGACGGCCCGACGTCCGTGTGACGTTTACTGATCGATACGAACGGATTTCGTGTCGCGACATTCTGCGGAATAATCTCCATCATAATCGGGTTGCGGTTGGTGCAGAAGAAGCGATTGCCGTCGTTGTCGATCGTATTGCCGAACTGGCCCATTCCGCTGATGGCCTCAAACTTCATCGTCCTCGGATCAAACCTCATGTCCTGTCGCGGCATCTTCACCGGCTGTTCGGTTTCGAACCCCGGGCGACGGCAGCGGACGTTTCCCGGGGCGTACGTCAGATAGATCCAGTTGTCCATGCCCCAGCGAGGACAACCAATCTGCATCTGCGGATGGGCGGGCGTAAAGCCGTCGAACCACACTTCGCGCACATCGGCCACGTTGTCGCCGTCCGTGTCTTTCAGGAAGATGATCTCTGTCTGAGCTCCCGCCAGCAGGCCTCCCATCAGCGGCATGAAGCTGTGGCAGAACATCAGTTCGTCCGCGAACACCGTTCGTTTGTCCATGCGACCATCACCGTTTTCGTCCTCCAGCAGAACGATCTTTGACAACGGCGGGGAGTCCTTGTTTTCCGTTCCGTCTGCCTTGACCGGACCGATCGGGTAATCGCTGTATTCGACCACAAACATGCGGCCCCTGTGATCGAAGTCAATCCACACCGGGTCCACGATCAGTGGTTCTGCCGCAACCAGTTCGATTCGGCTGTCCGGTTCAATCTGAAAACACTGCAGAGAGTCTGCAGCAGATTTCGGAGGTTCCGGCTTCTGATCAATCCAGTGGCGACCACCGCGTTCGCTGTTGACGGCGTCCAGAAGATTGTCGGATTGCTGTGGCAGCAGAGAACAGAAGATCAGCAGCGAGAGCATGAATACACCTCGTGGTTTGTATCGGGGGGGGCGGGACCGACAGTGTGTCGATTTTGCGTCAGACATGCCAGCGTGTCGCGAGTCACCCTGTTACTCCGGGCTGGCAGAGTCTGCCTGGCCGGGCGATCGCTTCCGGATGGACATTGGGTATGCCATCTGCGAGTGTTTATTCGGAAACGAATCTACGTGGATGTCTGCGGTCGATCAGGAAAGCCAAATGCAATTTCGAAGACTCATGGCTCTGGCAATTGTGTGGGCTGCACAGGCCGATGGTCTGGCCGAAACGAAACCAAACATCGTGATGTTTCTGGCAGACGATCTTGGCTGGACCGGGTTGGGGTGTTTCGGCAGTGATCTGTACGAAACACCAAATCTGGACGCATTGGCAGCTTCCGGAATGATGTTTACAGATGCGTATGCCGCCTGCACGGTATGTTCTCCAACTCGTGCATCGATCATGACGGGCATGTACCCCGCCAGGCTTCGTTGTACGGATTTTATTGCCGGCCAGAACCGTCCGTACGCCAGACTGACCGTTCCTGACTGGACGAAGCGTCTGGACGCAAAGTACACCACGATTGCTGAAGCGCTGCGTGAGTCAGGGTATCGCACGGCTCATGTGGGAAAATGGCACCTCGAAGGCAAAGGTGACGACACGGCCGGAACGGATCCTCTCAGCCAGGGTTTCGATGTTTCGATCGAAAAACCCGCCGGGACGCGCGGTTACTTCCTGAAGAAAGGGACGACGTCACGAGCTGGCACGAACTATGCAACCGATTGGCTGACGGACAAGGCCTGCGACTTTGTCAACGAATCGAAAGACGATCCTTTCTTTCTGTACTTCGCTTACCACGTGCCGCATACCCCGATTCAGGGACGTGCTGATCTGGTTGACTACTTTCGGCAGAAACTGCAGCCGAACGCAACACACAATAACCCCACCTATGCCGCGATGGTGGCCAGCCTGGATCTGAGTGTCGGTCGAGTTCTGCGACATCTGAAGGACAATGATCTTACGGACAACACCGTCATTGTCTTTACATCAGACAACGGCGGCTTAACGCAGCGTTATGGCAGGCACGACGGGTTCACCGAAAACCTGCCGCTGCGACGCGGAAAAGGATCGGCATACGAAGGCGGTGTTCGCGTGCCCACAATTATTCGCTGGCCCGGTGTGACGAAACCCGGAACGACGTGTCGCACCCCAATCATGACGATCGATTACTATCCGACATTTCTTGATATCGTCGGTGCGGCTGGAAACGCCGATCATAATCGCTCGGTTGACGGACGCAGTCTGTCACCGGTGCTGCGTAAACCGTCGACAGAATTTGAACGCAGTCTGTACTGGCACTATCCACACTATCATGCCGGTGGTGACGGACCATACAGCGCACTGCGTTCCGGCGAGTATCGCCTGATCGAATTTCACGAAGACAACAGTCTTCGCCTGTACGACCTTGCCCGCGACCAGGGGGAAGAAGTCGATCTGGCCGCTCAGGAGCCGGACAGGGCCAGAGCTCTGCATGCAGAACTGCAGCGTTGGCGCATGTCTGTGGAAGCACAAATGCCAACAGTTAATCCCGCATACGATGCTGCTCGTGCCTCGGAAGTGAGCCGGCGGAAGTAAATTGATCCGGCCGATGCTATGAGGACAACATATGTCTGACGTGCGAACGATGCAGCGATCAGCACTGGCTCGACCGTGTTCAGCCTTGAAGTCTGCCTGCATGTTGCCATGATTTCTGGCTGATGAAGTGATCCAATCGTCTGTTTCCTCATAAGGTTGATCTGATGCTGCGATACTGTCTGCCCGCGCTGTTGCTGCTCTGCTGCACCACAGCCGACGCCCAGTCACCGAACGTCGTGGTCATTTTCTGCGATGATCTTGGTTATGGAGATCTTGGCTGTTTCGGGCATCCGTCGATCGCGACACCGAATCTCGACCGTATGGCCACCGAAGGGCAGAGGTGGACGGAGTTCTACGTGGCCGCCTGTGTCTGTACCCCCAGCCGAGCGGCCCTGCAGACCGGACGTTACCCGATTCGCAACGGCATGTGCTCCAGCACTCGGCGAGTTCTGTTCCCGGATTCCAAAGGTGGTCTGCCTGCCGGCGAGACCACGATCGGAAGTATGCTGCACCAGCACGGCTATGCAACGCACGCGATTGGGAAATGGCATCTTGGTCACCTGCCGCAGTTTCTGCCCACCAGTCACGGCTATGACAGTTACTTCGGCATTCCTTATTCCAACGATATGGATGCCGTCAAAGAAGCTCCCAGAGGCAAAGCAAGGTTTAATGATCCGAAGACCGATTATTTCAACGTGCCGCTGATGCGTGGCGAAGATATCGTTGAACGTCCAGCGGATCAGCACACGATCACGAAACGCTTCACAGATGAAGCGGTCAAGCTGATTACGCAGCAGAAGGACAAGCCGTTCTTTATCTATCTGGCTCACAATCTGCCTCACGTACCGTTGTTTGTTTCCAAAGACTTCACCGATGTCAGTCGACGAGGTCTGTATGGTGATGTGATTGAAGAAATCGACTGGTCTGTTGGTCAGGTCCTTTCCGCGTTGAAAGAACAGGGTGTTGCTGACAACACGCTGGTCGTCTTTACATCCGATAACGGACCGTGGAATTCCTTCCGGCAGCAGGGAGGTTCTGCCGGACTGTTGCGCGATGGAAAGGGATCCACATGGGAAGGTGGCATGCGGGAACCCACGATTTTCTGGTGGCCTGGAAAGATCAAGCCGGGCGTTGTGATGGATCAGGGCAGCACGCTGGATCTGTTGCCGACGATCGCGTCCATCACCGGTGCCACAAAGCCCGGCGATCGAGTTCTTGACGGATACGATCTTTCGCCAGTGCTGTTTGACGGTAAAGCGGGGCCCCGGAACGAGATGTTCTACTATCACGGCGAAGAGTGCTATGCCGTTCGATCCGGCATGTACAAAGCGCACTTCAAAACGAAGACGTCGTATACCGGTCAGCGGCAGGCGGAGATTCATGACCCGCCGCTGTTGTACCATCTGGGCCATGATCCCAGTGAAGAATATGATATTGCAAAGGATTACCCGGAAATCATAGCTGCGATTCGTGAAGTCAAAGCAAAGCACGAGGCGTCGGTTGAACCGGCCGACAATCAATTGAACAAACGGTGAACCTCGGCTGTGAAAAAAAAATTCCGGTCATGGGTGTTTCGCGGATGTTTTTCGAAAACTCCATGAAAACTGCCTCCTGTCGTCATCGTCAGTCAGGCTCATGGCTGCCACTCGAATCTTGCCCCGGCTTTGCGCCGGGTCCAGACGGATGGACAGGACCGGATGCTGCGGATTAAGTGTGACGACGTAGTCATGTGATTCGCCGTCATGTTTGATGTCGAAAACCGTACTGCGGTCTCGGATGAATGCGGGATTGACGCCCTGTTCCTGCCAGAACACCTGTCCCCGTCCCGACGCCGTTGATGACAGTGTGATGTGTAACTTCAGTTTGGTCGCAGGCAAAGGTTTCGGAAGGCGAAAGCTGAGGTGAGGATCCCGGCCGTCGCTGTCGATCACTAACGCACCGTCCTTAACTGACAGCTCGCAGTCATTGCCACGACGCCATCCCGCGACAGGCGGCACACGAGGTGCTTTTCGTTTGTTCGGACTACCCCGCTGAGACTTTCCTTCATCTTCCGGACGGTACGTTGACGGGTCGAAATCAGGGTTGGGGACCGGCACCACCGCATCGGTTTCGACGAGAAACCGTTCAATCAAAGCATCCAGTTCCTTCACTCGTTCCGGCTCTGTTCGGGCCAGGTCGTTATGTTCGTTGATGTCGTTTTTCAGGTTGTACAGTTTCCAGCGATGGGCACCATCGTTGCCACCGTGGAAGATACGGATGAGTTTCCACTCGCCGCGATGGACACTGACGGCAGGCGGCAACCAGTCAGGAACCCGTGCGGCATGCGGGAAATAAGTGAAAATGCCGTCGCGTTTCAGACGTTCATTCATCAGCGCCGGAACGATGCTGACGCCGTCGAATTGCTGTCCGGGTTGTGGCTCGATGTTCAGAATCTCCAGCAGTGTCGGATAGAAGTCACAGCTCTGGATGATCTCGTTGCTGCGACTGCCACCTGGTACGGTCCCCGGCCAGACAATCGAACACGGTCCGCGAACGCCGCCTTCATACATCGTGGCTTTGCCTCCTCGCAGCGGATGATTACTGGTGGGCGTTGTGCCGTCCACTTCATTGTACATATTCCCGCCGTTGTCAGAGGCAAATACGATGATTGTGTCCTGGGCGATGCCCAGCCGGTCCAGTGTGTCTAACAGTGTGCCCACGGCATCGTCCATGCTTTCAATCATGGCTGCGTACGTCGGACTGCGCTGTACAGCTTCGGGGGCTGTTTTCGCTCGGTACTTTTCGATCAGTGCTTGTTTGCCATCAAACGGAGCGTGGACACTGAACATCCAGTAGTTCAGGAAGAACTGTTTGTCTTTGTGTGATTCGATAAACGAAACTGCTTCCTTTGCCATGCGGTCTTCGATGTGTTCGTTCGGAATGTCGGGGTCGAAGTCGGGAAACTTCCACGGCGCGACATAGCTTCCGGCTGGCCCCGGTCCGGACCAGTGCGGGATGTCAGTGTCAAACCCATGCTCAAGTGGCGAATACGGTTCGTGCCCCAAATGCCACTTGCCAAAATGTCCTGTTGCGTAACCGGCATCCCTGAGCGCTTTGGCCAGCGTGTAGTAATCGGTGTTTAACCGCGACACGGAATTCACCGGAGCGGCTTTGACGTTAGCGGCGCCTTTGACTCCGGGAGTCGCCTGCAGCACAACCTGCGGCAGGTGGCAGTTTGGCGTGGTGATTCCGGTTCTGGCCGGACTCAGTCCCGTCAGAATGCTGGACCGTGTTGGCGAACACAACGGGCTGGCGGCATACGCCCGGGAAAATGTCATGCCGCGGCTGGCCAGTCGTTCGATGTTGGACGTTTGATACAACTTCGTGGTGCCATACAACGTCGTGTCACTCCAACCAAGATCATCGGCCAGAATGAAGACGACATTGGGACGGTCTGCGGCCTGCAGCGTCGGACAGAAGTCCAGCAGGAACAGCGTCATTGAGAAACGTACTGTTATTTTCCAAACTGCCATTTCCTGAGTGTTCTTCCGTTGCTGTTCCGAAATTCAATCGACTCAACGTCTGCACCTTCGACGGGTACCAGCAGACGCAGGTGGATCACTTTTTTCTTTGCGCTGATGTCGACCTTGTATTCCTGCATCTCTGCTGAGGCAGGGCAATTGAACGTTGCAATTTCTGCCGATTCGAACTCCTTTTGATCAGATTCACGCCACCAGATTCCGCCACTGCCCGCCTTCGGCGTACGCAGGCGGACGACAGCCGTCATACGCGTAGGAAGTTTAAGTCTGGCCATCGTGATAAACAGTTCATGCCTGTTCTTCCCGTTAGAGCGTACCTGAAGTGCGCCATTTCTGACGATGGAGCTGCCGTTTCGCGTCTGCCATCCATGCCTGCTGCGATCGGAGATCGCCGCAGGCATGGGTATCAACTTTCCGTCCAGGTAATGGTCGAAATAGTTTTCCCATACCTCGGACATCTTCCGAGTTTCCAGTCCCGGTGGCTGCAGTTCGGCGGCCCAGTCGTTCAGTTGCTTGCCGAGTTGTGCGGCAACCTGAGGGTGTTCTTTGATCAGGTTGTGTTGTTCTTCGCTGTCGTTACTCAGGTCGTATAGATATTCTCGCGCGCCGCCTCGCAGGTATTTCCACTTTCCCGCACGAATGGCGGCCTGCGCAATCCAGCGCCAGTACAGAGCGTCGTGTGGTGGGCTTGGGTTCCGGCCGGTCAGGTGGGGAACGAGGTTAACTCCATCCAGCCGCGGATCGGCCGGCAGTCCGGCGAGTGATACGGCAGTCGCCGCGACGTCCAGCGAAATTACCGGCTGGTCGAAAACCTGTCCTCCGGCAAATCTGTCCTTCCAATAGACAACAAAGGGCACTCGTATACCGCCTTCGGACAGCATTCCTTTTTCACCGTTCAGCGGTTCGTTCAGTGATCCGTCCCACCCCGGGCCTCCTCCGGGAGCATCGATCTTGTGAATCTTCAGTGGCGCTCCGTTGTCGCCGATAAAGAAGATCAGAGTGTTTTCTTCAAGATCGTATTCACGCAGAGTCCTCACGATGCTGCCAATGCCATCGTCCATGGCAGATATCATTGCCAGAGCCTGCCGTCGTCGTTCGGGCATCGGCCCAGGAAATCGCTTCAGGTATTTCGCCGGCGCGTCCAGCGGAACATGTGGTGCTCGATAGGCGCAGTAGAAGAAGAACGACTCAGCGTGATGCCGTCGGATGAATGCACAGGCGGCGGCGCTGTTGGCGTCCAGGTGATAGAGCCCGGAGTTCTCCACGCCAGGTTCACGATTGCTGCCATCCAGATTGAAGTTCGCCCATCCCGGCCGATTCGCATTCTTGTAGTAGACGTCGTCGAAGCCGTGGCTGACGATTTCACGTGCGGAGCCCAGATGCCACTTGCCGGTCATGCCCGTTGCGTATCCGGCAGTCTTGAGTCGCTCAGCAATTGTGTGCTGAGCATTAAAGCCGTCGAGAGATTCTCCATTGCATTCCACGCCAAAGCGATTTTGACTGCGACCGCTCAGTAGTCCGGCTCGCGATGGCACACACTGTGGTGCGGTGACATACCCGGAGGTCATACGCACACCGCCGGTGGCCAGCGCATCGATGTTCGGCGTTACGAGATCCTGCTGAATTCCCTGGCAGCCCATGTCTGAATATCCGTGATCGTCCGTATAGATCACGATGATGTTCGGTTTTTCGGCTGCAGTGGTAATGTTGCACAGCAGTGCTGCCACAGCAATCAATACAGATTTTCTTCGACACATCAGCGATCAATTTCCGGAGAGGTTGCCGGCGTCCTGCATTTCATCCGCACGGATGATCGGGAGCATTTACGTAATCATTTCTGTGATGGCAGAGGCGTATGAGCTGCTGACATGAGGGCCTCCATATTCAGGACCAGTTTCGGTAGTGACCCAGCCAGATTCGTTGTTTCGAAGGGATCATCTTCAAGATTGAAGACTTCCGTTGCCTTGCCGCTTTGCCGATATGCCTTCCATTTGCCCTGACGTACGGCCTGAGAGAAGATCTTCTGCTCCGTTCCTTTGCAGAATTCCCAGTACAGATAGTCGTGCGACTGCTGACTGGCAGCTTCACTCCGCAGCGTCGGCAGAAAGGAAACGCCGTCGTTCTGTTTCGGAACCGGCTGGCCGACAATCGCTGCCATTGTGGGCAGCACGTCCTGAAACGAGCTCAGGTGATCAGTCGTCTGCCCCGGTTCGATCACGCCAGGCCAGCGAGCCAGCATGGGTGCTCGGATGCCGCCTTCGTGCATGTCGCGTTTGTGTCCGCGGAGTCCCCCCGTAGAATTCCAGAAGGCCGGGTCGTGTCCGCCTTCTTTGTGAGCTCCGTTGTCACTGCTGAACATGACCAGCGTATTGTCGTCGATGTCCAGCGTCTTAAGCAGGGCGAGGATATTTCCGACTTCGTTATCGAGATTCTCCATCATCGCGGCAAACCCGGCGATGGGATTCTTGACGTCCGGACAAGCTTCGTCCGGCCCGGCTTTGTATTTCCCAATCTTGTCGTCGAACTCAGGAAAAGCCTGACGCCACTTCTCATGCAGTTCTTTCGGAGCGTGCATCGCGGCATGCGGAACCGCCGTGGGGATGTAGCAAAAGAACGGCGTTTTTGATTCTGCGTTGTTTCGAATGAAGTCCAAAGCCTGCCCCATTACCAGGTCGTGGATAAAAGTACCAGGCTCCAGTTTGAACTCTTCCCCGTTGCTGACACCGCTTGTTGGGTAGTAAGTGTGAGCAATCGTCTGGCTTTTCCAGCCGTAGAACTCGTCGAACCCATGAGTCAACGGGTTTGGATTACCCGGAGCGTTTGTGTGGCCCAGCCCCCATTTCCCGAAGGCGCCTGTGGCATAGCCAGCTGCTTTGAAGACTTCCGGAAGGACGGTCATCGCAGGATCAAGATCTGCCCCGACCTCGCCGCTGAGATTGCCGCGCAGGTGGCAGTGCCCGGAATGCTGGCCGGTCATCAGGACGGCTCGCGACGGACTGCAGACGGTGTTGCCGGAATAATGACCGGTGAACCGCATACCTTCACTGGAAAGACGGTCGATGTTTGGTGTCTCCAGTTTCGTCTGTCCGTAGCAGGACAGGTCGCCGTATCCCAGGTCGTCAGCAAGGACGTAAATGACGTTCGGCTTGTCCGCAGCGAAACAGGTGCTGCTGATGAGAACAAGGATTGCAATGGCGAAAGGTGCTGGTTTGATCATACGACTGTTACTTGTTCTTTTACCGGGCTTCATTAAGAACGGGCGGCGGAGCTGACGTCGGATACAGTTTCTGGCCAGTCAGCAGCTTCATGCACCGCCACGGTGTTCCGCGTTGTTGATTCTGTTCACCCCCGATTCGGCGGCAATTGCTGGAAACGGCGGTGAGGCGGTTCATTTCACGCCAGACCGACTGAATTGCGTTTTATACCTGTCCGTCCGCCAAAAAGGATAGCCGTGTTTCAATTCGGAAGCCAATCACTTTCGATGGCCAAACGCTGATCGACTGTGTCGAGTCGTGCGGTGCCTTCGACGGATGGAACAACATGTTATCGAATCCGACGACATGCTGCAGAAGGAAGAATCGCCGAGCCAATGACGGACTTTCTTGTAATACTGACCGTGCCTGCGAGCGAATTCAGCAACACTGTTCCCTTCGATGACGTCGGCTGACTCGAAATGTGCTCCGGATTGTCTGATCGGGGAATGTCTGATCGGGGAATGTCTGAATCCTGTGTAGGCCTGACGGTTCAGTCTGGAAAGATTCGTCAGGCGATGGACCTGGCAAATCTGCTGCCTGCCGCGCGCATTTTCGTGTCCGGCCGGGCTTCTCTGGCGTTCGTCCCAGCGAATTAGCATCACTGTGGTGTTCTCTTGAGTGTGTTTGTCGGTACACTACGAGGTTCCCACCCCTGACTGCTACTTTGTTCCCACCGCTAACATGCTTCGTTTTTTTGTCAACACGTTTGCGCTGATTGTGACATCCGGCTCACTGGTGTGTGCTCAGGATTCAGCGTCGCCCACACAGCTTGAGTTTTTTGAAACGCGCGTTCGCCCATTGCTGCATTCTCGCTGCATCAAGTGTCACGGTGAAAATGAACAGAAGGGCGGTCTGCGGCTGGATTCACTGGAGAGTCTGCTGCACGGGGGAGAATCCGGCCCCGCGGTGGTGACAGGTCAACCGGTCGGGAGTCTGTTGCTGGAGGCCGTCCGCTACGAGTCGTTTGAGATGCCGCCGGACAAACGGTTGTCCGAGCAGGAGATCACCGATCTGGAAACGTGGATCAGGAATGGTGTCGCGTGGCCGAAGCTGAATGGGAAATCTGTTCGTTTGCAGGGAGCTGCGTTCACAAAAGAAGAACGAAGCTTCTGGAGCCTGCAGCCCCTGACTCATCCAGACCTTCCACCGTCTGCGGGGCGCTGGGGGCAAAACGAAATTGACGGTTTTGTGGCTGCGAAGCTGAAGGCCGCCGGAATCGAACCGGCTCCCACGGGTGACGATGACGTCCTGATGCGTCGCTTGTACTTTGACCTGCTGGGCGTGCCTCCGTCGCCTGAGGACATCTCAGAGTTCCAATCTGAAAAATCAGATGGCCGCTGGTCAAGATTCGTCGACAGGCTGCTGGCCGATTCTCGCTATGGGGAACACTGGGCTCGGCAGTGGCTGGACGTGGTTCGGTATGCCGAATCGGATGGTTTTCGAGCGGACTTCTATCGCCCTGAAGCCTGGAGATATCGTGATTACGTTGTGAACGTGTTTAATGACGACAAGCCGTACGACCAATTCATTATCGAACAGCTCGCCGGCGACGAAGTGGCTCCCGAAAAGGCAGAAGCCCTGGTCGCCACGGGATTTCTTCGTACGTTCCTGTACGAATACAATCAGCGCGATGCGCGAACGCAGTGGCAGGACATTCTGAACCAGGTGACCGACATCACGGGCGAAGTGTTTCTGGGCCTGGGCATCGGTTGTGCCCGCTGTCACGACCATAAATTTGATCCGATTCTGCAGGAAGACTACTACCGATTGCAGGCGTGCTTTGGCACGATGGTTCCTCGCGACGACATTCCGGCGGCCGACGCGGCGGAGCACCAGCGTTACCGTCAACAGTATGAAACGTGGTTGGCGAAAGCCGTGGAACACCGTGAAGAATTGCAACGCATTAAGGAACCTTACCTGAAGAAAGCGGCGAAGGCCGCCACAGAAAAGTTTCCGGCCGATATTCAGGTCATTATGACCAAGCCACCCGGAGACCGAACGCCTCTGGAATTACAGCTGGCTGACCTGGTTGACCGTCAGATACTTTTTGACGAGTCACGAGGAAAAATCTCGGCCGAAGATACGAAGCGCATCGCTGAGCTGGAGCAGCAGATTCTGGAACTGGCAGGCAAGGAGCCGGCAAAGCTGCCAGCCGCGATTACCGTTGCCGATCTTGGCGCAAAGCCGCAGATCATTCATTTGGGAGCCGACCCTCAACGCAGGGCCGTCGTTGCGGGCGGTCTTTCGATCCTTGATTCTTCGCCGTTTTCGTTGCACCCATCTGAAGATTCCACCGGCCAACGGACGGCTCTGGCAAAATGGATCGCAAGTCCGAATAATCCGCTGACAGCACGTGTCCTCGTGAATCGGATCTGGCAGCACCATTTCGGCACTGGGCTTGTGGAAACTGCCAGTGACTTCGGCTCGCTTGGCGGAAGTCCCAGTCACCCGGAACTGCTCGACTGGCTGGCATCGGAATTTATCGAACATGGCTGGAGCATAAAATGGCTGCATCGTCAGATTTTGAATTCCGCCACGTGGCAGATGTCTGCCTTTCATCCGGACGCGTCTGCTGCACTGAAAACCGACCCCGGTAATCGACTTCGCTGGCGATTTGACATTCGTCGACTTAGTGCTGAACAGATTCGCGACGCGATGTTGACGTCGTCGGGCGAACTGAGGTCAGAGCAGGGCGGCCCATCGGTCGAGCACACCAGCCTGCGTCGTTCGCTGTATCTGAAGGCTATTCGCAATTCTCCGGAGGCACTGTTGCGTTCACTCGACGGCGTGGACGGGCTGAACAGTATTCCCCGACGCAGCACCACAACCACGCCAACTCAGGCGCTAAACCTGATGAACGGCGACTGGGTACGCAAACGTGCCGCTGCCATGGCAGGGCGAGTCCTTGAACAATCAGCCAAGGCAGATCCGACCGGTATCGTCGATGCTGCATTTCGTACGACGTTAGGCCGTGGCGCTGAGGTGCGCGAGATACCCGTGGCGATGGGGCTGTTCGAAAATGCTTTTCGTGTGCCGGACATGCGTGCTGAGATCGCCCGGCGATTTTCGCCGCTGACCGAACCTACCGGCCACGCGCTGTCTGTAGATTCCGGCCATCATCCGCCGCTGCCGACAAAAAACGGCCAGCCGGTCGTTGCGGCTCCGTTCACGTTTGTCGGCTTGATCAAACTGAATTCGCTGTACTCGGACGCCACAGTGCGCACCATCATTTCGCAGTGGGATAATAACAATAAGAATCGTGGCTGGAGTATTGGCGTGACCAGTGAAAAATCGGCGTACCAGCCGCGCAATTTTATTCTGCAGGTTGTCGGCGATGCCGGATACGAAGTTGTTGCGTCAAACCTGCGTCCGGAACTCGACAAGCCGTACCTTATTGCAGTTACGGTTGAGCAAACTGATGACGGCAAAGGCAAAGCCGGATTCTTTCTGCAACCGCTGGACAAAAAGTATGGCAAGCTGGAATCTGCAGAAGTTGTCTTCAGGTCGGCTTCTGGCATTAGTGCTGAAATTCCCGTCGTGCTGGGTGGACGACACAAGCAGTCGCGTCATCAGTGGGACGGTCAACTGGACCAGATCGCCCTGTTTTCCAAATGGATGAAGACTGAGACCATTGAATCGCTCTTCGCTGACGGGTTGAGCTCCGCGGCCGTCAAACAACAATCACCGGTTGCTGCATGGGATTTCGATAACAAACAGAATCGCGTTGCCGATGCGTCGGCGCACGGTCATGATCTGAGTATGACTGCCGGACTACCGGTCAGCCCGCTTGAGAATGCTGTGACAGAACTGTGCCACGTGCTGTTGAATTCAAACGAATTCGTTTACATCGATTAATTGGACAACATCATATTTCGCATGTAGCAGCGGCATGTACAAGATCGAAACGCAGGCGAGTGTGTTCACCGCAGGTCATTCATGCACTCTCTTCCGCGTCGTCCTTGTCTGAGTTCATTAAAACCGAAACGACCTATGAAACTATTCCAATCACGTCGTGAAATGTTGACCACCGCTGGCATGGGCTTTGGTGCCCTGCCGCTGGCGGCGATGATGGCTGACAACGTCACGGCGGACGGTAATCCGAATGCTGCAAAGGTCAGTCATCGTCGGACGAAAGCGAAGAGTGTTATCTTTCTGTTTATGGAGGGTGGCCCCAGCCATATCGATCTGTTCGATCCCAAGCCGCTGCTGAAGAAGCTGGCAGGTCAGTCACTGCCCGACTCCTTCGAAAAGCCTGTGACCGCCATGGGCGAAGTGAATTCACCTCTGCTGGAGGATCAGCGTAAGTGGGCACAACACGGTGACAGCGGACTCTGGATTTCTGACTGGCTGCCTCACACCGCCACCTGTGCAGATGACCTGGCCGTGATTCGTTCCTGCTGGAGCAACGGGATCAACCATGCCGGCGGCGTGTGTTCCATGAACACCGGTTCTCCGATCGCGGGACGTCCGTCACTGGGTGCGTGGGTCAACTATGGTCTGGGCAGTGAAAACGGCAACCTGCCCGCCTTTGTCGTGATGCAGGATACCAATTCACAAGTTGTGAACGGCGCCCGCAACTGGGGAACCGGTTTCATGCCGGCCATTTATCAAGGCACTCAGTTCAACACGACTGGCAACCCGATCTCGAATTTATCGCGGCCGAAGAACGAAGACGCAGCCGTTCAGGAGCGAAAACTGCGAGTGCTGGACTATTTGAATCGTCGCCATGCGGCCGCCAGACCTCAGCAGTCGGAACTGGAAGCTCGCATTGCCGGCTACGAGCTGGCGTTTCGTATGCAGACGTCGGCACCGGAAGCCGTGGATCTGTCACAGGAAACGGCGGAAACTCAGGCACTTTACGGTATGGACGAAAAGGTGACGGCCACCTTCGGTCGGCAGTGTCTGCTGGCGCGGCGTCTGGTGGAACGCGGTGTTCGTTTCGTGCAGTTGTATCACGGCTCCGGCAGCAAGTGGGATTCCCATTCGGCGATTGAAAAGAACCATACGTCACTGTGCAGACAGACAGATCAGTGCGTGGCCGGCTTGTTGAAGGATTTGAAGCAGCGAGGTCTGCTGGAATCGACGCTGGTTGTCTGGGGGGGGGAATTCGGCCGCACGCCGATGAGCGAAAAAGGTGATGGCCGCGATCATAACCCGACCGGCTTTACGATGTGGATGGCCGGTGGTGGTGTCAAGGGTGGCCGAACGATTGGCACAACGGATGACCTGGGTCTGCACGCGGTGGATGACCGACTGCACGTTCACGACCTACACGCCACGATCCTGTGGCTGATGGGACTGAATCATCGAGAAGTCGTGTACTATGACAAAGGCCGCCCCGAACGCATCGACCAGAACGAAGGGCACCCGTACACAGGTATTGTGGGCTGACGGTTTCTCGAAATCAGATGATGAGCGCGGACAACGGAAGATTGATCATCGCCGGTACTGATCTTTGTCGCCGCATCGCTGAGAGTGATCTGTTTTCTGGTTCCGTCCGGAAAAATTGCGGCCGTGTGATCGATTCAGAGTCGGCTGACGAAAAATACCAGATTTACTTTTCAACCCGGCTACGTCAGGGTAACACCAGGGCAACGCTGAACTGTCTTTTCAATATCGGAGAGCATTATCATTTTTTGTGAACGATGATCTACCATTGTGGACGCAGCATAATTACCGTCACGACAGAGCAGGGGCCGACGCCAATCCCAATACCAGGGCCTGCTTCAATTCTTCCGTGACAGGTCCGCCACTTGGGCGACGACGTGACCTGCCGTTCAGGCCGGGCCCTCACGCCATTAGTTCCGCGAGCGGACCAGCGAGGTCCAGATCCTTGAGTTGCGAGTCGAGCTGACCGAAGTGGGCGTCAGTCTTCATGCCGGCCACCTGCAGCAGGCTCATATACAGGTTCGCAATTGTGCGATGCCCGGCCTGCTGATAGCTGGGGTACTGAAGATACCGCCCCATCTTCATTTTTTCGCTCATGCCACCGACCAGTACGAAGGGCCAGTCCCGCTGTCCGTCGTGATGCTGTCCGCCCGTGCAGGATGTGTAGACAATCATCGTGTTGTCCAGCATCGTGCCATCGCCTTCAGGAATGCTCTTGAGTTTTCGGGCCATTTTCGCCACGCAGCCAAGGTGCAGTTTGTCAATTTCCTTGCGAGCACGGGGGCCGTTCCAGCCATTACCCGTTGTGCCGTCACCAAGATGTCCGAGCGCGTGCACATGTTGAGAAACACCGAGATCTGAATAGATGATGCCCAGAGTGTCCGGCCGCAGGGTGATCACATTTGTCAGCCCGGTGATAAGCGCCGTCGTGGCCAGTTCAAAGTGCAGTCCGATACGTACCGAAGGAGCCTGCGATGTATACTTGTCGGTTATTTCCGGTGCCGTTTGTTTGATGCGATCATTTAACACAGCCTTCTTCTGCTCGCGGAGCCGCAATGCTTCGAATGCTTCGGTGTACCTGGCGAACCTTTGCTTGTCTTCCTGAGAAAGCCGGCGTTCGATCCGCCGGGCATCGTCCTTCATGAAGTCCATCAGATTGGTTGTCAGCTTCAACTCGCGTTTCAGTTGCGCGGGCGAAGCGACCGCTGAACCAAACAGCTCCATGTACGCTTTCTTCGGGCTGGCCTGAAATGCGACCGGCTGTCCGGCTTTCATGGCGGAAATATTCGGATAACAGTAACTGTCATCGGGGCCTTTCGTGTATTGCTCCAGCAGCGGCCCATTCATCGCCATGCCGTACATCTTGTATGGTCCGGCCGAAAGATGGTCGCCCAGCATGCAGTCGATGGTTGGCGCGATGGCCACCTGCTCTGAGTGATGGCACGACAAAGCGCCATAACCCGCCGTGTGATTGCCGACGAAGTTCTTGCCTGATAGTCCCTGAATCACAGTCAGTTGATCTTTGATTTCCTCAAATGGCTCGAAGTTGTCGGGCAGGGCATGATCGGCCAGAGAGACGTCGACCAGCTTGTCGCGATCTTTGCTCCATTGATCTTCCAGCCCGGCGGGCAGCAGGTTTTCTTTGTCGAAACCACTTGACTTCAGGACAAATACGAAACGCTTTGGCAGCGCTTCCGGTCGTCCCGACGCATGAGCGGCTGCACTGCGTAAGAACGGGGCCATCGCCAGCGAGGCTGAACTGGCCGTGATCGAATGAATCGCGGAGCGTCTGGTGAGCATGCTGTTGTTTTCCGTTGATTCCCCGGTGGCCGGCGTTGTTGCCTGCCCGTGAATACTATCGTCGATACACGAATGAATCTGAACTCAGCAGCGACACAACCAGCGCCTTAAAGCTGCCGCCATTGTCCAGATATGCCTTTTCGGCCGCAACCAATGTCATTGAATCGCTGAGCATTTCATTTCGCCCCATGAAGTAACGAAACAGATGTCGAATGAACGACTGCCGAGCACGATCCGATCTTCCAATACGGTGGATCATGTCGATAGCGTTGGTGACTTTACCGTCGACCTGAGGGTCGCCCGAGCCCCGGATTTCCCCGCTCGCGTCGATTGTGCGTTCCGTCAGTTTTCCTTCGGCCAGCCACTTATCAAATTGCTGGCCTCTGCGATGCACAATTTTGCCTGCTTTGTCGAAATAGACGTGTGTGCGATAGCGGCCCCAATCGTCGAACATCTCAAACGGTTCGCCCAGAGGGTTCATCTTCCGGTGACAACGCCAGCAGCGTTCGGCTCTCAGGGGCTCCATACGTT
>Ga0315331_10001120_pt1 | contig 19862 bp, 20 predicted proteins | sample M160m34915metaG_FD_203456 | JGI IMG/M metagenome (GOLD analysis project Ga0315331, IMG submission 203456) | Ammonia-oxidizing marine archaeal communities from Monterey Bay, California, United States - M1 60m 34915 | ecosystem: Environmental > Aquatic > Marine > Intertidal zone | place: USA...
ATCAATATGAACGGTCCGGTTGGCGATCGTGGCAAAGCGTTCATCTGCCGCCAATTCAGGCCGCCCGACGATGCGGAAAAATGATCGCCAGTGCCTGTCCGTGTAGGGCACAACGCACACGTAGCTATCCGCCGTTTTGTATGGCCGACGATGGGTTGTGAGCAAACGGGAATAGCCGGCAGGACCGATAGGCGGCTCAAAGGCGCGACCTTGCAAATGCTCCTGCATCAAGAAAGCTGTGAATGCCTCAAACATCCCCACATCAACCCGTTGCCCCTCACCGGTGCGTTCGCGGTGAAAGAGCGCCATCATCACAGCGTAACTCGCAAAAAGGCCTGAAACTTTGTCAACAATGACGCTTGGTGCATAGCGCGGCTCACCGCAAGACACTTTCCCGTTTAATGAGGCAAAGCCTGAAAGACCTTGGATCAAGTCATCATATGCCGCCTTATCTGCATAAGGTCCCTCTGGCCGAAACCCGGTCGCTGCGCAGTAGACGATTTCCCTATTGATCGCCTGCACCGTCTCATAGTCGATTCCAATTCGCGCGGCAGGCTTCGGGCGGATGTTGTGGACGAAAGCATCAGCGCCCTCAATCAATTTCGCGAAAACTGGCTTTGCCGCTCCCTGCTTCAAGTCCAGCATGATCGAACGCTTATTGCGGGCTTTGGTGAGATATCCACCGGACATGCCTGGGCTGCGCCCTGGGCCAACATGGCGCGACGTATCACCCGCAGGCTGCTCTATCTTAATGACATCTGCGCCCATCTCCGCCAGAATTTGGGTGCAATAGGGGCCGAACATCACGGTTGTCAGGTCAATGATGCGGACGCCATCTAGGGGGCCTTTTGGCGGCGTAGCAGACATGATCAATACGTCTCCGAATGAAAGCAGGAAATTAATTCGCTGCGATGATACAATCTCTCAGCAACAGCGCCATATTAGATAAATTAACCTTCGGCTCAGAATTCAGGAGACGCCAGCGATGAACGTGCTCGAGGCTTTGCTCAACCGCAAATCAACGCCACCCCGCTTGATGGATGATCACGGCCCCTCACCCGCTGATGTGCAGGATATGATGGCAGCAGCGATGACAGCCCCTGACCATGGTGCCATCCGGCCATGGCGCTTCGTCATTATCGAAGGCGATGATCGGGCGACACTTGGCCGGGTCTTCGCCGAGGCGCTCCGCCGCCGGGACCCGAAGGCGACTGACGAAGCCCTTGCCAAGGAAACTGGCAGACCGCTGCGCGCGCCGACTGTAATCGCAATCCTGGCACGCGTGACGTTGGATCGCCCCAACGTGCCGCCGGTCGAACAGATCGTCGCGGCTGGGTGCGCCACTCAGAACATGCTGCTCGCGGCAGAGGCGAAAGGCTTCGGGGCCATTCTGCTAACAGGAAAAAACGCCCAAGACAGCCATGTGAAGGCGTTCTTTGACATAAAAGATGAGGATGAGATTATCGGCTTCCTCTATGTTGGGCGCGCTGCCAGCCCCGCACCAGACAAAGAACGCATGGCACCTGATGGTTACATCGAACCATTTGGCAAAGGTACGGCCGCTTGAGCGACCCCCACGACTATCTAACCACAGAGACGCGGCTTGCGAGCAAAGCAACGCGGCCATTCTGGTTTGCACTTGGATGGCTCGCAATCGCACTCGCAGCAGCTGGCGCTGTCCTACCAATTTTGCCGACAGTACCCTTCCTTCTTATCGCTGCATGGGCATTCGGCAAAAGCTCAAAACGTTGGCGCGCCTGGATATACAGCCAGCCAACTTTTGGCCCAATGCTGATCGCCTGGGAACGCCACGGCGTTATTCCGCCAATAGCAAAATTTGCAGCTGTTCTAACAATGCTCAGCAGCTTTGCGGCACTTACAGTCGTCGGGCAACCGCCCATTTATGTATCCGTGATCGTCGGCTTGATCCTAGCAACCGTCGGATGGTTCATCATCACCCGGCCAAGCTATCCGCCAGTTGAGCCTGCGGCACCGCCAGCAATTGAGGATGCACCATGAGCGAAGCGCGCGCTGAAGCGCTGGTAAGCACGATAGACCTTGATCCGAATAAACCTCTTTTGATCGTTGATGCCGATGAGGTGCTATTTCACTTCATGGCCGCATTCCAGGACTTCATTGAAAGCCGTGGCCACGTGTTTCAGTTCAAGAGCTATGCGCTGAACGGCAATGTCCTCGATGCGCCAGGCGGTCCCGCTTCCAGCAAAGAGACAGTCGGTGCCCTTATCCAGGCCTTCTTTGGCGAACGTACCCGCACGATGCCTGCGGACCCGGACGCTGCACCAGCTATTGCCCGACTTCAGGCTGATGGCGTGCAGGCAGTTGTTCTCAGTAATGTGCCCTCCAAAGCAGCCGATGATCGACGCCACGCATTGGAGGCTTCGGCCTTCAAAATGGCACTGGCACCCTGGTCTGGCCCCAAAGGCACCGCGGTCGCTGCCCTTGCTTCCAGGACCAAAGGCCCTTGTGCCTTCGTCGATGATATTGCGCATCACCATGTGAGTGTTGCGGAGTTAGCACCCGAGGTGCACCGCCTGCACTACGTTACCCATCCCACGCTCAGGCGGCTGCTTGGCCCTGTCGAAGCAGCGCATGAGCAAGCAGATAGCTGGCCAAACCTAGAAAAAATTATCCGCACACGATTACTTAGCTAGATTTCCTGGCAGTTATCCAACTGGCTGCTGTCGCGTAGCGCAGTGGATTCCGGCGCCAGTCTCTCCAATTAGATCAACGTTTAGGCTGACAATCTTGCGATTAAGATAGAGCGCAGCAAGCACGCGAGTGGCTTCCTTATCAGTTTCTCTATCGCCGAAATTGGCTGAGATCACGACACCAATGCAGACCTAGTAATTGGCAGATGAAGCGGTGAAATCAGCGCTTTTGATCCGGGTATCATATAGTTCTGGAAGCCTAGTTAACTGCAGTGAATGGCCTTTAGCATCCGTGCACCAACCAGGGTATCGAAGGTTTCAAATGCGGCTACGCTCCATGGGTCCTCGGGATCAATATCTTCCGGCAATTGGATTAACATTTTGCCGGGCACCGTGAACGGGGCCAGCGCGTCGATGTGATAATCCGTAATGTCACCGCCTTTAACGCCCGGTGCCCAAATTACCTTTTCGATACCAAATGCTTGTTTCATCTGCGCTTCGACAGCGGCTTTTGAACCAATATTACTGATGCCGTTCACCCAACAGCTCGCATTCGCCAGCAGTCTACCCTGGCCATCTACCTCTGCGGCACCCGCCTCGCCGACGAGGCCATTATCAAACAACGGCAACCCCATGCGCTCCGCCACCCGACGCGCAATCTGGCCATTATTGGCGTGGACCTGCTTACCGCCTCAACCATTGAAATTCAGGTGCGAGGCAGCAAGCGTGCCATGGGCATTTTTGACGAATAGCGGCCCTGCATCCCGGCACCAAAGGTCATCGGTTGGGATATCCCAGATATCGACAACGCTCGAAAGTTTCTGGCGCGCTTTTGCAGCAAACCGTTGATCCATAGATATAATAACTGGTTCAAAAGCAGCAATGGTATTCGCGACAGGGGTGATCGCATCCTGAAGCGTATCGAGGAAGATCGAATAAGGATGAACCTTCCGACTGAAAGGCCATTGCATGAACGTTCGGGCGTGTGGCCCGCTTTTCTCTGGCAGGTGGAACCCGGCGCTCTTTGCATCTCGCATTTCTGTGGCTGCTCCGTGACTAAGAGCAAAAGCCTGGGCCGCGGCCCCGCCGCTCACCTGGATCATGCGCCTGCGCGAAATGCCTCGGCTCACGAACTGACACAATCCGCATCAACCAACGCCTTATAGAGCCCTTGCAACCGTTCAGTAACAACGCCCCGCTGACCATTACCGATGGTCCGACCATCGATAACGCCAACAGGTGCGACGCCAGCGAACGTACCGGTTACGAAGGCTTCGTCAGCGCTATAAACATCGGTCAGGCTAAAGCGCCGCTCGTGCGTTGGAATACCAGCTTCGCGGGCAACATCCAGGATATTAGCACGGGTAATGCCTGCCAGGCAGTAATCACCTGTCGAGGTCCATATCTCACCCTTTTTTACAATGAAGAAGTGAACGGAATTGCATGTGGCGACAAACCCATCCGGCTCCAGCATGAGCCCTTCATCAGCCCCTGCCTTATCCGCCTGAATGCAGGCCAGGATACAGTTCAGCTTGGAATGGCTATTGAGTTTTGGGTCCTGCACATCCGCCGGCCCACGGCGCACATGCACCGTAAAGAGCGTGAGTGGACGAACGGCCGTTTCCGGTGTCGGTGATTTCCACTCCGGGATGATCACAATGGTCGGCCCCGAAATCGTGACCCGAGGATGCTGATACGGCGTTGATTTGATCCCGCGTGTCACCATCAATCGGATGTGGACATCTGTCGTCATTCCATTGGCGGCGCACACGGCCATAATCCGGTCCGTCAACTCAGCTTTGGTGAGCCCAAGGTCCATATCGATGGCAGTGGCCCCTTCCCACAACCGCTCCATATGAGCACCTATGAACGCAAGCGTGCCATTGTGCAGGCGGATACCTTCCCACACGCCATCGCCCAATATGAAGCCCGAATCGAAAACGGAAACCATGGCCTCCGCGCGGCGCTTATGCTTACCGTTAACATCGATCAGGATATCCGCATTGCGGGGATCATCTAGATAATCGTGCGTACCCACGGCCTTAGCGCCCTCTCATTGCGGGCGCGCAAAGCTACAGCGCTGAGTCGCCCGTCTCGCCCGTACGAATTCGTACGGCGCTGGCGATATCGTAAACGAAAATCTTGCCATCGCCGATCTGTCCCGATTGTGCGGACTTTTGAATCGCCTCAACCGCAGCCTCAACCTGATTATCTGCCACGACGACCTCAATTTTTACCTTCGGCACGAAGCTGACGGTGTATTCCGCACCACGATAAATTTCCGTGTGGCCGCGTTGGCGCCCGAAGCCTTTAACTTCGCCCGCCGTCAGGCCAGCGACGCCAACGCCAGTCAGCGCTTCACGCACATCATCCAGCTTATGCGGCTTGATAACCGCCACTACCATCTTCATCGGATTATCTCCTTCAGCGGCGAGCGCCCTCTACAATTCATAACCGCGTTCGCCATGGGATGGCAGATCAAGGCCTGAGTTTTCATCCTCAGGATCGACGCGGAGGCCGAAAAGACCCTGCGTAACCTTAATGATCACGTAGCTCACAGCAAGCGACCATACGATTACAACAACCACACAAAGTGCCTGCACGCCGAGCTGGTCCATCATCGATACGCCATCAGCCTGACCGCCGCCGCCAAGCGAAACAGCAGCAAGCGGAGCCAATAGCAATGTACCCAAAATTCCGCCAACGCCATGCACAGCAAACACGTCCAACGAGTCGTCGATCTTGAAACGATTCTTGACGATACCGACGAGATAGAAACAGATGACACCGGCCGAACCACCGATAATCAGCGCTCCAATCGGGCCAACAAATCCACTTGCCGGCGTAATGGTCGCTAAGCCCGCAATCACACCTGTTACAGCGCCAACAAGGCTGGGCTTGCCGAACTTAACCCACTCGATTACGGACCAAGTAATGGCTGCTGTCGCTGCTGAGATATGCGTGACAGCAATCGCCATGCCCGCATCACCATCTGCCGCGAGCTGACTGCCCCCATTAAAACCAAACCAGCCAACCCAGAGCATCGCAGCACCTGTAGCTGTCATGCCGGGATTATGCGGTGGGCGAAGGTGATTTGGGAAATCCTTACGGGAACCGAGCATTTTTGCCAGCATCAGCGCCGAGACACCTGCTGTCGCATGAACAACGATGCCGCCCGCGAAATCGCGCACGCCCATTGCCGCCATCCAACCGCCACCCCAAACCCAGTGGGCGACAGGTGCATAAACCAGCAACAGCCATGTGGCGCTGAATACCAAAATCGCAGAAAACTTCATACGTTCAGGATAGGCGCCGACAATCAGTGCCGGAGTGATAATCGCGAAGGTCATCTGGAACATGGCGAAGACGATTTCCGGGATGGTGCCGTTCACCGAATCTGTACCGACGCCCTCAAAAAACATCTTGTCTAGGCCGCCGATCCACCCGCCAACGCTGTCACCGAATGCCAACGAGTAGCCGACGACCATCCAAAGCACGGAAGCGATACAGGCAATCATCAAGCACTGCATAATGACAGACAGCACGGACCCGGCGCGAACAAGCCCTGCATAGAACAACGCCAAGCCTGGCAATGTCATAAACAGCACCAACGCTGTCGCCACAATAATCCAGGCGGTGTCCCCGCTATTGATCTCTGCTGCCATTGCTGGAGTAGCCGCAAACAGTGCCGGCGCTCCCGTACCCAGGCCGAAAGTCATTGCTCTTAACATCGGAATTCTCCGCGAAACGTATCTGTTTAAATACAAGCTGCGCGCGATACCGCCCAATTCGCAAGCATTTATCGCTTTTTTTCAGAGCATTTTATCTATTTGCTTATTATTTAGGCAAAGAGCCCATCATACAGGCACTCAATGCCTAACGAACGTGCTTGTAAATATTCATTGGCTCGTCGCCATAAGCGAAGTCCTTCTGCAGCCGTTCACCCATCGCCCAAGCGTACGGCGCACCTTCGCCGAGCAATCCAAACAGGCGTTCATCCAGTTTAAAGCCAGCTGCAGAGGCAATAGCGTTGACCCTCGCTACATCCTCGGCGCTGATCTCGACGACTGGCGCAGGCAGTGTTGGATTTGCTTCATCTGGCGCTGGTCCCGGCAGATTCTTAGGGCGCGTAGACTTCAATCCAAGTGACGCTTCGAGCGCTACGCCAGCGTTCAATATCCGGGCATCATCAAAAGGACGGCCAACCAACTGCACGCCAAGCGGCAAGCCAAAATCAGAGAAGCCACCATTGATGCTGAGCGCTGGGCCAGACGTAACGTTGAAAGGTGTCAGCACGTTAGGATATCGCCAGAAATTGCCTGTGTTATGCGCATCAAGCCGTGGTGCCGCTCCTGTCGCAGCGGGTGCGAGCAACACGTCAAACTGCTCATAGACCGGCAGCATTTCAAGAACTAGCTGTCGCCGCCGGCGCTGCGCCGCTACGTAATCCTGCCCCGTAAAAAGAAGCGCGCCTAAGCTACGAGAGAGAAAATCCGTGCCAAAATCATGGGGATTGGTCAAAAGGTCTTTGCGGTGAACGTTGAACAGTTCCGACTCAGCAATAACGATTTTGACATCATAATAATCTTGGACTGGTGCAATGCGGGCCTCACCTATGTCAGCTCCGAGGTCAGCCAGCACGGCAGCGGCATTCTCGACGACGGCGATCATCTCGGGCGACACGGTAACGTCTTCTTCCCAAAAATGCCGAAGTACGCCGACCCTCAGTCCTTGAAGTGATCTGCCAAGCTGGGCGAAAGCATTCGGCGGTGGCACATCTGCGCTTGCGGGGTCTGAGCTGTCCCATCCGGCAAGTGCGTCCAGCATCAGCGCACAATCGCGCGCGGTCCAGGCAAGTGGGCCGCAATGATCAAAAGTGAAAGAATTTGGGATGACCCCGGCACGGCTAACCAAGCCATAGGTCGGTTTCAAACCTGCAACGCCGCAATAAGCAGCCGGTCCGCGAATCGAGCCGCCTGTGTCAGAACCCATGGCAGCCGCGACTATGCCAGCGGCGACAGCAGCGCCAGAACCGCTTGAAGAACCACCAGTAAAATGGTCGCGATTCCAGGGATTTCTAGCGGGCGGCCACGGCAAGTCGAAGCTGGGACCGCCATGAGCGAATTCGTGTGTCGTTAGCTTGGCTGCAATGACCGCGCCGGCCTCTCTTAGCTTCGCGACGGACGTCGCATCGCGATTCGGAATACGTGATTCCTGGGTTTTAGACCCTCCAGCAGTCAGCACGCTTTTCGTATCAAAGATATCTTTCAGGCCAATCGGCAAACCGTGCAACGCCCCAACATATCCACCCGATTGCTGTGTTACGGTTGCAGAGTTAGCGGCTTCAAGGGCGCTATCCGGCATGACCGTGACAGTGGTATTAAGCCTTTCATCTAGCGCATCAATTCGTGCAAACGTCGCTTCAATAAGCTCTTTCGGCGAGAGAGTTTTATGCGCAATTGCCGTTGCCTGCTCTTCTAATGATAGGCGCCAAATATCTGCCAATCGATTAATCCTTCTTACAAATTCATTAAGTTTATGCGTATCCATCTTTATATCGAAGGCTGTTTGAATCACAGCCGTACAGCAAATGGGCGGCAACGGTTGGTGCTGGTTTATTTTACGCTTCTTGGATTGGTAAGGTGAAAGTAGCATTGACGATGCCCATGCAGGTCGTTGAGACCAGCATGAGCATCCACTAAGGTGTCGTACATTAGGTAGGTGTGCGAAAGTTGGGTTAAACGGCAGCGCGAACTGCTAAATAACCACAGCCGGTTGCTCAAGTTGCGGGAGTGGGAGGCCGGGCGGCAAATCGCGTAACCCGCCCGGTGCCAATCTCCCCTATTTGCCCCTCTCAAAACGCCGCCGCGCTTTAAGAAAATCAGGCAGAGAACTCGCGCTTGATGCTGTCGGTGTGCTCACCGATAGTCGGCGGGGAGCCATAAATTGGATTTTCACGCGTTGAATTGCGGACAGGCGGTGCCGGCATAGAAAACACGCCCTTACCCGTTTCTACATCAATCCGCCTAAGTGCCGGATGCTCCACCAGATCAGACACCTCATTCACGCTTGAATAGGCGATGTCTGCTTCTTGCAATCGCGCTTGAAGATCGACTTGCGTGAGATGGCTGAAAACCTCCTCCATCAGATTCTCCAGCCACACACGGTTTTCTAACCGCGACTGGTTTGGCGTACAGCGCGCTTCAGCCTTCAAATCTGCCCGTTGCATGACGATTTCGGCAAACCGGGCCCATTCCCGCTCATTCTGGATCGCAATCATCGTTAAGCGACCATCGCCGGTTGGGTATGCCCCATATGGAACCAAGGCGTTATGCCGAAGCCCCGTGCGCGGCCAGTCTTTACCCGCATATTGATTGAAGAGCACAGGTGCCGCCATAAGGTCTGCCATTGCATCAAACATCGCGACCCTTATGCCGGCACCTTTGCCTGTCTTCTCACGGGCATAAAGCGCTTCAAGTACACCAGAGAGTGCATTTACGCCGGTATTCAGGTCACATGCGGAATAGCCAATGCGTCCAGGCTCGGCGGCGGAGCCTGTTACGGACATAACCGCACTCTCAGCCTGAACCAAAAGGTCATACGCTTTGGCCGTGTCAAATGGCGGTGGGGCGGCACCATAGCCTGAAATATCGACAGTAATCAGCTGCGGATACTTCTCCCGTAGCGCGTCTGAGCCAAAGCCTGCGCGCTCAGTAGCCCCTGGTGCCAGGTTCTGCACCCAAACATCCGCATTGGCTAAAAGCCTGTCCAGCAACGCGCGGTCATCATCGTTCTTGATGTCGATAACCAGCGATTCCTTGCCGCGATTCAGCCAAACGAAAAACGCAGACTCCCCACCAGCGGCATTGTCATAACCACGCGCGAAATCACCTTCCGCTCGCTCAAGCTTGACGACGCGGGCGCCAGAATCAGCCAATCGGCAGGTCAGGTAAGGTGCGGCAACCGCCTGCTCCAGCGAAACGACCAGAACGCCATCCAATGCTCCGGCCATGATCAGTAAGACCTCGGCATGCCCAGCACATGCTCGGCGACAAAGCTTAGTACCAGATTCGAGGAAATCGGCGCTGTGCGGAAAATTCTGGCCTCCCGGAACTTCCGCTCAATGTGATATTCCTCCGCGAACGCAAAGCCGCCATAGGTCTGCATGCAGGTATCAGCGGCTTTCCACACGGCCTCACCGGCAAGATACTTCCCAATATTGGCTTCTGCACCGCAAGGTAGCCCGGCTTCAAACATTGCCGCGGCCTTCTGCACCATCATCTGCGCCCCAGTGAAATGGGCATAGGCTTCTGCAATTGGAAACTGAATGCCCTGGTTGGTGCCAATTGGCTTGCCAAATACCACCCGCTCTGTCGCGTAGGTAGACGCCATTTTCGCGAACCACTGGCAATCCCCTAGCGCTTCTGATGACACCAGAACACGTTCAGCATTCATCCCGTCTAAGATATACCGGAAACCCTTGCCTTCTTCGCCAATCAGGCTGGAGGCCGGAATGCGCATATTATCGTAAAAAATTTCCGTGGTGTTGTGGTTGATCATGGTGCGGATGGGCTTGATCTCCATTCCCTTGCCTTTCACAGCCCGCATATCGACCAGAAACACCGAAAGCCCGTCCGTCCGTTTCGCCGCTTTGTCTTTGGGCGTGGTGCGCGCCAGCAGCAGCATCAGGTCCGAATGTTCAGCCCGGCTTGTCCAAACTTTCTGGCCATTGACGACATATTCATCGCCATCACGGACAGCCGTGGTGCGGAGGCTCAACGTATCCGTACCGCTCGTTGGCTCAGTTACCCCAAAGGCTTGGAGCCGAAGCTCACCGCTCGCGATCTTTGGCAGATATTGCTTTTTCTGCGCATCATTGCCGTGTCGAAGCACAGTGCCCATGGTGTACATCTGGGCATGGCAGGCCGCACCACTGCAGCCGTTCTTGTGAATTTCTTCCAGGATCGCTGCACCCGCGGAAAGCGGCAGGCCAGCCCCGCCGTATTCCTCCGGGATCAATACACTGAGGAAACCAGAATCGGTCAGCGCTTGGACAAATTCCGTTGGGTAAGCCCGCGCCTCATCCTTCTCCCGCCAATATTCCCCAGGGAACCCTTCACAGAGCTTTGCAACGGCTTCTCGGATTTCGGGATATTGGTCATTGAGAGGTAGTACGGGCTCATCCGTAGCGCTGGACACGCTGTCCGACATATAATTATCTCCTGGATTGAATAAATGTCTGGATAAATTGTAGATCACGCACCACCCTCTCGGAAACCCCGGCGCACTTGCAAATTCGGCCCTTGAGGCCCTACCTATCGGTATTCACAGGAATTGGAGCCGCCGCCATGCTGGACGGAAAGCGCATCCTACTCATTATAGCGGGCGGCATCGCAGCCTACCGCAGCTTGGACCTGATACGTCGCTTGCGGGAACGAGGTGCCTCTGTCCGTTGTGTGCTGACCAAAGGCGGCGCGCAGTTCGTAACGCCCCTTAGCGTCGCCGCGCTTAGCGAAGAGAAAGTTTATCAGGACATTTTCTCGCTTACGGACGAGGCTGAGATGGGTCATATTCGTTTATCGCGTGAGGCTGACATTGTCGTCATCGCCCCGGCGACGGCTGACCTGATCGCGAAAATGGCCAATGGCCACGCCGATGATTTGGCATCGACGGCCCTCCTCGCCACAGACAAACCTGTTCTGATTGCGCCGACAATGAACGTGCGCATGTGGGAAAACCCCGCCGTCCGCCGTAACGTCGCGCAGCTAGAAACGATTGGCGTCCATCGCGTGGGGCCTGGGTCTGGGGAGTTGGCATGTGGTGAAACTGGCTCTGGCCGCATGTCGGAACCGCTGGAGATTTTAGCAGCGATTAAGACGGTTCTGGGCATGGGAAAAGCCGCACTGCCATTAGCTGGCCGCAGAGCCATCGTGACCAGCGGCCCGACCTGGGAAGCGATTGATCCAGTTCGATTCATTGCAAATCGCTCATCGGGCAAGCAAGGCCATGCCATCGCTAGCGCGTTGCAATCCCTTGGGGCTGAGGTGACGCTTATCTCAGGCCCAACCGGCTTGGTGCCACCAAATTGCGTCACGCAGGTCAATATTGAGTCCGCCCGCGACATGCTTTCAGCCTGTATGGATGCGCTCCCAGCAGATATCGCTGTGTGCGCTGCCGCTGTTGCAGATTGGCGGGTCGCGGCGGAAGCCGGGCAGAAGATCAAGAAAAACGATAGCGGCCAAATGCCGACCCTAAGCTTCGCCGAAAACCCAGACATCTTAAAGGCCATCTCGAACGCAGGTGTCACAAGGCCGGGTCTTGTCGTTGGCTTTGCTGCAGAGACAGAAAATCTGATCGCCAATGCGCAAACAAAGCTCGCCCGAAAAGGCTGCGATTGGATTCTGGCAAATGATGTTTCCGCAGGAACAGAAGTGTTTGGCGGTGACGCCAACACTCTGCACCTCGTGACTGCTAGCGCCGTCGAAGCCTGGCCAACAATGAACAAGATAGCAGCCGCTGAAGAACTAGCTGCCCGCATCTCCGCCCATTTCAGCCCGCCAAAAGCCGAGGCCACCGAATGATCGACCTTCCGATCCGCCTACTGCCCCACGCAGCCGGTTTGCCCATCTACGCGACAGCCGAAGCCGCCGGCGCAGACCTGCTCGCAGCCATTGATGCACCGCAATCTCTGAAACAGGGCGCACGCGCACTTATTCCAGCAGGTTTCGCTTTGGCGCTGCCAATAGGCTATGAAGCGCAGATCAGGCCGCGCTCAGGTCTCGCCTACAAGAATGGCGTAACGGTGCTGAATGCGCCCGGCACAATTGATTCTGACTATCGGGGTGAAGTGGCCGTTTTGCTCATCAATCACGGCCCGGATGACTTTGAGATTGAGCGCGGCATGCGGATTGCCCAGATGGTGATAGCACCAGCGCCCCAGGCGGCATTCCGCGTCGTTCATGATCTTGATAACACCGCACGTGGTAAAGACGGGTTTGGCTCAACTGGCATAGGTTCGTGATGGACGATCTGGATTTTTCCGACAGCGAGCTCGAACGCTATTCCCGGCATATTCTGCTGCCAGAGGTCGGTGCAATTGGCCAAGCGAAGCTGAGGGCGGCCAGCGTTCTGATTGTCGGCGCGGGCGGGCTTGGTGCGCCGATGATTATGTATCTGGCAGCAGCTGGCATTGGCCGGATTGGCATTATTGACGATGACGCTGTCGATCTTTCCAACCTGCAGCGACAGGTGGCGCACACTACGGATCGGATCGGCGTTAACAAAGCGGAGAGCGCGGCCGCCACAGCAAAAGCCATCAACCCTGAAATCATTATCGATATTCTGCCGTTCCGGCTAGCGGCAGACACAATCGACGATCTCTTCAGCCAATATGGTGTGATCTCAGATGGCACCGACAATTTCGAAACGCGCTATCTGGTCAATGATTCTGCCGTCCGCCTGGGCAAAACTTTGGTAACAGCCGCGTTGCTGCGCTTTGATGGCCAAATCACCACGGTGAAACCGGGCGGCCCCTGTTATCGCTGCCTATTCCCGAACTCGCCGCCGAAGGGTGCGGTGCCGCCATGCTCTGAAGCTGGCGTGCTGGGGTCAGTGGCTGGGATATTAGGCACTATGCAGGCGACGGAAATCATCAAGGAAATCATGGGCGTCGGTGACAGCCTGTCCGGCCGCTTGATGCTGTTTGACGGCCTTTCCATGAGCCTCCGTGCTATAAAAGCCAGACAACGGAAAGACTGCCCGGCCTGCGGCACTCCCTAGCAGGATACGGGGTAAACTCCCGTGGGCAGATATTCATACGGCAGCGTCGAAAGCTCAGCCGGTCCCCAATCAGGCGTATCAATGATGACGATTTCTGCGCAAAGCGGCTCATAAAGCTCCCGGAAATGGGTTTTGGAGCGGAGCAGAACGATATCAAAATCAGCTGGATTCAGGCCAAATTCAGTGAAGCAATCCATATCTATTGCTGACCACTGCACAGAAATCACTGAGACCAACACGCCGCCTATTTCCAACAACGCAGCCGCGCCAACATCAATCACCGTCCCAGTCTTTAGCGGGCCAGTGATCGGGAACTTCATATGTTTGGCTTGAAGCACACGCGCTTCAACAGTGATCGAACCGCCCGCTTTTGGGCTGGATTTACCAAAGAGCGGCATTTTGAGAACACCGCCCTCGCCTGCTGCAACAGCAGCCGCGGCAACTTCCGGGTCAAACATGAACGGCGCATAGGCGCGCTTCACGCCGCGCGCGATAAAATCTTTCAAGACATAGGTGCTGTCATTTAGGCGGTCAGCGTGTTCCAGGATGCACACCAACTTTTCCGCAGATGCCACCACTTCAAGCGCTCGGTCAACGCCCCCCTGCACATCGTGCAGTAATTCCCGCTGGAACAATTGATCCCGCAGTTCCCAGCACCGCTTAGCCATGCCTTCTGCCCATTGATTTGCGTGGTCCAGGTTCCCGTCCGTAATCGCTAGGGTGGTCATTCCGGTGTCAGGTGTGTCGGCATAAGAGAAACCGCCGAACAGCGAGCAATCCAATAAACCCGGACCGCCTGCCTCTGCGGCAGCGACCAAGTCCGCCAGTGGCTTTAAGCGGGTGGCGCTGAAAACTGAAGGGATCGCAATGCCAGGCTTGGCCATCGCCATAACCGGATTGATTTCACCGTTCAGCTTACCCAGCAGCAAGCGCGCGGCCCGGGCCCCGGTTTCCCACATATCCGTGTGTGGCGAATAGCGGAAGCCTGTGATGATGTTAGCTGCTTCCAGGCTCTCAGGTGCCAAATTGGCGTGATAATCCATCGGGCAAGCAATCGCGATATCTGGGCCGACGACTGCGCGGATAGCCTGCAATACGCCGGCATCCGCCTTCCGATTGGTGGGCGTTGCGAGCGCGCCATGCAAATGGATGGCTACGGCATCAATCTTGCCTTCAATTGCTTTCAAGCCATCGACAATTTCGCTGACATATTTCTCGTAAGCCGCATCACTCGCAGAAGCCGCTGCGCCAACGCCGGCATCGGTCAGGCCAACCAGCTCCGCACCCGCATCTCGCAGCACATCTATCAGCCCACCTTGCGGAGTGGCCGTGCCAGCAAACCCATCAATAACAGCTTGGTCGCGCTTGGCGCCCAATTCGAACTCAGCTATGTCCGTTACATCGGGCAGGAACGTAACTGATTCCAGCCAAAAACCCGCAATTGCGATCCGCACCGGCAGTCCTCCGCTCGCTGGCGCCCCACTTGGAGCCCACACTATGACCATGATGCTCGCCGCCGCCCCAGAAGCAGAGACCTTCGTTACCCACTTAGAGTGCGGATACACCGGCGAACGTTTTGAGGCGGACAAGCTGCACAACCTCTCCTCCGCAGGCAAGCCACTGCTTGTTCGCTACGATATGGATGGTGTTAAAGGCGCGCTGACCAAGGATGTGCTGAAGAACCGTGAGCCAACGCTTTGGCGCTATCGCGAGCTACTTCCCGTCCAGAAAACGGAAAACTGCATCTCTCTTGGCGAAATCATGACGCCAATCCTGCCCATGCCGACGCTATCCAAGCAGGCCGGCTCTGCCGGAATTTTCGTGAAAGACGAAGGCCGCCTTCCTACGGGCTCATTCAAAGCCCGAGGCCTGATCATGGCAGTATCCATGGCGAAAGAACTTGGCGTGAAACGGATGGCCATGCCGACTAACGGCAATGCAGGTGCGGCTATGGCCGCCTATTGCTCCCGTGCTGGCATCGAATCTTATGTCTTCGCGCCGGAAGACACGCCAGAAGTTAACCTGCGTGAAATCGCCGAACAGGGTGCAAAGACCTGGCGCGTCAACGGATATATCGATGACTGCGGCAAAATCGTCGGCGAAGGCAAAGAGGCTATGGGCTGGTTCGATACCTCCACCTTGAAGGAGCCATATCGGATTGAAGGCAAGAAAACGATGGGCCTGGAACTCGCCGAACAATTTGGCTGGGAATTGCCGGACGTTATTCTCTACCCCACAGGCGGCGGCACCGGCTTGATCGGCATGTGGAAGGCCTTTGACGAGCTAGAAAAAATCGGCTTCATCGGCTCCAAGCGTCCCCGCATGGTCGCGGTCCAGGCTGAAGGCTGCGCGCCGATGGTCCGCGCCTATGAAGCTGGCGAACGTCACGCCCAGCGCTGGGAGAATGCACAAACCATCGCTATGGGCATCCGCGTACCCCAAGCCGTCGGCGACTTCCTAATTATGGATGCGGTGCGCGAATCCAACGGTTTCGCAATTGCCGTCAGCGACGAGGTGATTGAGAAAGCCCGCACAGAAGTATCAAAAACCGAAGGCATGTTGCTCTGCCCAGAGGGTGCGGCCACATACGCCGCCTACCAAGCCGCCCGCGCCGACGGCCGCATTCAAGCCAACGAAACCTGCGTGCTATTCAACTGCGCAACAGGCCTGAAATACCCACTCCCGCCGATGGACCAGTCCCTCGACCGTCATCAACCGATCGACTACGCGGCGATGGCAAAGGCTTGATCATTTTTTTAGGCTTTAACCGCCAGCGGAAATCACAATGGGTTGCACCCTGCATTAAAGTTTGGGTGCGGTCGAAGTTTCAGTCTGGGCGCATACGGGGCTTCTGCAGCAAAATCAACGCCACAGGTCATAAGCGCGCCGATTTCTGGCTTGCCGATTGAACAGAAGAAGTGAGCGAAGGCGCCGCCGGTGATGTTGTGGCCATAAGCGTCTGGCGCTATTTTCGCGATCTCTTTTTCAACTGGAAACGCAGGGCTATCGGCCTCATCGCTCGGATGCGTGTTTCCTTCAAAGCCAAGCTTTTCGAGATACGTCGCATAGTTATCAGCAATAGCTTTGCCGACAATTGCGTGCACGCGCTCTTTCCCAATTTCCGCCTCAAGCGCCTTTTACGACCGGGTTCAGCATGCGTGCCTGAATGCGCTTTGCATCTAAAATCGGCGTGCTCATCAGCTTTCTCCTTAATCGAATTCCTCGTCCTCAACGCCGTAGCGCGTGATCAATGCTGTAACGGGCGTTTCTGCTGGCAGTGGTAGAGGCGCCTGCTCGAGGACTAGCTTTTTGGCCACCGCGAGCGCGCCGCGGGTGGGGCTTGGGCAGTTGTCCATGATGGCGGCTTCGTCAATCGGTATCCATTGCAGGTCAACCAGTTCGCCAGAGCCGCCGATTTCACCGAACGCATGCTCGGCATCCACAAAGAAAAAGCGGGCGTCGAAGCGGCGGAAATTGTCTGGTGGAGTGACCGCGCGGTAGATGTAGTCCAGCGCATCTGCCGCCGGGGCGTATCCAGCTTCGAAGAAAGGGCGCCAATCCGGCGCTACGCTTGCTGGATCAACGGCACCGTTATGCTTGCGGCCAACAATCAGGCCAGTTTCCTCAAACGTTTCCCGGATCGCCGCAAGCGCCAGAGCGCGGGCCTTGCGTTTGCTGGCTCGGCGACGGCGGGTCAAGCGCTCTATCGTCTCCGCGGCTAAATCCCCTGCGGTTGGCGGTCCATAATCATCAGGATCGAGCCTACCGCCTGGAAAAACAAATGTATTCGGCATGAATTTGTGTGCGGCGCTGCGGTGGCCCATCAGCACGGACGGCGATTTTATATCTTTGCGAACAATCAAGATTGTCGCGGCGTCAATGGGTTTCGGCAATGGCGCGCCTTTGGCCCGACGCTGGGAGGGATCAAGTTTATTGCGCAATCTATGCTTCCTCTGCTCAAACTTCCTCAACGGGCGTATCAGCGGCCACATAATCATATGTGCCTTCACCCTGAATGATAATAAACCGGCACGGCCCCATTGCGACGCCATGCACATAGTGCGGCTGCCCCGGCGCTGCGGCGATAGTTTCTCCGGCCAACAAAACATGCCGGGCGCGCGGATTATCGGTTTCGATAACCATTGGCCCCTCCATACAAAAGAACGTATCAGTGATCTCTGTATGCGTATGCCACGGCACAGATTGGCCCGTCTCCAGCGTTAGCTTTCGGACACGGAGGCCGGGAACTTCCGCCAAAGTTTCGCGCTTACGGACTGCATAGGATTGTTCCGCCATACTGCTCTACTCCTCCTCGCTCAAACGCTTAGCCAATTGCGTGCCGAATGCCGATGTCGAAAGGCTGCCACCCATATCCACGGTGCGGGATTCAGCCTTGGCAAGCATTTCGTCGATTCCAGCATCCAACGCCGCCGCCGCTCCCGTGAGCGCGTTGTCAGATCGACGCTTCGACAAATCCTGCAACATCATCGCCATTGACCGGAGGATGGAACCAGGGTTCGCGACCCCCTGCCCCGCAATATCGGGGGCGGAGCCATGGGCCGCTTGCGCCAAGCTCACATCATCGCCCCAGTTCAGCGACCCAGCCAGACCAAGGCCGCCCGTCACTTCTGCCGCAAGGTTCGACAGAATATCGCCGTACATGTTTGAGCAGAGCACAATGTCGAAACTCTCTGGCTTGCGCACGAGATCGGAAGCCATGGCGTCCACATGGCATTCATCCACTTCGACGTCCGGAAATTCACTGCCCAGCTTCTCGGCCGTGTCTAGGAACAGCCCGCAGGTCAGCTTCAGAACGTTGGACTTATGAACCACCGTCACCTTCTTTCGTCGTTGCATCGCCATTTCAAAGGCGACGCGGGCGATGCGCTCACTAGCGCCACGCGTAATTTTTCGGATCGCTAACGCGGTATCCATGTCCGGCATGAACTCCGCATTGCCAAGCGCCATATTTCGATCAGCATAGAACCCTTCGGTATTCTCGCGCACGACCACAAGATCGACGCCGGGCTTGAGCGCAGGCGCGCCAGGCGAAGAACGACTTGGGCGGATATTCGCGAACAGGTCCAAATTCTTGCGTGCATGAGCTGAAGGGCCAATACCGCCTTCTTCGGGCGGCGGATAGGCTGCGGTATCCGTTGGCCCCATGATCACGCCATCGGCGGCGCGGCAGGCGTCCTCGGTCGCTGCATCCCAGGTTACGCCATTCGCCTTCAGCGCTGCGAAACCGATGTCCCGGCGAATGACATTGACGCCGAGGCCGAAACGCTTATCGAGCGCCGCGAGCGCGGCTTCCGCTGCATCCGTAACCTCGGGACCGATGCCGTCGCCTGGTAAAAGCAAAATGTTCAACGCCATTGAAATAACTTGTCCTTCATCCAGAATTTTGCCCCGAATCAGGGATTCGCTCATACCCTAGTCTCGCCTGAATCCGCGTAATCACTTGACTTAAGCGGGCTAGGCATGCGGTATCAGGCGCTTCAACAAAGCGGACATCATAATAGAGAATGCCCGCGCTACCGCTTCGGGGGAAGACCGGATGAGCAAAACACCTAAGAACCTTTCAACCATCGTCCTGCATGCCGGCCATCGCGCCGACCCAAACACCGGGTCCGTCGCTGTGCCTATCCACCAGACGACGTCCTTCCAATTCAAGGACGCCGAGCACGCCGCAAATCTGTTCGCGCTGGCTGAGCTTGGCAACATCTACACCCGCATCATGAACCCGACATGCGATGTGCTAGAACAGCGCGTTGCAGCGATGGAAGGCGGCGCAGCAGCGCTTGCCGTCGCATCCGGCCAGGCCGCAAGCGCTTATGCTGTGCAGAATGTTGCGAAGGCAGGCGATAATATCGTCTCCTCTACGGACCTCTATGGAGGCACTTATAATCTTTTCGCTAATACCATGATGGACATGGGCATCGAAGTCCGCTTTGTCGATCCGACCGACCCAGAGGCCTTCCGCTCCGCAACGGATGACAAGACGCGTGCCTACTACGCCGAGACCCTGCCGAACCCGAAGCTGAACGTCTTTCCAATCGCCGAAGTCGCCGCAATTGGTGCGCCGCTCGGCATCCCGTTGATCATGGATAACACGGCGGCCGCCGGCATCTGCCGCCCGTTCGATCATGGCGCTGCCATAATCGTTTATTCGACTACGAAGTATATCGGCGGCCACGGCACCTCAATCGGCGGTTTGATTGTTGATGGCGGTTCGTTTGATTGGGAAGCACATCCGGCGCGTCAGCCTTACCTGAATGAACCGGACCCCAGCTATCATGGTGCCGTGTGGACTCAGGCCGTCAAGGGCATCGGCCCCATCGCCTACATCATCAAAGTCCGGACAACGCTGCTGCGTGATCTTGGCGGCGCTATGAGCCCGTTCAACGCATTCCA
>Ga0315331_10001121_pt1 | contig 19855 bp, 16 predicted proteins | sample M160m34915metaG_FD_203456 | JGI IMG/M metagenome (GOLD analysis project Ga0315331, IMG submission 203456) | Ammonia-oxidizing marine archaeal communities from Monterey Bay, California, United States - M1 60m 34915 | ecosystem: Environmental > Aquatic > Marine > Intertidal zone | place: USA...
CATTTACGATCAGCCCGCGCCTCAAGCATCCTCACGCCACTGATGTAGTTCATCAAGACAAACACGAAAACAGGTGATATCAAGGTCACAAGCTGCCAGCCCTTTAAAACTGGGAAAGCAATAATCGCGATCCCGAACCAAAGCAAAATCTCACCAAAATAGTTGGGGTGGCGAGACCACGCCCAAAGGCCCGAAGTGATAAAACGATCTCGATGCGCAGGATCGCTTCGAAAGACCGATTTCTGATGATCAGCGATCACTTCGATCGCAAATCCCAGTATCCAAAACAAACTACCCAGCAATGCCCACAAACCTAATGGCACCTTGGCCAAGGCTGTCATTGCAGCAAGCCCCGCCGACAGCGTGATCGAAACCCAGAGACCTTGTAACGACCAAGTCATCAAAAACTGCAAAAAATCGGTTTTCATTGTTCGAAAACGTCGATCTTCTCCCGCCGCTAACACCCTTCGAAACAAAAATTGACCTAATCGAGCTGCCCAGATCAAAACAAAACCACCGATTAAATAATCCCTTGGGGACATCTCAGGGAGCAAAAACCAAACCAACAAGACCAAACCGGAGTAGGTAAGACTTCCAAACAAGTCAAAAAATTTCTCTGTCTTCAGAACATAAGCGGGAACAAAGCCCAACCATTGGATTAAGAAACTGCTACCCACACAAAGTGCAAACAGTGGCCAACCAAGATAGACAAAGCCGGCTTCAGACCCCGCCACGGCGATGCCAAAACCCAAAACTATTGCTGCGATAATTCCCACTAGGGAGACCGTATTTTTTGACATTTAAACCCCCAATACGTTGGTGCATCGATTGCGTCGCGTCATCGCTCTGGCCAGACCCACATTCGGCCATCACTGATTCTTAAACACTCAGAACCCAGCTGAACATTTTTGCCCAGCCTGTGGCTGCATTCAAATTATGCGAGCCCCCATAATCTGTTTGAATTATAAAAGCGCCCATCATTTTGGCCGAAAAAGCTCACCGCTCCGCCGCCTGATCAGTCTATTCATTCACACTTAGACCAACTTCTAGGGCCCCAGTGCCGCATTCAGGAGACCCGCCAATCGATAGCCCCCCCGGGCAAGCCGCTCCTTTGCAACGGGCCAATTCATTGCCTGGTAGTTTGAATCCAGTGTGTAGCTTCGAGCCGCCCAGGGCAGACAAGCTTTATCGGTTTGCCTGCAATATTGCGTCCTAGGATGAATCGCGATCCGAGCAGATTCGGTGGCCCAGTCCAGAATTGAGCGAGAGTCGGGGGTATAGGACCCAGCGACCTGTAGCAATTGATCTTTGAGCGCAGCTCGACTCATTTTCGTCTCATCGATCAGACAATCATCCCAGACGCTGTGAAGATTAGAGCAATTCTCATAACCTTTCACTTTCACCCGATTACCACCCAAATCGTCGGCGAAACTAACATGGAGCGGCTGATGAAGGTCGCCCACCCAGTGACTTAAGAACATCAGAGCCTGTAACTTCGTCCACCCCGAAACCTCAGGCTGAGCCAGCAAGTGCAGGTGAGTTTCGATTGCCGTTAATACACAACCGGTCACACAGGCATCATAGTCAACCGTTGGATCATCCCGATCAAAATTAACGTAATGCCAGGAAGATACTGACCGATAGGCCGAAAGTGGTCGCACCTTATCCGCCCAAACGCACAAGTCGGAAAATTCTAGCGCCGCGCCCCCAAAAAGCTCCTCACGCTGCTCGTCCGGTAAAGACTTCATCAGCCTTTGAATCTGTATTTTCACTCCATGAGAGGTATGCGCTTCAGCGACGTCACAGGTTAGTCGGTGACCCGTTTCAGACCAACCCTGGGCAAGCGGAAGCCAAGACAGGGCAGACATTGCGAGGATCCAGCGAACCGTAACCTTCATCCACAAGAGCGATCGCGACGTGACAGGCGCAGCGCTGATCAGGACGGGCTGAGATGTCTTTAATGGGACAATGGCTGACATAAAGGTAATGGCTGACTCAGACACTTTGGCGCGCAATAAAATCGGAAATGAATTCTAAGTGGTTCTTCACGCGAAAATCGGCTTTCATGACAGCCTGAATCGTTCGGTCCGGTCCGATAAGGTAAGTGACTCGGCGCACACCGAAACCCATTGGGCCATCAACGTCATAGTCACGAATGACTCGCTTGTCCGCATCGACCAGCAGAGGAAATGGCAAATCATACTGCTGAGCGAAGCGTTGGTGCGAATCTTGGCTCTGAGGACTCACCCCTAAAACCGGAAGTTTGAGTCGTTCTAGATCGGAGTGCATATCACGTATGCCACAAGCTTGCTGGGTTCAGCCGGGAGTGAAGTCTGCGGGATAAAAATACAACACGAGTCCAGCGCTGTCTAAAAAATCAGACAACCCGATCGCTTTACCATGATGGTCGGGCAGCGAGAAGCCCGGGGCTAAGTCGCCAATCTTAAGCATAACGTCTTCTATCCTTCTGCATGAGCCACTCTAACCCTTGGCAAGATCCAATCGATGCTTGAAGTCAAACTGCTCTTGTATTCCAACTGCTCTTGTATTCCAACTGCTCTTATCTTCATCCTGCATCTTACACCGGCAGCGCTATATCAATGCATCGAACAAGGCATCGATAAATCTAAAACAACACCGATGCCTACTCGATTTCCGGCACTTTTGAGCTTCGAACAAGAACCCAAGATTCGATCACGACCGCTCCTCTCATGTTATCACCAGTCTCAAAAAATCGACAATTTCTCAGTCGCTTCTTGCCGCGGCCGGGATGCCATTTCAAGCGGATTACGCCATAATCCGCCTAACCGTTACCAAGGCGACCCATGGAAACTTATGACGTCATGACAACCACGTTCGCGGCTCGGAGCTTTACCGAAAAACCGGTCTCGCAAGACACGTTGCACCGTATTTTGGACCATGCCAGGTTCGCGCCAAGCGGCGGCAATCGTCAAGGCTGGAAAGTGATTATCATCGAAAACAGCGACATCAAATCCCAGTTGCAGGCGCTAATGGCACCTACCATTCGCGCCTACAAAGCCATGGCAATGGCGGGTGAAACGCCATTTAACAGCATCGATGCCTCTGGGGTTGACCAGGCAACCATCGATGCCACCTCCTCGGACATACCCTTTGCAGGAAATCTATCCCAAGCGCCGGTGGTCCTGATTGTCACGGTTGATTTAAAGCAGGTCACTGCATTTGATCAAAACCTTCATCGTGTCGGCGTCATTCCCGGTGCATCAATCTACCCCTTTGTCTGGAATATTTTGTTGGCCGCTCGGAACGAACACTTAGGCGGTGTAATGACAACCTTCATTGCGCACCAAGAACCTCAAGCTAAGGCGCTACTTGGAATTCCAGACCACCATGCGATTGCCGCAATGGTGGGCATTGGAGAGCCAACAAAACAATTGACCAAGCTCAAACGCCGGCCAGTCTCGGAGTTTACGACCGTCGACCATTTTCAAGGAGAGTCATTTAGCTGTGATTGATCCGACCGCAACCGACAATGTCATTGTCTCCGCTTTTTACCATTTTTGCTCGATAGGATCTCCAGCGCAGTTGCGCAAAACCCTTCTGCATCAGGTTGCACGCTACAACATGACTGGCACCATTTTAGTCGCCGCCGAAGGCATTAACGGAACCATCGCCGGAAGCCGATCAGACACTGACCTGTTTTTTGAGCAGTTGCGTGCTGATAATCGCTTTGTCGCGCTCAAGACCAAGGAGTCTCAAACTCAAAAGGCGCCTTTTCTAAGAGCCAAAGTCAAAATCAAAGATGAAATTGTCACACTCGGCCAACCCAATCTTGATCCAGAAAATCAAGCAGGCACCCATGTCAGTCCAGAAGACTGGAATACTTTGATCAAAGACCCAGACGTGATTGTCATCGACACCCGAAATGATTATGAGGTGGCGATCGGTTCCTTTGAAGGCGCCAACAACCCAAACACGCAGTCCTTCCGCGAGTTCCCTAAATACGCCGCTCAACATCTCGACCCTTACAAAAGCAAAAAAATAGCGATGTTCTGCACCGGAGGAATTCGCTGTGAGAAATCAACTGCTTTTCTAAAATCTCAAGGCTTTGAAGATGTTTACCACTTAGAGGGCGGAATCTTAAATTACTTCGAGAAGGTCCCCACTTCAGAATCACTCTGGCAAGGGGCATGCTTTGTCTTTGACGAGCGTGTGGCGGTGGATCAAGGGCTCGAGCCGGCTGACTTTGTCCAGTGCCATGCCTGTCGTCGTCCGCTAACCCCAGAAGACCTTACCCTCGAATCCTACGCACCCGGACTGTCATGTCGTTACTGCATTGACCAGGTAACCGATCACCAGAGAGTCAGGTTTGCCGAACGGGAAAAACAAATTCAACTGGCCAAAAATCGGGGTGAAGCCCACCTCGGTGATGCCGCCCGAATCGCGCAAGCCGCCCGAAAATCAGCCAAATACAAGGCCAGACGCCAGCGCACTACTAGAGATTCATCCTAAAAAGCCCACTGGACTGGCGCCACTGACGTCGGTGTTTAAATTCAATGTCCACGCGCTTATCCCGTCAAACATTACTCCAAGATGCTTGATCGTTCTTGGAAGTTCTTGAACTTCCTTAACCACAGCCTGCTAGGCTAGGCCCAACTGAAGGTAACGCTTGAACCTTCACAATTGCGGCATAGGATGCCCTCAGCGGGTATGACCCAAAATTTTTGAGCATAAAGCTGTTTAGCCTCTGCCCGCCGACCAAGAACTCAGCAGATCGCCTCTTGATAAAAGGGCCTATCTTTTAATCGACTGAAATAAGCCCGAGTCTGCATTAAATCCTCATGCAACAATCCGAAGCGCTCAGCCAACATCAAGGAGTAACCCATATTAATATCCGCTGCTGAAAACGCCTCGCCCATAAGGTAGGTGCAATTCTCAAGTCCTTTTTCGACCGCACCTAAGGCCGTCAAGGCCCGTACCTTGGCATCTTCAACCACACCCGGAATTCGCTCCGCTTCAGGACGAATGACTGAATGCTGAGCAATATCTCCCAGAGGTCTAGCCAGGGTTGCCTCAGCAAACCAACTCCATTGTTGGAAAAGCGCCGCAGCCTTTGTGCCGGGTCGAGGTTGCAATCGACCATCGCCGTAGGCATCCAGCAAGTACTGAACCATCGCGCCAGACTCAAACATCGTAAATTCTCCATCCCGCAGGACTGGTACCTTGCCCGTCGGACTGAGCGCACGCCAGGAAGCTGTATTTCGATACGCTGGAGAAAAATCAATGACCTCGACCTCGAGGGGAATATCGAGCTCCAAGCAAAGCCAAATTACCCGCATAGATCGGGTCCCTGCCACATGGTAGATCGTCAGCGGCATCAGCCCTCCTCATTGTTTTGCAAACCTGCATTTCCGATCTTCAGCCTTGCATAGCCCCTGAACTCTTGTAAAGTGCAATAATGACTAAGACCCGGGACCAATTGCTTGCTGTCTGCCTGCTTGACGACTCGGACCTACCACTAGACCGCCTTGCACTGCTCTTCGCAGTCGAGCATCAAAATCTTCCACTGATCGCTGTAGAACAGAATCTCGATGAGATCAATCGTCTTGCCGATGCTTTAAGTGCCGACGATCACTCGATTTCCGAAGAACACCTCGTCCAGTTTCTCTTTCATCAGGAAGGCTTCAAGGGTAACGCTCAGAATTATTTCAGCGCAGAGAACAGTTATCTCAATCGCGTCCTCGAACGCAGGCGAGGCATTCCGATTACCCTCGCGCTGGTCTATCTATCGATTGCAGAGCGCATTGGTCTATCCGCCGAGGGCGTGAGTTTTCCTGGACACTTTTTACTTCGTTTTAAAACCGACCCTGACGGCTTGTTCGATCCTTTCTCCGGACGCACATTAAGCGCATCCGATTGTCAGACGCTGCTCAGACAAACCCAAGGCCCCCGTGCACAACTCGAACCCAAGCATACGGCGACCGCCAATCGCCGAGACCTCATGATGCGATTGCTCGAAAACCTAAAGCAATGCTTTTGGCAGCAGCGAACCTGGTCTTCAGCCGAACTGTGCCTCGACCAGCAACGCTTGCTCAAACCCCATCAACCCGCCTTGAACCTGCAATTGGGGAATATTCGGGAACTAAGGGGTGATTTGGATTCAGCAAAAAATATCTACGCGCAAATCATCGAGTCCTCCAAGGACTCCGAAATCGGCCAATTGGCCGCTCAACGGCTGATGGCCATGGGCCACTCTAGAAAGAATATTCACTGATCGACCCCAGCTCACCGCTCCGCAAGTGACCCAATGCAGGGGATTCAACCGGTTCCCGGGCGCTGGAGGCCGAGCAGGTTGGGACGAGGAAAAAGACTGCGCCAATAAGCCGACTTATCCAGCGCACTTCTTGCGGAAAACTTAAGCGCGGGCAGCGTCGCAACCTAGGTCGATGAGAATGACACCCTAACAGTTCGACCGAGCCGTCATCCCCCAACCATCTGCAGTTGAGAAGCGAGCGACAAGGGACCTATCGAAGGACCCTCAAAGGCTTACAGCCTAGAGGCTAACCAACGCCAAACACGTTCTTCAAAGAGCAACTAAAACCAGCGACGTCTGATTCGCTTTACAGCAGTACCATCATCTAGGCCTCAAGCAACGCCAGTGCAGCCTCTGCACGCCGAGCAACACCCGCTTTTTGCCTCTCTAAATCAACCTCGTGGGATTCGCCCATCGCGCCCATCAAGTATCGCTTATAGACCCCCTGCCCAATCGCTGCGAGGCGCCAATGCTGGAAAGCCCGATAGTAATTAATCGCTGACAAATCCCGACCTGTTTGGTCTTGATAAATTTGACAGAGCGCATCACGGCTCAAATAGCCGCCAACCGCAGTCGGTGATTGATCGCCCTCTCCCGGTTCCTCGATTTCTCCTGGAGAAACCCAATTATTGAGGAGGTAGCCGACATCAGCCAAAGGATCACCCAGAGTACACAGCTCCCAATCTAGAACGGCCAATACTTGGCCATCTGCACAAATCATATTACCCAGCCTAAAATCGCCGTGGACAATACTGGCTCCCACTTGTTCCGGCATTCGCTCCGCCAGTAATTTCTGAGAAGCCTCCATTGCAGGAATTTCATGCGTTTTTGACGCATCCCATTGCTTGGTCCACCGGTTCAATTGGCGCGCCAGATAGGCCTCTTTTCTCCCAAGGTCTCCCAAACCCACTGCCTCTACATCGACCGCATGAAGATCACACAAAATTTGTATCACATGCCGACTTAAGGCCTCTCGATCCGCATCGGCGACCTGTTGGCCTATCACGCTGTCGTTCAACACCAATCCATCAACGAAACCCATCAAATAAAAATCAGCTTGGTTGACCTCTGGGTCTTGGCACAGCCCCAAGGTCTTGGGCACGGGTACTCGGGATCCTTGAAGTCCATGAATAATTTTATGCTCACGACTCATATCATGTGCACTTTCGAGCACGTGACCGAGCGGCGGACGACGTAAAACGAAGGTGCGCCCTTCAGCGTCAGTACAGCGATAAGTAAGGTTCGAGTGCCCGCCCGTTATTAACTCGAACGCCATGGGCGCGGTCGCTTTATCCACTTGAGATGCAATCCAAGCTGTCACAGCTTCTTCACGAATTCCTTCAGACATACCTTCTTCTACTCCCTTTTACCCATTTACGGGCCATCCACTCATCGATTATTTTGGCAACCGCATCACGCTAACGCGGCCCCCGGTACCCATCCAAGCCCAGGCCGGAGGCCTTGCTCACACCATCATGAACGAGGCTTCCAACGCCATCAAGGCGTTCGACTGTGATATGGTTTCCAACCCGAGCCAACTGGAATGCTGTCGATGCAGACACGAGCATTGCGCTGCCATGCGCTTTCACAAGATATCGAGGTTCTGACCCTCGACAATGTCCAACTCTCTGAGCCACAAGCCCATGAGGTCCAAATTGAAATTAGGGCCTGCGCGGTCAACTTCCCTGACATTCTCATGATCCAAGGCGGCTATCAATTTAAGCCAGAACTTCCCTTTTCGCCGGGCGGGGAGTTTTCCGGCGTGGTCACCCAAGTAGGCTCAGCTGTGGACCACCTTCAGCCCGGAGACCGCGTTGTCGCGGGGGAACGCGTCGGGGGTTTCAGCGAACACATCAATGTCTCGGCAGAATCAGTACGCCAGATTCCGGACCACGTGACATTTGCCAAAGCGGCAAGCTATGCCACAGCCTATCTCACAGCCTATGTGGCGCTCAAAGTTCGCGGGCACCTCAGGCCATCCGAGACACTGCTCGTTCATGGGGCTGCCGGCGGTGTTGGCATGGCAGCAGTAGACCTGGGAAAGCATTTTGGAGCTAGAGTGATTGCGACAGCGGGATCTCAGGACAAGGTCGACGCTCTGACAGCGCGCGGGGTTGACGCCGTGATTAATTACACCCAATCCGATGGCTCGCTGGGAGGCTTTAGGGAGGCCGTAAAATTTTTAACTGATGGTAACGGTGCTGATGTCATATTCGACCCCGTTGGGGGCAGTGTTTTCGATGAATCTATGCGGTGCATTAACTGGGGCGGGCGGTTGCTCACCATCGGCTTCACAAGCGGCATTTGGCCAAAGGCCGCTGTGAATCACATTCTGATCAAACAAATCGCCGTGATCGGGGTTAGAGCTGGAGAGGTCGGTCGTCGCGACCCTGTATTGGGCCAAGAATGCCGAAAAGCCATTTTTGATCTCCTCTGCGAGGGCGCCATTGACCCCTACATTTATCAAACCTATCCGCTTGAGGAAGGGGTCAAAGCCATGCAAGCTTTGCAGTCCCGCGCCGTCATTGGAAAAAGTGTGCTGACAATGAACGGCTATGAGTGTGAACCGACAACACCGTCGAGTATCAATTGATCAATCGTCTCCGGCATCAATCCAAGTTCTTGCAGAATGACCCGACTGTGTTCCCCGAGTTGGGGCGGGTCATTGACCGGTCGCAAGGTCGCACTACCGAGCTTAATGGGGTTAGCAACCGTCCACTTAAAATCGGGGTCCTCTGATTGAGTTTCAACAATCACCTCATTCTCAATCAGTTGCGCGCTTCGCACCACGTCGGCAATTTTTTCAACCACGCTGTAGCTGATTGACTCAGCATCGAGCGCTTGAGCGACCTCAACCATACTCATCCTTGAAAAAGCTCTTTGGAACATCCCTCGAACTTCATCACGCAGTTTCATAATTGCTCTGATACTTTCAAAACGAATGTCCTCCAGCCATTCTGGGTGCCCAAGCGCCCGAGCAATATTCGGCCATTCCTTCTGGGGGTTAGGTGAGACTAAAACGATAAACCGATGATCCGAAGTCTCATAAATCATAGCAAACGGTGAGCGATAACCTTTTTCCTCGAGTACCGCACCGAGATCAAACCCAGCAATCGCGCCCTGCAAGTGCATTCCATTGGACCAAGCGCCGTTAGCAACGAGAGACGTCTCAACGCAGTCGCCCAGCCCTGATTTTTCCCGCTGATACAGCGCCATCATAATGCCCCCAAAAAGGCTCATGGCTGACGCATGATCTCCAACACCTCCTACAGGAAACATCGGGGCAGAAACTCCAGGTTTCATTAGATCCAAAATCCCCGCGCTTGCCCACCAAGCCGTGGTGTCATAACCCCGTTTCTCAGAATCGGGGCCTTGGGTGCCAAACCCCGTCAGTTGCGCATAGATGAGCCGTGAATTCATCGACCGCAAACGATCAAAGGTCAGATCGTATCGCTCGAGCTGGTCAGCACGAAAGTTATGGATAAACACGTCCGCCTGGGCAACCAGCTGGTGCAGCACGTCTCGACCCGCGGCTTGATTCAAGTCCAGCGCGATGTCTCGCTTGTGTCTCGAGGTGAGCGCCCAGTTATAGTCATGACGGTGACGCCCATGAAGCAAGCGATAGGCATCGCCAGCAGGTGCCTCAACTTTAATGACGTCCGCACCAAAATCACCCAGAATCGTTGCCGCTCCAGGACCAGCAACAAACGACGCTGCATCAATCACTCGTAGATCTTTAAATAGACTATCCATATTTATTTGCATCGATTCAGTGAAAAACCTATCTTAGCTCAACTTAAATTACTTCTGCGAGAACAGCAAAGCGATGTACGACGTATTAAGAACCGTTTGGGAAGAACTGACCGGGCCGGGCGGAGCCTTCGAAATTTCAACCATACAGGTCAGGGGCGCACCAATGCGCACTTTCGCTGCGGCTCCAAACTCTTTGCGCGACGTCTGGGGAGCTTCACTGGCATTCGATGAACGCCCCTATCTTGTGTATCAGGAGGAAACCCTCACCTACGCGCAAACCCACGAGAACGTCGATCGCATCGCTGCTTTTATGAACGCTCAAGGTCTCGCACCCGGCGACCGAGTCGCTATCGCGATGCGAAACTTCCCGGAATGGATGCAGTGCTACTGGGCTACAGTCGCCTCGGGTTTAACCGTTGTCGGCATGAATGCCTGGTGGGTCGAGGATGAAATGAATTATGCGCTGAACGACTCCAGCCCTAAGCTGCTGATTGCTGATGAAGAGCGTCTGACGCGCTTCGAATCGATTCGATCTCAACATCCATCGCTTCCGGTTGTTGGCGTTAGAACCAGGGACAGAGATTGGGTGACGCCTTTTGGCTCGGTTTTACAGAGTCCGGCCAGGATGCCTGAGCTCGCCATTGACCCCGATGCGGACGCCTGTATTTTTTATACCTCAGGGACCACCGGTAGACCCAAAGGCGCCCAGCAGACGCACCGAGGTTGTGTACACAACCTACTCAACATGGGCTTTTGGGCGAACTGCCTGGCGCATACCATGAACCGAGTAAAGGGTACGCCATTGCCGGATCCTGCAACGGCACCTCAGAGCGCGGCCTTGGTTACCACGCCACTTTTTCATGTGACAGCAAACAATTGTCTGGCTCATGCCACGACCTCCGGAGGTGGCAAACTAGTACACATGTTCCGCTGGGATGCAGGAGAGGCCCTCAAGCTCATTGAGCGGGAGAAAATTACTAGCTTGACGGGTGTGCCGGTGATGAGCCGAGAACTGATCAGCCACCCAGACTTTCACCGCTATGACACCTCAAGTTTGATTGCTGTTGGGGGTGGTGGGGCTCAGCTACAACCTGATCTTGTCGGAAAGATTGATCAAACCGTCGAAAACGCAAGACCCGGTACGGGCTACGGGATGACGGAAACCTGCGGCATCATTACTTCAATCGGTGGCGACTTCTTTATCGACCGACCGGAGAGCTGCGGCCCAGCAATGCCAACGTTTGAGGCAAAAACCGTCAATGCCGAGGGCGTTGAGACGATTGGCGAACCCGGTGAACTGTGGGTTCGCGGTGCCCCTGTGATCAAAGGCTATCTTAATCGTGCCGATGCCACAGCTGAGACCATTACTGACGGGTGGCTACATACTGGCGATGTGGCCACCATCGATGAGGATGGGTTTATCTTCATCGTTGATCGAGTCAAGGATATGGTCTTGCGCGGCGGAGAAAACATTTATTGCAGCGAAGTTGAGTCCGTTCTATTTCAAATCGATGAACTGGCTGAGTGCAGTGTCTTTGGCGTTCCAGACGACCGACTGGGCGAGGAAGTCGGCGCTGCCATCTATCTTAAACCCGGTCAATCCAAGTCAGCCGAAGATATTCGTTCTTTTTGTGCGGTACTGATGGCGAAACATAAGATCCCCTCCTATCTCTGGATCCTTGACGCGCCCCTTCCCAGAAACGCAAGTGGTAAATTTTTAAAAAGAGAATTAAGGGACCGCTTGCCTTTGGCAGATGCTGTTTAACCTTAAAGCGAAGGGAGCAGGATTATCCACACCTGCTAAGAATCTTTCGACTGTTTTGACCGACGACGAATTCGAGGGGTCTTCGGTAAGCCCGTGTGTTGGGTTTTAAAAGGCTTCCCCTGACCCACCGGCCCCGCGTACTGGGTTCTTGGGACCAAATGCGCTTTGGTGTTACCGATCAGGTCCGCGCGCCCCATCCGCCTTAAAGCTTGCCGCAGCATGGGCCAATTACTCGAATCGTGGTATCTCAAAAAGGCTTTGTGCAAACGACGCTGTTGGGGTTGCTTGACCACATCAACAGGAATTGCTGCCCGTCCTAGACGTTTTAACGGATCCGCGCCGGAATGATACATTGCCGTTGCCGTCGCCATAGGTGATGGATAAAAAGACTGAACTTGATCCGCTCGAAACCCATTTGATTTCAGCCACAGTGCAAGGTTCATCATATCGGTGTCAGTGGTTCCCGGATGACCTGCAATAAAATAGGGAATCAGGTACTGCTCCTTGTCCGCCTCGGCCGAAAAACGATCAAACAACGATTTGAACGCGTCATACGTCCCGATTCCCGGCTTCATCATTTTTGAGAGTGGGCCACCCTCAGTGTGCTCTGGCGCAATCTTTAGGTAGCCCCCGACATGATGCTTTACCAATTCTTCGACGTATTCCGGCGTTTCGACGGCAAGATCATATCGCAGGCCCGATGCGATCAGGACCTTTTTTATCCCTGGCAAGGCCCGGGCTTTTCGATAAAGGCCTATGAGCGGGGTTTGATCTGTATTGAGATTCTTACAGATGCCGGGATAAACGCATGAAGGTCTCCGGCACTTTGATTCTATCTCTGGATCTTTGCAGGCCAAACGCCACATGTTCGCCGTCGGGCCACCCAAGTCCGATATGACTCCCGTAAAACCTGGCGTCTTATCTCGAATCTGCTCGATTTCGTTAAGAATTGACGCCTCGCTACGGCTCTGAATCAGGCGGCCTTCATGCTCTGTGATCGAGCAGAAGCTACATCCACCAAAGCAGCCACGCATGATATTGACGGAGAAACGAATCATGTCATAGGCCGGGATTTTAGCCCCCCCGTACATCGGATGCGGCACCCGTTGATAGGGGAGTTCGAACACTCGATCAATTTCTTCCGTCGTTAACGGAATCGGCGGCGGATTTAAATAAACCCACTGATTACCGTGTCGTTGGGCCAAAGGATTGGCATTCAGTGGATTGGTCTCGCGATGCAAAATTCTTGAAGCGTGGGCATACAGCAGGTCGTTTTCTACCACTGTCTCGAAGGCCGGTAAAACGATCACCCGCTGGGCACGATCCGAGGCAAGCACAGCGGCGTGTCCGTTCGAGAATGCTGCCAAGGACATCCCTGGAATGACGTTAACAGGGCCTTTTCCGCCGGACCGAGCGATCACCTGAGGATCCGAGACACTCGAACCCTGATCCTCTGGTAGCTCAGACTCATCCACCTGGTGGAGGGTATTCGGTAGTTGCTTCAAGATGAATGCGGTGCCTCGAATATCCTTGATCGCACCGACTTTTTCGCCCCTACTGACCCGATGGGTCAGCTCAACAATAGCTCGCTCTGCATTGCCATAAAGCAGCAAATCCGCGGCGGAATCTAATAAAACCGACCGCCGAACGGAGTCACTCCAATAGTCGTAATGGGCAATCCGTCGCAGGCTCGCTTCAATCGATCCGATCACAATCGGCACAGTCGCATAAGCTTCTCGACAGCGCTGACTGTAGACAATGACGGCGCGGTCAGGTCGCAAACCAGGGGCGCCATCCGGCGAATACGCATCATCATTACGGCGCTTTCGATCAGCAGTATAGTGATTGATTAGCGAATCCATATTGCCCGCAGCAACTCCAAAATAGAGCTCGGGCTCACCCAGAGTTTTAAAGGCATCCGCTGATCGCCAATCTGGTTGGGCAATCACCCCTACCCTAAAACCTTGGGCCTCAAGGGTCCGACCGATCACTGCCATACCGAAACTTGGATGATCGACGTAAGCGTCACCCGTGACCAGAATAACGTCACAGCGATCCCAACCCAGTGCATCCATCTCAGCCCGGGATGTGGGCAAAAAAGGCGCAACACCGAAGCATTCGGCCCAATAGGCGGGATAATCAAACAAGCCTTGTTTTGACGCGAGGGGCATCTTTCTCTCTTGCGTTCATGACTGCGTGCGAGCCATTGTAGTGGATTTGAGCCCGACCTCAATGGGCTCAACAACCGCACTCGAGCCAGCAGCATCGACTATCACCCAAGGCACCTGCAATTCGTGACATTTAGGCAACTATTAGACTACTTTTATTCTCTTTTTTATCTCATCGAGCCTTGGTACTTTCAGCCGTCTCTTGAGTCATACCGATACAGTAGCGAAACGCGCCCACAGGCTCGCCAAAGCTCTGAGATCCTGATTTAATGCCTGAAGGGATCAGACGACTGGATGACCTCCGGCGTTGAACTGCCAAAGCCAAAAGCCTCGGCAAAACCTTGATTACGGAACCTAGCTTATGACGCAACACCCCGCCCTTGATCAATGGATCGATGACATCAAAACCCTCTGCGAGCCAGACCAGGTCGTTCTTTGTGATGGAAGTCCAGAGGAATACCAGGCAATGATGCACGCGCTGACCGAGGCAGGCGTTGCAAAGCCACTCAATCCCGAAATAAGACCCAATAGCTATATGGTTCGCTCGGACCCCGCCGATGTGGCACGTGTTGAGAGCCGAACCTTCATTTGTAGTCAACATGAGGCTGACGCAGGCCCAACCAATCATTGGTCCGAGCCAGAAGCCATGCGTGAAACGTTGACGCAGCTATTCAAGGGCGCCATGCGTGGACGCACGATGTACGTCATCCCATTTAGCATGGGGCCAGTCGGTTCACCCATCGCACATATCGGCGTCGAAATTTCTGACTCCCCCTATGTCGTCGCCAGCATGCACATTATGACCCGGGTGGGTGCGCCTGTGCTTGAGGAGCTCGGACATGACGGTCGCTTTGTGCCCTGTCTACACTCTGTGGGTCAGCCACTCGAACACAATGAGGTCAGCGCGCCATGGCCCTGTAATCCTGAAAACCTATATATTGCGCACTTTCCAGAAACTCGGGAAATTTGGAGTTTTGGTTCCGGTTACGGCGGCAATGCGCTACTGGGCAAGAAGTGTTTCGCACTGCGAATCGCCTCAGCCATGGCTCGCCAAGAAGGTTGGCTCGCCGAGCACATGCTCATCTTGAAACTGACCAATCCCGAGGGCGAATATCGTTACGTTGCTGGCGCTTTCCCCAGCGCCTGTGGGAAGACCAATCTTGCGATGCTGGTCCCAACCATTCCGGGGTGGACGGTTGAGACCGTCGGGGATGATATCTGCTGGATGAAGTTTGGTGCAGACGGACAACTTTATGCGATCAACCCCGAAGCTGGTTTTTTCGGGGTTGCACCGGGCACTGGCATGGACACCAATCCCAACGCCATGCTGACCCTCGATGCGAACTGCATCTTTACCAATGTCGGGGAGACTGAAGACGGTGATGTTTGGTGGGAAGGCATGACTGCAGAACCTCCCGAGAAACTGATAGATTGGCGGGGGGACCACTGGACTCCGGAGAGCACCACCCCAGCAGCTCACCCCAACGCCCGCTTTACCGTGTCCGCTGCACAATGCCCTGCTATTGCTGAAGAGTGGGAGCGACTCGAGGGCGTTCCCATTAGTGCGATCTTGTTTGGCGGCCGCAGGGGCAGTGTCGTGCCGCTGGTCAATGAAGCCAGCACCTGGGAGCAAGGAACCTTTTTTGGCTCCATCGTCTCTTCCGAAAAAACCGCAGCAGCAGCCGGCACCATCGGTGAACTCCGGCGAGACCCTATGGCTATGCTGCCCTTTTGCGGATACAACATGGCCGATTACTGGCAGCATTGGATCAGTATTGGTCAGACGGAGGGCGCCCAGCTTCCTAAAATCTTTTATGTCAATTGGTTCAGAAAAAATGATGCCGGTGGGTTTATTTGGCCAGGGTTTGGAGAAAACGCGCGGGTGCTGCAATGGATTTTCGAACGCTGTGCAGGGCGAGCCGATGCGATTGAAACCCCGATCGGGAAACTACCGACCCTTGATGGATTAGATTTTTCAGGGCTAGATTTATCCGAAGAAGCAATTGCGACACTATTGCGGGTTGACACCGATGGCTGGCTGTCGGAAATCCCCTTGATTGAATCCTATTATGAAACCTTTGGGGATAAAGTGCCCGCGGCTCTAAGAGACCAGCTCTCGCAACTCAAGGCAAGATTAACCGCAGCCGCCTCAGCAGTCGCATAACCATCACGCGATAAAAAGCCGACTGTCTCAGTCGGCTCTTTAATCGTTAGTCAGGGCCCAATCAGGGCCCTTCTTCAATCTAAGCGCTCGATGATTGTGCCGGTACCAATGCCGCCCCCGCAGCACATTGCGATCAAGGCATAGCGTCCCCCTGTTCGCTCAAGCTCATGCAGCGCAGTCGTGATCAGTCTCGCGCCTGTGCTTCCCGTTGGATGCCCAAGTGCGATGGCCCCGCCGTTGACGTTAACCTTAGAATGATCAACACCCAAGTCCTTCTCCCAGGCCAGTACAACCGATGCAAAGGCTTCATTCACCTCAAAGACATCGATATCCTCAAGCGCCAATCCGGCGCGCTCAAGCACTTTACGTGTGGCAGGAATCGGCCCTTTTAGCATCGTAACCGGATCAACACCGACCAAAGTGGTCGCTTTAATTTTAGCCCGGGGTTTAACGCCAAGGCGTTCACACGCAGCCTCGCTCGCCATAATGACTGCTGCTGCACCATCAGACACCTGGGAGCTAGAGCCCGCTGTATGAACCGCTTGCCCGGGTACCGGCTCCAGACCTGAAAGCGCCTCGAGGGTCGTCTCGCGAAGACCTTGGTCTTTACTAATCACCTGAACCTCGCCAGTCGGCTCAAACTTTTCATTCAAAATCGGTGCTTCAACGTCGACCACTTCCCGATCGAACCGTCCTTCAGACCAGGCTTGAATAGCTTTTTGCTGACTCTCGAGCCCAAACTGATCTGTATCGGCACGTGTGATCTGATACTCCTCAGCAATCATTGCCGCGCCCATGAACTGGCTCGTCGGCTGATAATGTGCGCTGTAGGATTCGCCCATCGGTGAGCCGCCTTGCATATTCGATCCCAAAGGAACCCGGCTCATCATTTCAACACCGCAACTCATCACAACATCCTCAACCCCGGCTCCGATCATCGACGCCGCCATCGAGGTTGCTTGCTGGCTTGAACCGCACTGAGAATCAACGGTGGTAGACGCAACTTCAAGGGGTAACCCTTGGGAGAGCCAAGCAATGCGAGCAATATTGAAAGACTGCTCACCCACCTGAGAAACGCAGCCACCGACCACTTGATCCACTGATGCAGGATCAATCCCCGATCGATCCAGGGCCGCTTTTTGAACCTTACCCAATAAATCCGCGGGTTTAAGTCCTGCCAACCCTTTGCCCCGTTTTCCGATTGCGCTTCTGCACGCTTCTACAATGTAGACGTCACCCATGGTTTCTTCCTTTTGTCATTCACACTTCGATTGCTTGATACACTTTGATTGGTTTGTACACTCTGATTAATGAATACGATCGGCCAAACCGTCGATTTGGCCGCAGTAAAAAACAGCGTTCGTATTTTGGCTGCTTCCGCTAGGCTGCGGCCTCTCCTGCAGTTTCCCTTAATGAACAAGCCTAGGATGGCCCAGCATAAAGAGCCCGCAGCCCTGCTGCAAGCGCTGCATCAATCTGATCAGAAAGCGGTCCATCATTTTAATCAGATGCAATCATCACGACTTTCTGGCAGGACCCTGGAAATAGAAAATCACCCCGACGGCCGCAGCAGCCAGCAGCATTGCCCACTCCTCTGGCCATAACAAAGCGGCTGGAGAGCCAGGCAGATAAAGCAACAAAAGGCCAAACGTCAGAACAAGCGCGATGGTGCCCACAACCTTTCCGAAAGGGACTTTGAATGGCCTGACCATGTCGGGCTCAACCCGTCGTAATCTCAAGAAAGAAACAACGACGAACAAATAGGCAATGACAATCGCGAAAGACCCTGCATCAACCAGCCAAACTAAGATCTCTCGGCCAAACAACGGTGAAATCATACTCAAGCCACCAATCGCAAGGATGCTCACAGTAGGCGTCTTATATTTGGGGTGCAGACGTGCAAAAACCCGAGGAATCATCCCGGAGACCGCCAGGGCGTAGAGAATCCGACTACCGCCAATAATAAATGCATTCCAACTGGTCAAAATTCCCCCGACACCGGCAAGCAACATCACCTGGCCAAGCACGGAGCTACTCCAAACCGCCGCCATAGCGTCTGCAGTTGGCATCGTAGAGACCTCTAACTCGGGTCCGGAGAGCGCGTTGCCCACAGCGAGGGAAATCGCGATATACCAGCCACCTGCCAAACATACCGAGATCACCAACAATCCGCCGATCCGATTCGGGGGCAGGTTAATCTCTTCGGCGCTCTGGGGAATGACGTCAAATCCCACCAAAAGCGCCGGCACCATGACTAAGACGCCTAAAATTCCGACGATGCCCTGGCTCAACTCAGGCACACGGGATGCGGGAGGCTCAGAAATTCCGACCCCTAGAAAAAAAAGTAGGCCAACGGCGATAAAAAGCACCGTCATCAAGGTTTGAACAAAGGCTGCAAATCGAATACCCACGTAATTAATGAAGGTCATCAGCGCTGCCCCGGTCGCGCCTACAGCAACTAAAGAGGCGTAAACAGGAGATCCCGCGACTGACCAGAGCAATCCAACACCCAGGTCCGGGAACAAATACTGGAGCGCTGTAGGCAGAGCCGCCGATTCAAAGACGCAGACCGTGACATAAGCGATCACAACCGCCCAACTCGCGATAAACGATGAGGTGTAGCCCAGTGCCCGCTTCGTGTAGTGATGTTCTCCGCCCGCCAGGGGCATCGCAGAGGCCAATTCGGCATAGGCAAGGCTGATCAGGATCACAATCGACGATCCGATCATAAACGCAATGACCGTACCCATCGTACCCGCTCGGCTCAGCCATTCGCCGGTCAATAGGACCCAACTCCAGCCAATCATGGCACCACACGCCAGTGCTAAGACTTCCCGACTCAATAAGGTTTTTGCTAATCCACTGGCCATGCTAACCCCTCCTAGGGCGATAATCTTTAAAACCGAAGCTTTTCAATGAAGCTTTTCACTGGGGTTGTTCACTGAACTTTTTTACTGGCCTATTTCACTGGCTTTTTTTAACTAGAACGTTTCTTCCCTGATTAGACCATGCAGTCCTACCTATCCATTGACCCAAAATCGATAGGGCGCGGAAACTACGCTAGTTGCCGACCGCGGCTGTGACCGATTGAACGAGTACATCCACCATCTGATCGATTTCTGAATTCGTCGCGGTGAATGCAGGCCCAAGACAAACCACGTCCCGCACTTCGCCAGTACCTCCAAAATAGTAGAAGACACCCCGATCAAGCCCCTCGGCAACAATTTGATTACTGACACTACGCTCTTGGGGAAATCGATCTAGGGTCGATCGGTCTGCAACCACTTCGATGGCAGCCAACAGCCCTCGACCGCGCACTTCGGCAACAAAGGGATGATCAGAAAATGCCAAAGACAGTTGATTGTGCAGATAAGCGCCTTGTGTTGCAGCCCGCTCTACCAATTCCTCCTCCCGCATTATCGTCAACACCTCAACAGCCGCGGCGCAAGCCGAAGGGTGCGCCCCAAAAGTATTAAACATGACCTGATAGCCTGCGGACTCAATCGCACTGCCCACCCGTTCATTGGTGAAGACCCCGCCCAAGGGGGCATAGCCGCCCGCAAGTCCTTTTCCGCTGACGAGAATATCCGGTTCAATGGGCCAATGCTGATAGCCAAAGTCGAGCCCAGTTCGACCAAACCCAGTCATCACCTCGTCCAAAATCAGTATGATGCCTAGCTCATCGCACAGACTGCGAACTTTGGGCCAGTAGT
>Ga0315331_10001122_pt1 | contig 19834 bp, 16 predicted proteins | sample M160m34915metaG_FD_203456 | JGI IMG/M metagenome (GOLD analysis project Ga0315331, IMG submission 203456) | Ammonia-oxidizing marine archaeal communities from Monterey Bay, California, United States - M1 60m 34915 | ecosystem: Environmental > Aquatic > Marine > Intertidal zone | place: USA...
TCTCGCGTGATGGATCGTCATCGATCCTCGTGGTTAGCGTGGCGAGCAGGTCTGAGCGCATGCGTTCAATCTGGCTTCGCGATTGCGTCACGGACTCGAGTGATTCGCGTAGAGCGATGACCGACTTTGCCAAGCTGTTCTGATGAATGCGGATGTCGAACCAAGTCGTCATTAGCCCGACCTTGGCGTTGATGGTCCCGCCGAGCTCTTCGATGCGATGTCTGAGGCTCGGCCGGCCAGCGGTCGGGTCGGAAGACTCAAGCATCACGGTGGCAGCTAGCTCGGCGAGGCCTGGCGCGACGAATAGCGATCCGGCGAGAACAGCCAGTTGCACCTGGGTGTCTGATCCTGATGGGGCTAGCTCAAGATAAGTCCCCACGCCGTTGTCCAGACGCAGCAATTGAGATTGCGTGCCGGGAGGCACAGTCTGGGTTGGGATGACCTTCTTTGGCTCAGCCTGTTTCGATGGCGCTGCTGGTGGACTGCTGCATGCGGCAAACACCATTGCGGTTAGCGTTGCCGTTAGCACGTTATAGCTGGGACTACGGCGGCGGTTGTGAGGGCGGCTCATTTGGCCTCCGCGATAGCGGGGTGCGATGCGAACACTGTCTTGAGGATAGGTTGGACTGCGTCGCCTTTTCGTTGTCTTAGCGCGAGTCGGTCGAGCTTGACGGACGGCCATGCGAGAGCACGTTCGGCGAGCATTACTGCTACGGCGCGCGGGCTATCGGATGTTTGGTTCCAGTCGTGCATGAGCTGTAGGTAATTGCGATAGAACTGCCCCTGCGAGAATGGCTTGTCCGCAATGGTCTTGCAGATCGCGATGACTTCGTCCACCAAGCCCGGTTTGCCGTTTGGGTCCTGCACGTCGAGCAGCAGTAGGCTCTGCCCGTTTGCGGTCATTGGCCATGGTGCGCGGCAATCGATGACCAGGTTTGGTCGCGCTTTGCCAAGGGCGCGTCGCAGCGGTCCTCGTTCGTCCATCAACCATCGTCGCGCTAATTCGAGCGCGGTTGGATCCGTGATGGGTGGCAGTGTCCACGCGATGGCACCACCACCACTGGTGATGCCTGGCACGATCGAGCGGCGCTGGCCGCGTAAGGTGCTGGGTGATACTTCGCGTCGCGTTGGGGCTACCAAGTTGGTGCCTGCGAAGACCTGCTTCAGCGTTTCTTTGATGTGTTTGGCGTTGAAGTTGCCGATTAACACATTCACGGTGTTGGTCGGATGCTGACTAGCCTGCCAAGTTGCTTGCGCTTGATCGCGGTCCGGAACCGTGATCGGCGGTGCATCTAGAAGTGCAATTGCCGGAGAAGACGGCATCAGCAGAGCCAGCACTTCGGTGTATAGGCGGCGGCGCGGATGCTTCGCGTGGGTTTCTGACTGCGCCATTAGGCGCGGCATCCAGGCTCGAAACAGCCCTCGGAGCGCCTGGTCTTCACGGCGTTCTAGCAGCAGCTTCGCGACCGTTTCGATGGCCGATTCGGTGGTTGATAGAGCGAATACAGCGAATGCCCCACGGTCGAGGACTTCTGGTTGGAGGGCTGGGGCCGCAGCGAGCACACGCGTAAACATGCGGTGGTCGCTAAGCTCGGCAGCTTCCTTGTCGATGGTGACGACGTTGGTTGCAGCCTTTGGGTCGCCGGGCCTAGCCACTTGTTGCTGCCATGCAGCTTCAAGCTTGTTCAGTGCTTCCCGTTCAGCCTGCGGATTACGACTGCCGGTGCTCCAGGTGCCCGCAAGCGATGCACGGGCCGTGGCGAGTGCCAAGCCGGGTAGTCCTGTTGGGTCATCTCGGCCGTCAGACCACGATGCGATTGCCCAGTGAATGTGAGCAACTGTTGGGTCTTGGATGAGGAAAAAGGTGCTGCCGTCTGGCGTTGTTAAGCGGTGAAATCTACGGCGCGGGACGATGGGCGTCTGCTTGGCGGATTTGTTGCTGGGCGCTTTGCTGCTGACGGCGGGCGTCGACTTGGCCGGATCTTGACGAGTCGCAATTTTCTTCGCGGTATTTTTTGGGGCCGGCGTCGCTGCGGCGGGCTGGCCTTCCCCAGGCTTGGCTTTGCCAAGATTGACTGCCGGGGGCTCTTGTTTTGCCGGCTTTTCTGTCGCCGTCGGCGGCGGCGGGATTTGCGATCCCGGTTTCGGCGTAGTCTGCGCGCTCGGTGCTGCGGCCAGCAACAAACTGAGCGCAGCTGTGATTGCTGCGTGAGCGCGTTTGCTAGGCTGGAGTCGTGTCTTCGCCCGTTGCCACTTCGCCAGTGGGGTTCCGCAAGCCCGATCGTGGGCTACAGATACCGCGCTTGCTTGCGGCGACGAAATCGACGATTTCGCGGCAGATCGGATTGCGGTGTAAGGCGCTTCCGCGCACGAACTCAAGTCTTTGGTGCAGTGTTCCGGCACGCCAAAATAGTAATCGGAAGACGCGCTTAACGAGAGCCTTCTGTTCTGCCGTGTAGCCGTTGCGATGCAGACCCACCTTGTTGACGGCGACCAGTTTGGCGCGGTCGCCTTGGATCATGGCGAACGGGGGCGCGTCGTGGGACACCATTGCGCCCGCGCCAACCATGGCCAGCTTGCCGACTCGGGCAAATTGATGGATGCCGACCATTGCGCCGAGAATGGCTCGATCACCGATTTCGGTGTGGCCAGCGGCCATCGCGCCGTTTGTGAACACCACTTTGCTGCCGACGGTGGAATCGTGGCCGATATGGGCCCCGACCAGGATCATGTTGTCGTCGCCAACGGTGGTGGTGCCGCCGCCGAACGGGGTTCCGCCGTGGATTGTGACGTGCTCGCGGATGCGATTATTGTTGCCAATCCGTAGCCGAGCGGGCTCCCGGTTGGATTTCAGCTTCTTATCCTGCGGAGTCGTGCCGACTGAGCAGAACGGGAATAGTTCGCAGCCCTCGCCAATCCAGGTGTCGCCGTCGATGACGACGTGGGCGACGAGCCTGGTCCGGGCAGCCAGCCGGACATGTTCGCCGACGACACAATATGGGCCTATCTCGACATCTTCGCCGAGTTGGGCGCCAGAAGCGACGATCGCGGTAGGGTGAATGCCCGTCGACAAGGTAGGAAGATCTCTGGATACGGCGTGAACGAAGCCGTGTGGGGTCTCAATGTCTACCCTACGACTGGCGCCCGCGCTAGCCTTGGCTGGCTCAGACGTTGCCGTTAGATCAAGGTCCCGGTGTCTACCTGCCGTTGCTGTCGGTGGTTCCTGTCCATCGGCGGTTTCGAGTGAATCTGTGCCTGCGTATGTCCACTGATTTTTCCAGCCTCTTGTTTCGCCCGTCCGTCGAGCGTCCGCTGTTTTCCATGCTGCAAGGCGGAGGTCTGTCGTGACGTTGGTTCGTGGTGAGTGTGTCGCTCCCGGCATCGCTGTCGGGCAGGTTTACCTGCGTGGTTTCGAAAGCAAGGGCGCTGGCCCGCGGATCGCGGCTGACGAAGTCGAGTCCGAGCTTAACCGTCTCCATCAGGCATTCGAAAAGAGCCGGGTTCAGACGGAAGAGATCCGTCAGAAGCAGGCCGACACATTGGGCGAAGCGGAGTTGCGAATCTTCGATGCGCATCTCGCTTATCTGGGCGACGCGATGTTCGTGACGGAGATCGAAAGCCAGGTCATTCAAGAACGACTCTCGTCGCGCGAGGCCGTGCAGTTGGTGTTCGCGAAATACGACCGCATCTTCACGCTGGTCGAGAGCGATCTGTTGCGTCGTCGTGCGAGTGATCTTCGTGACGTCGCGACGCGTTTACTGCGTAACCTTGAGGCTGATGCAGTTCGCGGTGGCGATGCGCCGAGCGGTCCCTACATCCTTGCGGCTCGCAAGTTGACGACCGCGGATATGTTCAACCTCGATAACGAGCAGGTCGAAGGCATCGTTGCGGAAGAGGGGGGGATGAGTTCGCACGCGGCGATCTTGGCGCGTGGTATGGGCATCCCAACGCTCACCGGGATCAGTGACATGACCAAGCTGTTGCGCGATGGCGACTTGATCGTGCTCGATGCAACCAAGGGTGAGATGGTTACAGCGCCAAGCGACATGATGCTCGCCGAGGCGACTGCTAGTTCACAGCGTTGGCGTGAGAGCCAAGAGGCTGCAGCACAACCGAGTAAAGAGAGTGACCATCAGACGCGAGATGGCACGGCGATTCGTATGTTTGGCTCGTGCGGAAGCCCTGGCGAAGCAGACCTGGTACGAACGTTTGGCATGGAGGGAATCGGCGTCTATCGCACGGAATTGATGTTCCTAGCCGATGGCGAAGATCCAACCGAAGACGCATTGATTGCGACGTATCGAGATGTAATCGCTGCGCAGCAAGGCAACCCAGTCTCATTCCGGTTGCTAGATGTGGCCGCGGCGACGTTGGAAGTGAAGGCACCGCAGCCTGAGCGCAACCCGGCGATGGGGCGGCGTGGTGTGCGCGGTCTACTGGCCAGGAAAAAGGTCCTGCGCATGCAATTGCGTGCCATCCTGCGTGCTGCCGCCGACGTTAATAACGTAGCTGTGTTGGTGCCGTTCGTGACGACGTTGTCTGACATGCAGCGCGTCAAGGCGGCGCTCGTGGAAGAGCGCGTTGGTCTCATGAAGGCCAAAATTGCGTGTGCCGCGGACGTAAAGATTGCGCCGATCATTGAGGTCCCTGCTGCTGCGATGTCGCTTCGTGCATTGCTCAATGAGAGTGACTTTGCTGTCGTCGCGATTGATGACCTGCAAGCACACTTGCTCGGGGCCGATCGCGACAATGGCGGCGTGCGTGATTACTACGAGACCGTGCACCCGTCAGTGTTCGAGATGCTCGCGCGTATGTGTAAGGACGCCGACTTCCGTAAGAAGCCGTTGGTGCTCTTTGGTGAGACTGCTGCAGAGCCGGTGCGGGTGCCGTTCTATGTCGGCGTCGGGTATCGCCACTTCTCGGTCGCCCCGGTTCGGTTGCGCGGCATGTTAAAGGTGTTGTCGCGCTACTCGGTTGACGAGTGTCGCCGGATTGCGGCACGCATTCTTGAGGCGCCACGCACGCTCGACGTGCAGAAGGTTCTGGTCAATCTCGAGCTCGACTAGCCTGCTTTGGTTACTGCAGTTCGCGCCGCAAGATGATCTCGTAGAACGGCCCCTTCGGAGTCAGAGTGCTCTGGTAGAGCGTTAGACCCGTTGGCGCGAATGGCTTGGGGTTGAGCTCTTCGCTCAGCTTCTTCATCTGGTCGATCATCGCGAGCAGGCCAAACTTCCCCTGAACGCGACCGAGGGTGACGTGCGGTGTGAAGGCACGCTTTTCGGGCATTACGCCAAGCGGTTCCGCTTGTTCCGCGAGCGTTTGTTGGAGCTCGCGGATGCGTTCGACGTCGCCAGTGAGGCCCGCCCAGACGACGTGCGGCAGGCCTTTGGGGGGAAATGCGCCGAATGTTGTTAGCGACAGAGAGATCTCTGGCAGCTCCAGGCGATCGACGATGTCGGTTAGCGCCTCGACGTTGTCGGGCTGCATGTCACCGCCAAACAGCAGTGACAGGTGCATCTGCTCTTTTGGCACCCAGCGCACGTCGTAACGCTCGCGCAATGGTGCTGACACCTTGATCAGGTGGTTGCAGACGGGGGATGGGAGATCTAGAGCTACGAAGCAGCGCACCCATGGATGGTAGTAAGGAATCGTCCGTCACGTGATAGAAGAGTCGCATGGTGACGATTCCTTGCTTCCAAGTTGATGCATTTACCGACCGGCTGTTTCACGGTAATCCCGCGGCTGTGTGCCTGTTGGACGCTAGTAAGCCTGCTAAGTGGATGCAGAGTGTGGCTGCCGAAAACAATCTTTCGGAGACCGCGTTTGTTGTGCCGTTGAAGACTGGCTTTGGTCTGCGGTGGTTTACGCCCTCGGTCGAGGTGGCTTTGTGTGGTCACGCGACGTTGGCGGCGGCACACGTCTTGTGGAGTGAAAAGTTGGCTCCGGAGGCTGTGCAACTGCGGTTTCGCACCAAGAGTGGCATCTTGACGGCGGATCTGCGCGACGACGGCATCGAGCTCGATTTCCCCAGCCTGCGGGCCAAGAAGATTAAGGCCACCGCGAAGCTTCAAAAAGCGCTGGGTGCCAAGCCGAAGGCGGTGGTCAAGGTTGCTGAAGATATCTTGGTCGAGCTCTCATCGGAGGCGGCCGTCCGCAAACTGCGACCAGATCTAGCAGAGTTGGCGAAGATCAAGATGCGCGGCGTCATTGTTACGGCCAAAGCCGACAAGAAGTATGACTTCGTAAGTCGTTGGTTTGGTCCTGCTGTCGGCGTCGATGAGGATCCCGTGACTGGTTCGGCGCACTGCGGGTTGGGGCCGTACTGGGGAGAGAGGCTTGGCCGAACGACGATGCGCGGCTACCAGGCATCGTCACGAGGTGGCGAAGTCATTGTCGAGCTATGTGGCGATCGCGTGCTCTTGCGCGGTCGGGCGGTGACCTTTTCGCGCGGTCAGCTGGTCATTTGATTGGCGGCGCGACCTTTCGGTTCGCGCAGGCGGGTGATGTGCGCCGTCTTTATCTGTGCCAGTCCGCCGTGAGGTCACACCACATCGCGAGGCCCTGGAATGGGGCTGACTTGGCATAACGCCGCTCGATGGCTTTGTCCGTCGGTGGCTTCTTGCGGCCCTCCAACGTCGCGATGGTCGCGCGGCACCAGCTGTCTATGGCCAGTCGGTCGTAGTGTCCGCATAACCGCATTGCTTGGCCGGCTGCGTAAGGCCCAAACCCGTGCAGGCTGCAGAGTCGATCCCATAGTTCATCCGAAGACTGTTCCGCGAGGAATGTCTCGTCGGTCAATTCGCGATTGACGAAGCTCTGCGCTAGCCGTGATGCCGCATCCGCGCGGTAGCCACAGCGCACGATGTCGCGATAGAAGTCCTCGTCGCGTAGGCACTGTTTTGCAGTCGGAAAGGCGCGGGCACCGCTCGGAGCCTTGGAGCCGATGGCCTCGACCAAGTTGTGCGTCATCAGTTCGGTTGATGCCCACGACGTGTTCGTGGTGAACAGCAACTTCATGAGGTCTTCGAATACCGTGGCTGAGCGTAGCAGGCGGCCGCCGCCACGCTTGGCGATCCAGCGGCGTTGTGGCTCGGATTTGCAGGTCGAGTAGAACGCGGATAGGTCGTCATCGAGCCGCATCATGTGCCGCAGTTGCTGGCGCACCTTGGCTACTTCGGTGTTTGTCAGCTTGGATTTGCCGGTGATCTCTACGCGTAGTGATCTGGCGTCGCGTGGAGATACGGTTACGTCGACGACCTTGCGGCCGACGCGCAGGACGGTTTGCCAGCGTTCGTTTGCGGCGTCAAATCGGTGCGGCGATAGCGCGATCCACCCGTGGCCCGTCAAGCATAGCTTGAAATCAAATGGCGACGGGACCGTGATGTTCGTCCGTTGGGGAGGCACGATGTTGATTAGACCAACTGGTCTTATTTCGTCCCTTTGGCCGCGCGGCGCAATTGTTCGAGGCGGGCCGGTTTGCGTCGGCCGAAGAATGTGCGCTGGAACTCGGTCTTGTTTGTCGCTAGTCGCGCAAGCATCGAGCGCGCGTCGCGAAGTATGTTGCCGTGGTCGAATGCCAGTTTTGGGGGTCGCCGAGCTGCGAACCATCGGCAGTCAGCGGCGTCGTCGCCGGCGATGGCGACGACTGCTCCTGGTTCGACGACGCTTAAGAACGCGATGCCAACGGTATGCCCACGTGGATCTCGGTGCGGGGTGCCGTAGGCGCCTACTTGGATCAGAGGTCCGAGTTCTATGTGAGTCTCCTCCATCATTTCGCGGCGTGCTGCGATCATGAGGTCCTCGTGTTGGTCGACGAAGCCGCCGGGCAAAGCCCACTGGCCGGCGTAGGGATCGTTGCCGCGTTCGATAAGCAGTACGCGTAGTTCGCCGCGCTCACCGATCGTGGTGAGCACGGTGTCTACCGTGACTGCTGGCCGCGGGTATTCGTAAGTGAACGGCACAAGGCAAAGATTGCGGGATGTCAGCGGCTAGGCAACGCCGTGACCGTAAATCTGCGATGCAATTTGGGGTTCGTGGATCTATGTCCTAGTCCAGGCTTCCGATGATGGCCTTATGCGCAGCGAGGCCGTTTCGATTACTGTCGAGGTCGCGCCCAGACTCCCCGTGATTTCTTTCATCGTTCCAGCTCATGACGAAGAGGCCTCGATCGTTGCTACGGTTGAGTCGATCGTCACATCCGCACATGGCCACAAGTTTGAGGTGATTGTCGTAGATGATGCGTCGACCGATCGTACCGCATCTCTAGCAGCAGCTTCTGGTGCACGAGTCGTCTCCGTAAATGTGCGGCAGATCGCCGGCGCTCGTAATGCCGGCGCCGAAGCGGCCAAGGGTGACTTGTTCATCTTTGTTGATGGCGACACACGCATCACGAAGCAGGTCGTGGAAAGGGTGCTTGAGGCAACCAGTCATGGCGCGATTGGCGGTGGTGCGCTCGTTCGTTTTGATCGTCCGATGCCAGTCTGGGCGCATCTCACGATGCCATTGATGACGCGTCTCTACTCGATGGTGAAGTTGGCGGCCGGGTGCTTCGTGTTTGCAACACGAGACGCGTTTGAGGCCACGGGCGGGTTTGATCGTGAATTATTCGCCGGTGAAGAAGTGGAGCTGAGTCAGGCTCTGAAGCGCTACGCGAAGTCGATAAAGCAGTGGCGAGGTCACCGTGCGCGGTTTGTGGTCGTGCGGTCGCCGGTCGAAACGTCTGCTAGGAAGCTCCGCATGTATTCGGGATTCCGCATCTTTGGTGAGATGTTTCGATTGGTTGCGTTGGGGCGTCGCGGCGTGCGCAAGCGAGAGAGCTTGTCGCTGTGGTACGGACCAAGACGGCCGGACCCAGGAGCGCGTGAATCCGGTAATGCGTCATCGGGCCCGACGAACCGTTTGCGATAGGGGTTGATCGCATCCGATATGGCCCGATCATCAAGCTATGTCCTCGCTTGTTGTATTGGCCTTTGCTCTGGCGCTATCGCCACAGTCGGAAGCGCCGCCTGCTAATGAGCACTGGGCCTATCGCCAGCCAGTCCGAGTCACATTGTCTTCGGACTCTGGGCACGCAGTTGACGAGTTGCTTGCTGCTAAGTGGCAGCAAGCTGGTGTGAAGGGCAATGAGCCGGCGACGCGCAGCGCACTCGCACGAAGGCTCTATTTGGACATCATTGGATTGCCGCCAACGCTTGCCGAGTTGGAGGCATTTGTAGGTGATCAGCGAGCCGATGCTTACGAGCAACTGGTTGACCGCTTGCTCGCGTCAGATCACTACGGCGAGCGGTGGGCGGTTCCTTGGTTGGATCTTGCGCGCTATGGCGACACCAATGGTCACAATCTCGATGGTGGTCGCACCGCGTGGTTGTATCGCGATTGGTTGATTGAGGCGCTTAATCGCGACTTGCCGTTCGATCGATTTACGATCGAGCAGCTTGCCGGAGATTTGTTGCCGGACGCCAGTGAAGCAACGCGTATTGCGACTGGGTTTCATCGCAATACGACGCTCAACAACGAGGGTGGGGTAGATCCGAAGGAGGCGCGCTGGGAGCGCTTGTTAGATCGTGCGAGTACGACGGGCACGACTTGGTTAGGCAGCACGCTGCATTGCGCGCAATGTCATGACCACAAATACGACCCTGTGTCGCAGCGTGAGTTCTACGGCTTGGTTGCGTTCTTCGAAACGCAGGACGAAGTAACGCTCAAGCGCGGCGATGGAGGCAAGGCGTTGGTGCTGCGTGAGAAGCGTGGAGCGAAGGCGGTGACCCGCTTACGACTGCGTGGTGCCTTTGACAGTCCTGGTGAGGAAGTTGCTGCGCATTTGCCCGCAGCGTTCTCTCCGACCCTTGAACAAGTCGTTGGTGACGCACCGCGTGATCGGTTGGCGTTGGCGAGGTGGTTGGTCTCGGCGGAGAATCCACTGACGGCGCGCGTCGCTGCGAACCGCATCTGGATGGAGTTGGTTGGACAATCTCTGATCGACACTCCGGAGGACTTTGGCGTGCAGGCCCAGCGACCACTGCATCTCGATGTGCTGGATTGGTTGGCGACCGAGTTCATCCGGCTCGGGTGGAGTCAGAAGATGTTGATTCGCACGATTGTCATGTCGAGCACGTATCAGCGCAGTGCCGTGGCAACGGCGGAGCAGTTGCGTCTTGATCCGGGCAATCGCTTCTATGGTCGCAGCACACGATTCCGTCTTGATGCGGAGCGGGTTCGCGATACTTGGTTGGTGGCTGCTGGGTTGTTGTCGCGCAAGATCGGAGGGCCGAGCGTCTACCCGCTACAGGCAGACACCAGTGGCGTGATCCCGACCAACAAAGTCAACATGCGCTGGCCGACGAGTAAGGGAGAAGATCGTTGGCGTCGAGGCCTCTATACGTATTGGCGACGAACAGCTCCATTTGTCGCTTTTAAGGCCTTTGACGCGTCTTCCCGTGAGGTGTGTCAGGTGCGCCGTGAGCGTAGCAACACGCCGATGCAGGCGTTGGTCGGCCTTAATGATCCGACTGCGTTGGCCGCTGCCGAGGCGCTGGCGCAACGCATGCGAACCTCTGTTGGCGACGTGCGAGCGAAGCTGTCGCTTGGTTTTTGCGCGTGCACCTCGCGCATGCCGACCGCAAGTGAGCTTGACGCGTTACAGACAGCATGGTTCGCGGAGCCCGAAGATCGCGCGTGGCAGCGCCTCGCCATTGTTCTACTGAATCTCGACGAAACCTTGTGCCGCGGATGAATACCTGCCAACCCAATCGTCGTGATGTGATTGCCGCTGCTGGTGCGGCGCTTGGTGCGCGTGTGCTGCCCGCGTCCGTTGTGCCAGGCTTGATAGATCCGCATGTGACGCCACATCATGTGCCGCGCGCGAAGCGCATTGTGCAGTTGTTCATGGCGGGCGCTCCGTCATCGCTAGACTTGTTCGATGACAAGCAAGTGCTGCGAAAGTTCGACGGCAAGCCAGTGCCCGCGGAGTTACTCAAAGGGCAACGGTTCGCTTTTTTGAAAGGCGTTCCGAAGCTGCTTGGCTCACCATTCTCATTCCGTAACTACGGTGAGTCTGGCGCTCAAATCAGCGAATTGATGCCGCATACCGCAGCCATTGCCGATCGTTTGACGTTCGTGAAGTCCGTGCATACCAACCCGTTTAATCATGGGCCAGCGCAGGTGTTCGCCAACACGGGGCACCACTTGGTTGGGCGGCCGAGCCTCGGTAGTTGGCTGTTGTATGGGTTGGGTTCCGACACGAAGAATCTGCCGGGTTATTGCGTGTTGGTCTCAGGCAAGATTGACCCGGGTGGTGGTTCTGCATGCTGGGCCAATGGTTTCTTGCCGTCGACGCTGGGCGGTGTCGAACTGCGCACGCGTGGTGATCTCGTTCCGTGTGTGACCGATCCTGAGACGATGGATCGCATAGCACGTAAGCGTGGCATCGACTTGTTGTCGGAGTTGAACCGCCAGCGTCAGGCAGTGGTTGGTGACCCAGAGATTGCTGCGCGCACGGCTGCTTATCAACTGGCGTATCGCATGCAGGATAGTGCTCCAGAATTGGCTGATTTGCAGAGTGAACCCGACTACGTGCATCGCATGTATGGCAGCCAGCCGGGTAAGCGTTCGTTTGCGAACAACTGCCTGTTGGCACGGCGTCTGCTGGAGCGTGGGGCGCGCCACGTGCAGGTCATCCATCGCGGTTGGGATCACCACGGCTCCAACAAGAGTGATGACTTGATGCATGGCCTGCCCAACATGTGCAGGCAAACAGATCGTGCGGCGGCGGCGTTGGTGCTGGATTTAGCCCAGCGTGGGATGCTTGAGGATACGTTAGTAGTTTGGGGCGGTGAGTTTGGGCGCACGCCGATGCGCGAAGTCCGCAGCACGAAAGTGCTTGGCCGCGATCACAACCCGCGCGCGTTCACGATGTGGTTTGCTGGTGGCGGAGTGAAGCCTGGTCAGACGATCGGCAAAACTGATGATCTTGGCTACACGGTCACCGAGGACCCGATGCACTTGCATGACGTGCACGCGACAGTGCTGCATTTGATGGGTATCGATCACGAACGATTGACGTTTCGTTTTCAGGGGCGGGATTACCGGCTCACGGACGTGCACGGCAAGGTGATGCGCAAGATGCTTGCGTGAGATTGATCATGCCCATTGGGTGGCTGCGAGGCTGCTCCGCTCCATTGTTGAGGATCGATTGTCGTTGACTGTTCCGTAAGCGGCTTTGACTTGTGAAGCTGTGACCACCAAGCTTGCGTAGTGGAATTGAAACTGCAGGTCGTGGAAGTCGCGTTTGCGCGGGACGCGTGCCAAACAAGACTGCCGTTTCGGTTTGGTGGGGTCACGCTTCAAGAGACTGAGCGCTTAACGTGCCGGGTGACAGTTCGCAGTTCGGATGGCTGTGAAGCCATTGGGTGGTCGTCAGATCTGTTGGTGCCTCGATGGTTCCGCAAGGATACCGATGCCACACCGGTGCAGGATGCTGATGAGTTGCTGGCTTCAGCAGAGCTAGCGGCCGCGTGTTATTCATCACAGCCGGCGAGTTCTGTGTTTGGCCTATGGCGTCGGGTGTTTGTAGAGCGCGTCGAGTCGCAGCCGATCGGTCAGCAGGATCTGTTAGTGCGTGGCTATGGGGTCGCGATTATTGAGCGTGCTCTATTTGATGCGAGTTGTCGCTTAGTGGGCATGCCGTTCGCCGAAGCCTTGCGCGCGGACGTGTTTGGATTCCAGCCGGGCGTTGTGCACGCACAGTTGGCGGATTGGCGGTGGCAGAGTGATTTGCCGAAGCCTCATTCGCATGTCACCGTTCGCCACACTGTGGGCATGCTTGATCGACTGAGAATCGCAGATGTCGATCCTGCCGACCGTGTCGACGATGGTTTGCCAGAAGCTCTCGACCAGGATCTTGATGAGTACGGAGTTCGTTACTTTAAGGTCAAGATCGGTGCTGGATTCGACCAGGATCGGGCGCGGCTATTAGACCTGGCCGCGTTCTTTGCCGAGCGTGACTTGTCACCGAAGTTGACCCTCGACGGTAACGAGCAATACGAAGACATCACGCAATTAGCGGAAGTGCTCGAGTCGCTTGCGGCCGATCAGAGCGGGCGCGAGTTGCTCTCTCACCTCGCGTTCATCGAGCAGCCGCTGGCTCGCGCTCATTCGTTTGACCCAGTTCGCCACCGAGGCGTCGAGCGAGTCACTAAATTTGCGCCACTGATTCTTGATGAGGCGGATGCTGATCCAGGATCGTTTGTGCGGGCGCTTGGACTGGGGTATCGCGGAGTCTCCGTTAAGAACTGTAAGGGGGTGTTCCGAGCATTGTGTAACTACGGCATCGCCAAGCGTACGGCCGAAGGATTTCAGTCGGGCGAAGACCTGACCAATATTGGGGTGCTGTCCTTGCAGCAGGACTTGGTGACGGGGGCGGTGCTTGGGTTGCCGCACGTCGAGCGTAATGGCCATCACTACTTCCGGGGCTTAGACCACCTGCCGAACGAGATCGCAGCGGAGGCGTTAGCGGCCCATCCGGATCTTTACCGAACGCTGCCTCCTGAAAAGGGGGGCGGTGTCGCGTTACGGATTGTAGATGGAGAAATAGACATTACATCAGCGTTAGCAGCGGTTGGTTACGGCCAGTCGCTGAACAACTACGTGCAATCCTTGCAAGTCGCATCCACCAGCTAGAGAGTTCGATCGTGCGTTACCAAGCTCCTGGCCACTTTCGTTCTGCCGCCGACTTTGCGGCGCACTTGCGCACGATCGACCCGGCGTGGCAGATCGATGAGGAGGTGCCGGCGGGTGGTCCATTATCGCAATCGATCGAGGTTCACGGCCGCAAGTTAGGTAATCGTTTTGCGTGTCATCCGATGGAAGGTTGGGACGGCACCGGCGATGGTCGCGCTTCAGAGTTGACGCTGAGGCGTTGGGCAAACTTCGGGCGGTCTGGGGCGTCACTGGTATGGGGTGGAGAAGCGTTCGCTGTGCAGCGCGATGGCCGAGCTAACGAACGGCAGCTCTATCTCGACCCTGCAGTAGATGCTGGTGCGACGATGGCGAGTCTGTTGGCTGCAATGCGTGCTGGTTCTGCCGAGAGCGGCATGAAGCCGAGCGAGCAGTTCGTGGGTTTGCAGTTGACGCACTCTGGTCGTTTTTCGCGACCAGAAGGCCCGCCAGCACCGTTGGTCGCACATCGGCATCCGCAACTTGGCAGCAAGTATCCATACACCGCCGAAGCTCATCAGCTGACCGATGGTGAGCTCGAATGCATTGGTGACAACTACGTCAAGGCCGCCAAGCTAGCGCAGGCCGCGGGATTTGATTTTGTCGACGTAAAGACGTGCCACGGCTACTTGCTGCACGAATTGCTCGGCGCGCGCGGTCGTGATGGACATTATGGCGGCGACTTCGCGGGGCGTACCAGGCTGTTCGAGCGAATTGTCGCAGGCATCCGAACCGAGTGCCCGGGCTTGCACATCGGCGTGCGCTTGTCGCTTGCCGATGTGATTCCGTTTGAGAAAGATCCGAATACGAGCTTGGGCCGTGGCATGGCCGCGGACACGCCGTACTTGCATGGCTTTGGTGTCGATCAGCGGGATCCGACTCAGTTTGATTTGGCCGAGCCTTTGCAGTTGCTGAAGCGTTACGAAGAGCTTGGCATCGAGCTTGTCAATGTCACGCTCGGCTCGCCTTACTACAATCCGCACCTACAGCGTCCCGCCGCATACCCGCCGAGTGATGGCTATCAGCCTCCAGCTGATCCGCTACAGTTCGTTAAGGTGCACCTAGATGCTGTTCGTGCGGCAAAGCTTGCGGCACCGAATCTGAAGTTCGTTGGCACTGCTTACACTTACCTGCAGGAGTGGTTAGCCAACGTTGCCCAATACGAAGTACGTAACGGCCATGTCGATTTTGTCGGCCTCGGCCGCATGTTACTGAGCTATCCCGAACTGCCTCGCGACGTGATTGCGGGGGCGGCGGTGCAGAGGAAGCGGATCTGTCGCACGTTTAGCGACTGCACCACAGGGCCGCGCAACGGCATGATTAGCGGCTGCTTCCCACTCGACCCGCTCTACAAGGCGATGCCGGAAGCGAAGCAGGTTAAGGCTCTGCGCGATGGCGCTAAGTAGGTCTTGTGTGTCCGGGATGCCAAACTAAACGCCCGCTTGCAGGCTACAGGTTTGGCGATGTGGCTGTGTGCCGGCATGATCATCTGCCGCCCTGCGCTCGGCCGTGCTCGATGACACGCTGGGCGAATGCATTCACTAACGCCGAGTAAGACACAGTGAGCGATTCAACTAGCGATAAGCCAAGCGGTGATCTAGACCAAGTGCGACAAGGTTTGCGCATGGCCACGCCACCAGACCCCGGGCAGCTCGCTGCCGAGAAGGAGTTGTTGCGGGAGCTTGAGCATGCGCCAGTCTCGAAGCGTTGGCGTGGCTACCTGAAGTTCATCGGTCCTGGTTATTTGCAGAGTGCGATGACACTCGGTAGCGGCACCGCGGCGAGCAGCCTCTTTGCAGGTGCGGTGTTTGGCTATGATCTGTTGTGGGTTGCGCCGCTTGGAATGATCATCGGTATCCTCGTCATGGGCGTGGTGTCGCACCAAACCCTGTCGACGGGGCAGCGCGTGTTGCCAGCGATGGCGACGTATGCCAATAAGTGGTTGGCATGGGGGTTTGCGATCGCAGCGGTGATCGCATCGATTGTCTGGCACTTTCCGCAATACAACCTCGCCGCTGCAGTGCTGACTGATGCGACTGACACGATGGGCGTCGAAGGCGTGCCGCGTATGGCCGCGAGTGCCGTGGTCTTGGTCTGGGCGGTGGTGCTGTCGTTGACCTATGGCAAGAGCACCAAGCTTGTGCGGGTCTACGAGAGCTTCCTTAAATACACGGTGTGGGGAATCGTGTTGCTGCTCGCTTGGGTGGTGATGCAAACCGAAACCGATTGGGGTGGCGTTCTCGGTGGATTTGTGCCGAGCCTGCCGGAGTCTGGCGGTGGCATCAACAGCATCGAGGTCGTTGTCGCTGGCGTTGCTGCGGCCGTCGGCATCAACATGCTGCTGCTCTACCCCTACAGCCTGCTGGCGCGCGGGTGGGGGCGAGAGCATCGTGGGCTCGCTCGCTTTGACTTGTTTACGGGCATGCTGATCCCGTATGCGTTGGCAAGCAGCCTGATGGTCATCGCCGCTGCAAATACACTGCACGCGTCGGGTGCAGAAGTGACCAAGGGCGCAGCTGTCTCGACGTTGGCACGTGTGCTCGGCGATGTGATTGGCCCGGTCAGTGGCCGCATCTTGTTCGACTTTGGCATCCTCGCGATGACGTTGAGCACCATTACTCTGCACATGGTGGTTTGCGGATTTGTCGCGATGGAATGGCTGGGGTTGCCGTTTGGATCGACTAAGCAGCGCCTCTTCACGTTGCTGCCGGTTCCCGGTGTCTTCGCCCCAATGTTGTGGAGTGACTACGCGGTTTGGTTGGCGATGCCGACTACGATCATTTGTGGAGCGATGTTGCCGATCGCTTACATAGGATTTTTGATCCTGCAGCGCAGCAAGGCATACCTCGGGGACGATCGACCAAAGGGTGGGAGTGCAGTTGTCGCGACAGGTGGCTTAGTGCTCGCGATGGCCGTAATCGTGACGTCGTTGACGTTCTACCTAGTCAATAAGTTTGGTTAGCCACATTGCTTCTTGAACGTGCGGCTGGCCACCGTCTTTGACGGTGCCGTCGTCGTGGCATCTCTGCTTAGGGTGAGTGGATCGGCCTGTTGATCGCAGAGACGGCAGGCAATCGTTGCGTTGCATGGGGGGAGGCGGTCGAGTCTCTATATGTCTGCCGAGTCCGCTACTGCATTCCGCCTGTGCTTTGGAGCGTTGCACGTGGTGATGCAGCCTGGTTACCGGCAGCTTGGCCATACGCTCGCCACGCCTGGCTCGGCGCAAGTCATTGAAGAGCACATTGATTGGGCTGCTACTATGCAGCTGCGCCGCGAGATGGATGCGTTTGGCATCGGCATTGCCGAAGCGATGGATACCGCGCAGCGGTTCTTTTTAGGGTGGCCAGCGGCGAGCCGATTGATCACCGAGACTGGCGCGTTGCGATTGTCTAGTGGGTTTTGCGCGGGGGCCGGTGCGGATCAGTTGCCGCAAGTCGAGCGCGCCGCAGATCTGATCGACGCCGTTGTCGAGCAATGTCACTTCATCACGTCACATGGCGGGATCCCCGTGATCTTACCGATGCCGTGGTTGTGTGCTTCGGGCGCTAGCGAGCAGCAATTTGTCGACGTCTACGAAGCGATTATTCGGCAAGTGCGCGGCCCAGTGTTCTTGCACTGGCTTGGCCCGATGTTTCTTGCCTCGCTCGAAGGCTATTTCCCAGGTCGCAGCTTTGAGCGCATCATGGCGATCGATCCGGCCACGGTGCGCGGTTGCAAATTGTCGCTCCTAGACAAGGCATTCGAAGAACGCATTCGCAAGGAACTGCTGGCTACCGACCAGATCGTGTTGACCGGTGATGACTTCCATTTTGGCCAGTTGCTGCTTGGTGATGGCGAGCCAGTGACGCGAACGACCATGATTGGCGAGCGCCGTGTCGCCCTCGGAGACTTCAGTCACGCACTGCTTGGTATCCTCGATGCGATTGCCAAGCCGACGCAGGCGGCGTTGATCGCGTTGCAAGATGGCGATCGTCAGGAATTCATCGATCGTATGGATCGGTGCGAGGCCCTTGGCCAATTCGTGTTCCAGGCCCCGACCCAGCACTACAAGGCTGGACTCGCGTTCTTGGCCTGGCTGAACGGCCAACAAGACAGCTTCCTGCTAGTTAACCGAGAGGAGTTGCAGCGTGATCGGGAGCATTATCTGCGCTGCGCCGAGCTGGCACGTGCTGCGGATTGCGTGCTGCGTCCCGACATCTTTGACGCGCGGCTGGCAGAGTTCGCCGCGAGCCCCTGGCCACCGCGTGACTAATCGGGCACGCTGTGCCGCTTGAAGCGAACGCTGCACATCGGTGACGTAGAGATCGGCTTGCCTGCCGTGCAGGCGGCGCTCAGCGGCTATTCTGACCTTGCCATGCGCACAGTAGCGCGGGAGCACGGCGTGACCTATGCCATCAATGAGGTCGTGTTGGATGCGTTGGTTTTGCAAAAGGGCAAACTGCAGCGGCGTATTCTCTCGGTGCCCGAACACGATCACCCGGTCGGCGGTCAGTTAATGGGTAGTCAGCCTGAGGTCTTTGGCCAGGCAGCGCGCGAATTGGTCCGTGCGGGTTACGACATTGTCGATATCAACTTCGGTTGTCCCGTGAACAAGGTGCTTGGCCGTCATCGCGGCGGTTGGTTGTTGCAGGATACCGAGACGGCATTGGCGATGGTCGAGTCGGTGTTGCAAGCGGTGCAAGGTGATGCGCCGGTCTCGGTCAAGATGCGTCGTGGCACGGATGACTCGCCAGAGGCAGAGAAGCGTTTTTGGACGATCCTCGACGGCTCAATGGAGCTCGGTATTGCAGCTGCGACGGTGCATCCGCGAACCGTTAAGCAGAAATACATCGGTCCCAGTCGTTGGGAGTTTTTGACCAAGGTCAAACAGCACGTTGGCGACTTTACCCTGCTAGGCAGTGGGGACTTGTTCTCTGCGTATGACGTGGTCGACATGATGGAGCAGACTGGTGTTGACGGTGCGACTGTTGCGCGTGGCTGCATAGGCAACCCGTTTGTGTTCCAGCAGATCCGTGATCTACTCGATGGCAGGATCCCGCAGCGGGCGACGTGCGCCCAACAACGCGCGGCGATTCATCGCCATTGGGAGCTTGCCGTACCGTTTTATCGAGATGAGCGCCGCGCATTGCCACCGGCCCGCATGCACGTCATCAAGTACGCGCAATACCACCGGGATCCGGTCTGGGCTCGCGAGCAGTTGGTGCGCGTGAAGAAGCCCGAGGAACTACTCGCGCGTGTTGCGGAGGTGTTTGACGATCGGTTTGATGAGGGGCGGTCGCGAGATTTGTCGCGCGAGGATGCGGTTGTTCCTGCTTTGCAGAGTTGCAGAGAGTGAGATGCAGAGTGGATGCGGCTGGAGCATCAACTCTGATTGCGCAAGTGCCCGGCAAGCTGATCGTTGCATCGATGCCCGGGGTTGAGGCTGTAGCGCACATGTCGTGGGCGGCTGCGTCACGAGCAGAGTTGGTATTGTGTGTCTTTGGCTAATCCACGTGCCAATTGAGTTCAAACCCGGATGGCTTGGGTTTGAGCGTTAAGCTCACACATATGATTCGCTCCCACTGTTTGGTCATCACGGTGCTGCTTGCGTCGACTGGTGTTTCGCAAGATGCCGGGGCTACGGCTGCTGTCGAAAGTCCCGCGAGCCAGTCCGGCGGGCTCCCCAAACTTGCGGCACCGTTTCTCGTGGAAGCAGACGGCAAGCCGATCGCGACTCAGGTTGGTCACGCGGCTCCGTTTGTTACCGACCTGGACGGTGATGGTGTTTGGGACCTAGCTGTTGGCGAATTTGGTGGCGGTGGTTGTCGGCTCTACAAGAACCTCGGCACGGCGAAGCAGCCAAAATTTGGCTCGTTCTCGATGCTGTTGTCGGATGGCAAGCCGGCCGCGATGGAGTCCAGTTGATGCATTGGCTTTGATCCGCAGTTTGCGGATTTGAATGACGACGGCATCCTGGACGTGATTTCTGGTCGCTACATGCCGGGCACGGTCTATTGGTTCCGCGGTATCGGTGAGGGCAAGTTTGCGGCGCGCCAAGAACTGCTAGGTGGCGAGGACAAGGATATGTCCGTCGCGATGGCGACGGCGAACATGATCGACTTTGATCGTGACGGTGACCTCG
>Ga0315331_10001123_pt1 | contig 19827 bp, 13 predicted proteins | sample M160m34915metaG_FD_203456 | JGI IMG/M metagenome (GOLD analysis project Ga0315331, IMG submission 203456) | Ammonia-oxidizing marine archaeal communities from Monterey Bay, California, United States - M1 60m 34915 | ecosystem: Environmental > Aquatic > Marine > Intertidal zone | place: USA...
TTGTGTCACCGACACTTCGCATAAAGCCCGAAACCTGCGTTCACGCTGCTGTTGCTGGGACATGCGAGTCATGAGTTGGAATTCTCTTGCAGACAACTCATCAGCCCAGTCCTGCATCCGTCGAACCAAATCGGCTGCGTGTAGCGAGAGCCAGTCCTCACCACCAACAGTGGCGCCAACATCAGATTTGCATTCCTTTGTCGCAGCCTTGCTATCGAGAGGCGAATCATCACTAACCTGCTGATTGCCACTGTCATCAATGCTCGGGCTCCCTGTCTTTTCTGTCGCAGCGAGTTCCGATTCTGCATTCGCGAGACTGGGATCCATCAACCGCTCGGCATCTGGGAAAACCCCAACATCGTAGGCAATCGAAGCCTCATAAAGTTCATGGCGACGTTCTTCATTCAGGCCATTGCTCACCTGGGTGGAACTCGGCGAATTGTCGCTTTGCAAAAGACTTGTAAATGAGGGTCGCCGTCTCGGTGCAACGCCGTCATCTTGATTTCCATTCGGTTCATCCTGCTTCGAGCTTGGACGATGCTTCGGCGGGGAACCGTGAGCCGCATCGATACGCTGCCCTGCCACTGCGACATGCACTGAACGATTCATGTCGCTTGACGCACGCCTTACCCGCCCCCCATCTGTGGTGGGCACCACAGCATCAGGACAGTGCAAAACTGACGAGATAGCGAGGCTGTCACCGAGCATTTTTTTTAGAAATTCATTATCCCGGTGCCGAACTGAACCAGAGCTTCTTCGAGGCCTTGCGAGCCCCGAATGCGACGTGTCGTTCGCGGAAGAAGGATTAGGCACCATGTTGGTGATCGGTAAAACTTGCAAAAACGGGAGCAAAACGGTGATTCACGTACTTTGAAGATCGACACTCACCGTGTTCCCACTGCATTTTTAGGGTACCACCGGATAAGATAAGCACTGGTGATGTAGCGGTCGCAACACATTGAACGCTGGTACGACCTGCGGCATCTGTGCAAATCAGCTCATCTTCATCAGCGTTCTGGTTCCGTCCTTTTACCGGTGTCGAAAACTCTAATGCATCTCAGACAACTCACTCGACCACATTCACGCTTGCTGACGGCACTCGTCACCTGTGTGCTCTCAGCCTTTACGCTCAACTCGCAACCGTCACTTGCACAGGACCGAGTTGCTCCGAAAAAAATTGATGTCGACCAAGCAATCAATAAAGGCATTGAGTTCCTTCGTAGTCGTGGTCAAACAGAAACCGGTGCGTTCAGTCCTGAGACAGGGGCGGCGGTGACTGCATTGTGTGTCCGCGCCATTCTTGAACATCGTCCGGAAGCCAAGAGTGATCCGGTGGTCATGAAAGCGTTGAAATTCCTTGACTCGAAGATCCAAGGTGATGGTGGCATCTATGCTGACGGGTCGCGTTACCGTAACTATGAGACTTCCGTGGCGGTTGGTGCATTACTGAAAGCGAATCAGGATGGTAATTACGACAGTGTGCTGAAACGAGCGGAAGCTTTCTTGAAGCAGATTCAATGGGACGAAGGAGAAGGGATTGAATCTTCCGATACTGCCTACGGTGGAGCAGGCTATGGAAAGCATGAGCGACCCGATTTATCGAATACGACTTTCCTAATTGATGCTCTCAAGGAACTGGGTAACAACAGCGACGACGAGGCGATCCAGAAAGCTCTCAAATTTGTAGTTCGCACCCAGAACCTCAAAGGCGAAGGCAATGACACAAAATACGCTGATACGATCAACGATGGTGGTTTCTACTATACGCCAGCGGCGGGTGGCCAAAGCCAAGCCGGAGAGGACGGCTCGGGTGGGCTTCGAAGCTATGGCTCAATGACCTACGCTGGTTTAAAAAGCATGATTTACGCGGGGCTTTCAGCGGATGACCCGCGTGTTCAAGCGGCGATGGCTTTTATCCGAAAAAACTATTCGTTGAAAGATAATCCTGGGATGGGAAAAGCGGGATTGTTTTACTACTACCACACATTCGCAAAAGCCCTTGATGCTGCCAATGTAGAAATCATTGATGACGCCGACGGCAAACCACACTCGTGGAGAGAAGAGTTAATCCAACAGATTCTCCGCATGCAGCAGTCTGATGGGTCTTGGGTGAATGATGAGAATGATCGCTGGATGGAAGGTGATCGCCAGCTGGTAACGGCTTATGCTCTTCTGGCCTTGGCTTTCTGCCGGTCGTAAGGCACGAAGCCAAACTTTCGCAGCCAATCCATCACGCGGTTTTACGCTTGCGGACTAGGTCATCATGCTTGAAGGCCAAATAAGCGTGGAGACCAGATAGAAGCTGGCGGACGCTGACAAGCTTTTATTTGGCAAGCCCGCGTCTTCATCACAAATGTTTGATATCTTATGAATCCGGATGCGGGTGTCCGACCGCATCGCCCACGAATCACTTTCACCTCTCAGGCATTTCCATGTACCGAACCGCTTTCACGCTTTGTGTGACTTGCGTCGTATTTGCGAACGCATTTTGCATCAGCAACGCTCAGGAAAACGAGCCACCAGCCAAAGGTGCTGACACTCAGACTCCGTGGATCACGTCTCTTTCCCAACTCGGAGAGTCAAGTTCCTGCGTGGCAAGCACCGGCGATGGCTTGCTGCTGCGAGAAGCCACTGTCTACAAATTCGAAGCGGCGAACCCGAATGAGCTGACACCAATCTATTCTCATCCTGCAGCGGTCTGGCAAGTGGTAAGCAGCCGTGACGCCAGCAAAATTGCAAGCGTCGATTACCGCGGCAACCTCGGCATTTACAACACCGGCAATCAACCAATCGCTTCCAAGGGTTCCGCATGGCAAGCCGGGCCGGATGCCAAGTTAAAGATCCACGAAAAAGCGTTTGAACGGTGGTGCCAAGCTTTGGCCATTACACCCGATGACAAATTTCTCATCGCAGGAAATGAAGCCGGTAAATTATTTGTTTGGGATATTGCAGCGGGCAAGGTTTCAAAAACAGCCGAGCTCGACGGGCACGCGGTTACGGGTCTCGCAATTTCACCAGAATCATCGCAGATTGCTGTCAGCGACGGCGCCGGACACGTTCACCTTTTTTCCTGGCCTTCGTTGGAACCTCAGGGAAAAATTAAAATCAGCGATGAAACCGTTTGGTGTGTTGCATACGCAACCCCCGGCACACTGCTAGCAGGAAGCAGTGACCGTAATCTTTATCAAGCTGAAGCCAAAGCCGACAGCAAAGCGGCGAGCGTTGGCAAAGGAAGTGATTGGATCACGCAAATCGCAATCTCTCCCTCGGGACGCGTTGCCGTTGCAGAAGTAGGTGGAAAAGTTCACTTTCCCCAAGCTACACCTGACGCTGGGAATACGACCGCAACGAAGTACACACTCGGTAACGATTCGATGAAGGCAACCAGTGGTGTATGGGCGGTACAGTGGAATGCTGCTGCCCAAGGCGATGAGCAAGTCTTAGTAGGTACACGGAAGGATGGTGTTCTCGTCGCTGGTCGATCCTGGAAATGGACGGAGCCCGCCAAAGAGGAAGCCCCCGCCCCCACGCAAGCGGAAAAGGCAAAGCCTGTGAAAGAAATGAAGCAGGAAGAGCCAAAGGAAGCTGCGCAAAAGCCTGAGCCCAAAAAGCCTGAGCCCAAAAAGCCTGAGCCCAAAAAGCCTGAGCCCAAAAAGCCTGAGCCCAAAAAGCCTGAGCCCAAAAAGCCTGAACCCAAAAAGCCTGAGCCCAAAAAGCCTGCAACTGAGAAGCCTGCAACTGAGAAACCTGCAGACGGCGGAAAAAAAGAATGAGTGACCCTCAGGTCGCCAACGAGATTGCCAGAGATACCTCTCACGAGCAACCACAATATGTTGTTCGTTTCGGGTCATTGCGGACGCTCGGCGTGATGAATTCGCGTCAAAGTTATCGTTATGGGGACGAGGTCGTCGCACGCACCGACCGGGGAACCGAGATCGGAACGGTGCTTTGCGAGGCCACTCCAGTGGCTTTCGAAGCGATGGAGGAACCGACCAAAGGGCGAATCATACGTCGAATCAGCAAGGATGACCGTTCCCAACGAGAACGAATGGAATCGGGGGGGGCGAAAGACATGGCTGTCTGCCAGCGTTGCGTCGATGCGTTAAAGCTATCGATGGAACTGGTGGACACCGAGCGATTACTGGGCGGTGAGCGTTTTATCGTCTACTTTCTCGCTGACGGCCGAATTGACTTTCGTCAGTTGGTTCGAGATCTGGCCAAGGAGTTCCAAACTCGAATCGAGATGCGACAAATCGGCGTGCGTGACGAAGCGAAACTACTGGCTGACTATGGAGATTGCGGACAGCCGATTTGCTGTGCGAATTTCCTCAGTAAGATGCCGCCTGTTTCGATGAAAATGGCAAAATTGCAGAAAGCAACGTTAGATCCCTCTAAAATATCGGGTCGTTGCGGTCGGCTGAAATGCTGCTTACGTTACGAGTATGATACGTACGAAGCGATTGCCAAAGAGCTACCTTCCCCCGGCAGCCATGTGCTAACCCGCGAGGGGAACGTGAAGGTCGTTGCCCAAGACCTGCTGGCAGGTCAATTGACAGTCAAGACAGAAGATAATCGCCGGATCATCATTTCCAGCGAGGATGTGCTGCAGGTTGTTTCCGAACAGCAGGCTTCAACAAAGCACAAGAGTGAACAGAAGAACAAGTCGGAATCGCGCAAGGAATGATCAACTCGCATTGAGATGCGAAGCTTGCTCTACCGCTTGCACCATACACGCCGAAAGTAAAACGAGAAAATGACGTCTTCATTGCAAGCGATGCGAGATTTACTGGCCGAAGACCAACGCTACAAACTGGATGCTTACCAGTTCATTCGTGAGTCGCTTCAGTATGCTCACGAACATATGATCGGCGAGTTAGCGGAGGACGAGTCTGGCGAAAAAACTGGTCCGCGACACGTCACTGGCCAGCAACTTTGTGAAGCATGCCGTCTTTATGGCATCGAACAATACGGTTACCTGACGAAAATGGTACTTGGTAACTGGGGAATTAAGAGCACCAGCGACTTCGGCAACTTGGTGTACAACCTGATTCGAATTGAGCAGATGCGTAAAAGCGAAGCCGATGAAAGAGAAGACTTTGATGATGTCTACGACTTCAAAGATGCGTTCGAGCCCGAATTTGAACTCACCGTCAAAGATGAAGACTGAAATGAGATACCAAAACCCAATGATTCTCGTACGCAACAGGCTCTCGTTCAGCAACTTGACGCCACACCACTTCATGATGGTGACCGCGGCTATTTTGCTCGGACTCAGTGCGGTACAACCGACAAACCGCTGCGCAGCTCAAGACGCACCTGAGGCAGAGACACAGGCAGAGGACGCGAAATCTACCCCAGAAACAAAACGGATAGAACGTCCCCGCCCCGTCGAGGAGTCACGCAACAGTTATCTCGGCCGCGTCTTGGCCAAACCGATGTCACATCTAGGTGCACCCTGGCTGATTCGCCCAGAGCGAGAAGAAGAAGAAAGAGCCTCCGAATCTTTCAAGCAGTTGAAGCTTACTGAAGGCATGAACGTGTGCGATCTGGGTTGTGGCAATGGCTACTGGACCCTTCCCATGGCACGGGATGTGGGCAAAGACGGCAAGATCTATGCCGTCGACATCCAACGTGAAATGCTTCAAAAACTGCGTGAGAGGTCCAGCAAGTACAAGCTGAACAATATCGAACCTGTGCTCGGCAAAGTTGACGACCCGAATCTACCAGCCAACAAAGTGGACCTGGTTCTGATGGTGGACGTCTACCACGAGTTTTCCCATCCGGAATCGATGTTGTGGGGGATCCGCCGCTCCCTGAATTCAAAAGGTGTTGTGGCGTTGCTTGAATACCGCGAAGAAGATCCACGCGTTCCCATCAAACCGCTTCACAAGATGTCAAAACGCCAAATCATGAAGGAATACAGTGCCAATGGATTTAAACTGGTCCGGGAATACAACAAACTACCGTGGCAGCATTTGATGTTCTTCGCCAGGGACGATAGCCCACTGGAAAAGATTGACCCAGTACCGGCACAACAGGTGCTCAAGGATCTGGAGTAGAATCTGCACGGCACGATGGCGTCCGGGGTCGTGTACAGACCGAAACAGGGCCCATCCGCGTTCATCTCAATGACCTTGGCTCCAAGCGCCTCCATCCGACAAACGACCACAATCACAATCACAATTCGACGTACCGACTCCGAAATCTGCTGATTGCCCGCGTTACCATATGAAGCACAATGAAAATGTGCGAGGAATGACGCAGTCTTAGTAGAGATCATCGTGACGGCAAGAAACGCACACACGCATAGAAAAATCGACTGAAGGAATAACACATGTCCACTAAAGTCCGTCTCAGCATCATGATGTTTCTCCAGTTCTTTGTCTGGGGATCTTGGTATGTTTCGCTGTATGGCTTCCTGAACGAAGCGGGCATGACCGAGATCGGCAAGGGTGGTTCCTTCGACGCCGCTGCATATACCGTCGCGCCCATCGCGGCAATCTTGGCACCACTGACCCTCGGGCTCATTTGCGATCGCCTGATGAACACGGAACGTGTGCTGGCAATACTCAACATCGTCGGCGCCTGCCTGCTATGGCTCGCCCCCACTCTTGCCAGTGCGGGTGCCCCAGACACCTATCTAAGCCAATTCACGCAACCCATGATTTTGTGCCTGCTGGCTTACATGCTTTGTTTCATGCCGACGCTTGGCCTGACGGCAAGTCTTTCGTTCAAACACCTTACGAATAGTGAAAAGGACTTTCCTGCCGTCCGCGTACTTGGAACGATTGGCTGGATTGCTGGGAACTGGGCCATGTGGGGTTGCCGTCTCTTCACGGGGGAAGACCAAACGATTAGCAAAGCGACAGCGGAACTTGCGACAGCAAAAGCAGCTGCTGGAACTGACGAAACCGCGATCAACGCGGCACAGCAAGCGTTCGACACAGTAATGAGCACGATCACCTACTCAGACAATTCACCCCACATTTTCCACGCTGCAGCCATTGCTTCTGCAATTCTAGGTGTGTATTGCCTGACACTTCCCAAGACGGCGCCCCCTGCGAAGGGCGAGCCCATATCGCTAGCCAAGGTTTTTGGTGTCGATGCATGGGCACTGTTGAAAGACAAAGCATTCTTCGTTTTCGCGATTGCTTCATTCTTGGTTTGCATCCCGCTAGCTGGGTACTACGCAAAAGGGTACGGCTTTGTTGATGCCATGGGCGTGCAGCTATTTGGTTCCACCACAGGTGCCATGAGCACCGGCCAAATGAGCGAAATTTTCTTCATGCTGATCATGCCATTTTGCTTTGCCCGTCTGGGTGTCAAGAAAATGCTAATCATTGGCATGCTGGCATGGGCCGTTCGATACGGACTATGGGGCTTTGCTTTTGGTCAAGATGGACCGCTGTTGACCGCCCCGATTTTCATTGGCATCCTGCTGCACGGCATTTGCTATGACTTCTTCTTTGTGACCGGAATGATCTACACCGACAAGAAGGCCCAGCCTGAGGTGCGAGGTCAGGCCCAATCGCTGATTGTAATGCTGACTCAAGGACTTGGACTGGGAATCGGTGCTCAGGCATTCGGCTGGTGGATGGGGAGGTGCACAACAGGGGATGAAGTTGACTGGTCCCAGCTTTGGTATGCACCGGCTTTGTTTGCCCTAGGAGTGATGGTGGCGTTCGCTGTGTTGTTCTGGGATCGCTGCGGCAGTACCTCGGATGACTCCGATGCAAACACATCAGAAGCCGCATAGCAATCGCTACGCGAAAGCATCAGTGACGCGAACTCATTGTTCCGCATGTTCAACTACCGCCGTACGCAATCATCGCGTCGGTAGGAGTGTTGGTCGCAAGCAACTGACACAGTTCATTGGGAGCGTTCATCGCTTTCGTCAAAGCTGACCATTCTTCTATTGCCGCGAGCATTGCCGAGCTACCGATAGAATCGAAGAAAGAATGCCATGGTTGGCTTGACTTAAAACCAAGTCCGCCTTGCATCGCAAGATCAAAACGCTCGTAGGAATCGACCACGCCGGAACGCAGGGCCAGGGCAGCCTCGATCCACATTGGTATCGTCATGATTTCCATGAGCTGTCGATCGCTAAATTCAATTTTCTGACGGCAATACTGTTCGCTGAATTCAACTGTCTGGGGTGACAGCTCCAAGTCACGTTGACCATCCTGATAATCATACATGCCCTTTGAAACGGCTCTGCCCAAACGCTTCTTCTTGATCATCGCCACCAACATGGGCGCGGGATCAATACGACCAGGAAAAGCCTGCCAGAATACCCGACCAGCGTCGAACATCGTGGGAGCACCGATCCAGTCGATCAACTCCAGTGGCGATATCGGCATTCCGTAATCCAAAGCAGTCGTTTCAATTCTGGCTGCTGAGACACCTCGACAAAGCAACAACATGGCTTCATTGAGATAGAGTGAGAGCAGGCGATTCACAACGAACCCAGGGCCATCTCCGACCACAAGGGGTTCTTTCCCAAGACGTTGAACATGGCTAATGCACGCCTCTGTCGTTGCTAACTGTGTTTCACTACCCACAATCAACTCGACCGCCGGTCGATCTACAACAGGCATAAAAAAGTGCATGCCACTAAACCGCCCTGGATGCTCCAAAGACTCGGCAATACGCCCGATAGGTAACGTCGAAGTATTTGTACACAACAGAGCATCGTCGGCAAAAACCTGCTCCGCCTCACGGAAGAAGGCTTGTTTGATATCCAACTTTTCAACAATCGATTCAATTACCAGTGTCTGCCGACAACGTTGAGGAGCATTACGATTGCGGAATTGGATGGCTGATATAGAGGCACTCATTTTCCGGGCAATGGACAAATCCCAGTCCTCATCTGAAAAGCTGACATGCTGCACCGAATGACGGATAGCGTCTTCATTTTGGTCAGCCAGCCAAACAGAAATCCCCGCATCAAGATGCGATTGCAAAATAGCAGAACCAACAACGCCTGCACCGACTAAATAAATGCCCGCAGCAGGAGCATTCCCACCGGATTCACTCTTAGATTCTTGCAAAGACAACTTAGCTCTCTCAGCGTTCACGGTGGATCAAATCGATAGTCAATACGGAACCAAAACCGCAGAACAAACCACAACCTCGGAAGGACAACAAACCTATCGGCTAATCAGATTATCGTGATTCCGACATAGAAACATTAAACGAACAAGTTTCGATCACCAACCCACGTGGAAACTCGAGGGGATGGAATCATCAGCCCAGAGTCACCTTTGGTTTACTCGGCGGTCGTGAGCACATCATTTTCCAAACATGCATCACCAATGCATCGTTTCTAGGTACGGTTGCTCAAGCATTGGGACGCCCATACACCTGACCAAGATCGAAACGAGGCTAATCCTGCTCAACACGCAACACCGACGGGGCAGCAATCGGTTCGACTGGGGCGACAACCCCCGCGTCGTTCGCAATCAGTTTATCGCAGATGGCCCATGACTTTTCACGACTCTTTTGGTCGGAAAATCCAAGACTATGGTCACGGAAAATCAATCGGCGATCCGCCTTCAGATCATGAAATCCTGCAGAGCGAGGATCCAAACCATTTTGATGAAGCAGGATCACTCGAGCGACATCAGCAACCTGCGTACGAATACGCGTAGGCTTGGAACCCAAAGTTTGCCAAACAAGTGCGGTTCGGTCATCTGACATGCGTTTCACTGCCTGCGAGCGAAGGCCGATAGCACCGAGCGCATTACCCACCAGCAATGCTGTGACCTGCGTTGATGGCGATGCTTGCTGGTTGGCCCATGCACGTTCACATAGTTCAAGTGCTGTAGAGTAACATCCGTATCGCATGGTCACCAAAAGACAATCGCGGATCGCAGCTGGATCACTTTGCTGACCAAGCCAAGCTTCAATCAAACGCTTAAAAATCACAGGGTGCGTTTCTGGGTCTGGCCCCATGGCCGAGTTACTCAAAGCAGTCATCAGCCTCCAATTGCAAGCCAGTTTGTGAAATTCGAATTGCTTGATTTCCATGAATAACAGAAGAGCCCAATCAAGATCATTCCTGGAGGGCAGTTTCCATGGATCGTAAAGCGCCGTGGGTGTTTTCGGACCCTCAGTATTTTCAACAAAACAAGCATGAAGAACATCGGAATGTCGCCGCACTAATTGCTCAAAGAAACGCCTTGACACCCGATCACTGCCCACGGTTCTTGCGAAATCCTGCCAACCAGGAAGATCAATGTCCTGCATTGGAACCTGCACGTTTACCAACAATTCCAATTGTTGTTGCTGATAACGCAAGGTGAGTTCCTCAATCAATCTCTGAGCTGCTACTCGCAACTCCAACGACTGATGTTGCACACCACGCGCTAACGCACTTGTGACCTCTGGATTGATATTGCCAGATCTTCCTAGCCCAGCGAGCAACAACTTTTCCGATGCCGAAACACGTTGATGGAAACGAGGATGATCTAATTGCAGCACGAGAGCGTCAAAGCGTGAAGCAGCTTCATCACTTCGCAGCGAATCCAGCGACACAACACAACAGATCAAAAAAGGCAGGATCCAATGGCAAGCGGGAACGGCTTTCACCAGCTACATACTCCACGACGCTACAAAACACCAGTTCATTGATTGCTCGCGAAACCGCGGCAGAGTCCATGTGTTCCTGCTGGCTGCGGGCAACCTTTCAGCTTAAACAGCGTTAACGCAGAATCATGCTGGCTTCTTCGCATAACAGGCGCAGAGCAGATGACGGAAAGCCGCTAAACTGCACCATCGTCATAAACGTTCCTCCAGAGCCCCGAGTCGTAGTGAACAAGATCAGAACCATCTGCTTCGAGGATTCGGAAGTTGACAATCTGCGACCAATCACACTGGCCCGTCCAGCCTACGCAGTCACCAGCGCAAGTTTCCGACTAATGGACTGGCTGAAACGCCTCCCTGGCACACTGCATGGTCATGTGCGGCCGCATCTCAAGCAAATCCAGGAACTGGACTATAAGATTGAGGAATTCACCGGTCCCGTGGACCGAGATTCGGGCCTACTGCTAGTCAACGCACGGATTGCCCCAACCGCAGGCTTGGACCTGCGTCTGCAGGAGTGGACTAGGTCGGAGTCGTCAAAAGTTGCGCTCGACCCCGAGACGAGTGCTGTAATCGTCGCTTTCATCTCAGCCTCTGACCTAAACCGTTTCCCCACTGATAAGCTGGGCGACCTGCTTGAATTCGCATCACAATTACCGCCTTCGATACTCGACTTTGATATTTTTCGTTGGCCGCATGATGTTATCCAACATCACATGAAAGAGATGCCAACGTCGATGAACTGGCGTTTAAGGCACGAGGACTACACCGAAAAGCTTGACGGGGTTTTTACTCGAGGTGATGTTCAGATCGGAGACTACGCTGTCGTGGACACCTCAGACGGACCTATTCTGCTAAACGAAAATGTTCAAGTCGGGCCATTTTGTTACCTGTCAGGCCCCGTTTTCGTTGGAACTGGCACGCGAGTCATCGAACACGCGGCGTTGAAGGATGGGGTATCCCTCGGTCATACAGTCAAGATCGGCGGCGAAGTTGAGGCATCGATCATCGAACCCTACACCAACAAACAGCATCATGGTTTTCTGGGACACAGCTACCTGGGAAGCTGGATTAATCTGGGTGCCGGAACTTGTAACAGCGACCTGAAAAACACCTATGGAAAAATCAACATTCATTATGGATCGGCAAAGGTCGCGACCGACATGCAATTTCTGGGCTGCTTCATGGGTGACTATTCCAAAACGGCGATCAACACGAGCATCTTCACGGGCAAGGTAATCGGTGTTTGCAGCATGATGTATGGCTTCGTGACATCGAACGTCCCCAGCTATGTGAACTACGCCCGATTATTTGGTCAAACGTCGCTACTACCCGTAGATGTCATGATCAATACTCAAAAGCGAATGTTTTCTAGGCGGAAAGTTGAACAACGTGAGTGTGATAAACAATTGATACGAGACATGTATGACCTGAGCTGCGAAGAGCGTGAATCAGCGGACCAGGATATTCTTTAATTGACCAACTTCTCAGATAGAACATGAAAAACATTAGAGTCGGAATCATCGGGGCAACGGGCTACACGGCATTGGAAGTCGCCCGCTTACTTCAAGGTCACGGCAACGCAAGTGTTGTCACAGCAACCAGCCGCGCGCACACTGGTGAAGCATTATCGGCGGTTCATCCATCACTTTCGGGACGCTGTGATGTGACGATCGAAACGTTCTCGGCAAAGCAGTTCGCCGAGAAATGCGATATTGCAATGTGCTGTCTTCCCCACGGTGCATCGGCAGAAACAGTTCAGCAATTGGTCCAGCATGGAGTCCGTGTGATCGACTTCAGTGCTGACTTCCGACTTTCAGATGTCGACATCTACCAACATTGGTACGAGGTCCAACATCCGTGGCCGGAACGTGTGGGCTCAACTGCTTACGGGATGCCCGAGTTTTTCGCGGATGAAATACGCACTGCCGATATCGTCGCCAACCCGGGCTGCTACCCGACTTCTGCCATCCTTCCACTCGCGCCTCTGCTGGAAGCAGGCCTGATCGATGCGGACGACATCATCATCGACAGCAAAAGTGGCGTCAGCGGTGCAGGCCGCAGCGCGAAGGTTGCGACGCTTTACTGCGAAACAAATGAGGCTATCAGCGCCTACGCAGTGGGGTGCCACCGCCATCAGCCCGAAATTGATGACATTGTTCAGCGAGTTTCAGGCAAGTCCATTCAATGCCTGTTCACTCCTCATTTGACCCCGATGGATCGTGGAATTCTGTCAACGATCTACGTCCGCCCGACATCTGACAATCTCGACGAGATCATGCAGTGCTGGCAGACAAAATTCAAGGACTCAGCGTTCATTCACCCCGTCTCCCACCTGCCTTCAACCAAGCATGTCGCAGGGACAAACCATGTCCAAATGACGGCTCGAGCCGCGGGGTCTCGAGCGATTCTCGTGTGCGCAATCGACAACCTTGCGAAAGGTGCCAGTGGTGCGGCAGTACAAAACATGAACGTCATGTTCGGTTTGGAGCAGACGACGGGTCTTTTTTAGTCGATTTTGCCCGTTTTCTTTGCGAAACGGATGACAAATCCCACGAATGATCAGGCGACGATCACCGCTCGGATGCTTACACTGTAGTGGTGTTTCGATCCAAGACGTATCACGCACGGTAGCCATGGATTTTCCCGACAGCGATTCCGCCTTTCTCACATCCAAACACGGGGATAATGCGCAAGAGGGCGATTCAGTGAGACCGGAAAACGATTCATCGACCGATCCGAGACCATCGACCGATCCGAGACCACTGCTCGCAAGTTTGGTCAACCAGCCAGACGTCGTCACGGATTCGTTCAACCCCGATTCTTTCAATTCAAAGCGGTCGCCAACTCCGCCGAAAGAACGTTGGTGGACCAGTCTGGCTGTGATTGGAATCTCACTTCTATTTTTTATCGCTGCTTCTTTCGTAATGACGATCGTAGCGGCTGTCTACGTGCACGGCAGTTTTTCCGCCAGTCTGTTTTCGAATCCAGACAGTCTACGTCAGGTGATGCAATCTCCGGTGGGCTTGCTTCTAATGATCGTGACTCCGCAGATTGCGTTAGTCACCCCTTGCCTGATCGCAGCATACTTTTCTCCACAACCCATGCGACAAAGACTCGCACTGGTGAAAGGGAATTGGCCAGTATGGGCTTGGATTGCCGCAGCGTTGGCCACACCACTGGTCGGCATCATCTCGGGAATCCTGATCGGGTTCTTTTTGGACGAGAGTGCTGCACTAAAGGAGATGGCAGAAATTTTCAGGCAGCAGAGCCAATCGGGTTTCACCGCTCAACTGATACTAATGGTTGCACTGACACCGGCCTTGTGCGAGGAGTTACTGTTTCGAGGCTATGTTCAAAGTCGCCTGACGCGAGTTTTCCCGCCCGTGCTTGGCGTCCTTTTTTCCTCCATTGTGTTCGCAGCCTTTCACATGGATCCCGTGCATGTCATCGCTGTTGTTCCTTTGGGACTGTTCCTTGGTTGGTTGAGTTGGCAGAGCGGATCGCTGTTTCCAGCGATAATCGCTCATTTTGTCAACAATGCTGTTAGCGTCCTAGCCACCATCATCGCACCGACCGCCGGCACCAATACTTTTTCGTTACCTGCTTTGGAATTCACTCTCGGTATTTTACTATTTGGTTGTATTGGAATTGCTGCAACGTCATTCGCGGCAATCACCTACCGGCGTTCACCCCCGACATCACTCAACGCAACCTCTTCATCCGTTTAAATCATCCACTTGGCTCGAAAACATGCTTCCCAAACTGGGCTTTGATCATGCTGGCTATCTTTGGCTGCTACTTGCCTTACCAATTCTGTGGTGGATTGGCTATGAGTCGCTAGGTGCCTTGGGAAAAATCAGACGCGCATTCGCTTTGATTCTTCGGACTGTGGTTTGGACAGTGATTGTATTTGCTGTTGCAGGTGTGCAGATGGTCTGGGTCAGTGATCGCGTGACGGTGATGTATCTACTGGACCAGTCGGAGAGCATCCCCCAACCGCAACGCACCGAGATGCTTGAGTACGTCATTGCCAACGTCAAGAAGCATCGAGAAAGAGCGAGAGAAGACCGCGCTGGAATCATTGTATTCGGGCGAGATGCGTCCATTGAGATACCTCCTTTTGATGACGACATTCCGCAACTACGACGCGTTGAGAGCATGCGTGGACGTGCTGATGCAACGAACCTCGAGTCAGCATTGAATCTGGCTCAAGCCTCAATGCCAGAAGATACGTCCCGACGGATTGTGATCGTCACTGATGGAAATGAAAACCTTGGCCAAGCAAAGAAACTTGCTGCACGCATTGCGGGCTCAGGCATTGGGATTGACGTCGTGCCCGTCATGCTGAGTTCCGAGAACGAAGTACTTGTTGAAAAGATTGACATACCGAACAACATTCGCAAGGGACAACCCTTCGAGGCCCGCGTGGTTGTGAATAACTACGCCAATTCTGACACAGAGAAACCCTCGACAGGCAAACTACGGGTAACCCAGAAAGTCAATGGTGACGTCCAGCTATTACTGGAAGAGGACATTTCCCTGAAACCAGGTAAGAATGTATTTCCCCTGCAACACCAAATTGATCAGCCAGCAGCCTACATCTACAACGCTGAATTCGTCCCCGACACTGTTGATGGGGATGGCCTCACCCAAAACAACAAAGCGACTGCTTACACCTACGTTCGTGGTCAAGGCCGCGTGCTCTTGATCCAGGATCCTAAACACGCGGGTGACTTTGATTTACTGGTAGACGTGCTTCGCAAGAACAACATTGAAGTTGACATCATGCAAAGTGACTCACTGTTCGGAAGCATTGCGGAGTTGCAGCCCTACGATGCTGTCATTCTCGCGGGTGTTCCTCGCGTCGCAGGCGAAAGCTCTGAACAGATCAGCTCGTTTTCTGATGCTCAGATCAGCATGCTAGTTAGCAACACACGTCAACTGGGGGCAGGACTATTGATCATCGGTGGTCCCGAAGCCTTTGGCGCTGGTGGCTGGACTGGAACTGAGCTTGAAAAAGCGATGCCCGTCGACTTCAAAATCAAGAATTCAAAAATTCAAGCGGTGGGTGCGTTAGCCCTCATCATGCATGCAAGTGAAATGGCACAGGGAAATCACTGGCAGAAAGTCATTGCCAAAGCAGCTATCGAGCAACTGGGCCCCAGCGATTACGGCGGTGTTCTTCACTGGACCCAAGGCGGCGACGCGTGGCTTTGGGGTGGACAGCAGGGCATGCTGGAGGCGGGCAAGTATCGAAAAGCCATGCTTGCAGCCATCGGCCGGATGACCCCCGGAGACATGCCTCAATTTGACCCAGCCATGAAGATGGCAGTGGCCGGCCTGGCTCGGACCCCTGCCTCTGTCAAACACTGCCTGATTGTCAGTGATGGTGATCCTTCTCCTCCCAACAACGCAACCATCAACGCCTTCATCTCGAATAACATCACCATCAGCACCGTTGCGGTCGCGTCCCATGGTCGCGTGGGAAGTCAACGCCTACAGGACATTGCAACTCGAACCGGCGGAAAATATTACGAAGCTTCCAACGGTAAGGCGCTCCCACGCATTTTCCAACGTGAGGCGAGAAGAGTCTCTCGTCCTCTTGTTTACGAACCCGACGGAGGCACAACCCCTGAGGTCATCTTCCCACACGCAATGTTGGACGGAATTGACCGTATTCTTCCAAACACGCGCGGCTTTGTCTTGACGCAAGTGAAAGACAGCCCACTAGCGCAAGTCCTGATTCAATCCCCCAAGCCTGACTCACCAGAGAACGCGACCATTCTTGCAGTCTGGACCTACGGACTTGGACGCACGGCTGTCATGACGACAGATGCTGGTGCACGCTGGGCATCGAACTGGACAGAGTGGGCGGGTTATGAAGCTTTCTACAGTCAACTCGTTCGATGGTTGATGCGGCCAACTGGCGACACTGGCAAGTACACCCTTGCCACACAGGTTCGCGACGGGGAGGTACAGGTCGTTGTCAATGCGCTCAGTAAGGAAGACTCATTCCTCAACTTTCTTAACATGAGTGCGTCCGTACTTGATCCAGACCTCAAACCTGTAGCATTGCGAATGCGACAGACCGCTCCGGGGAGATACATCGGAAGTTTTCCCGCAAATAAGACCGGCAGTTATTTTGTGAACGTGATTCCCGATGCAAAAACAGCACCGCTATCAACCGGAGTCACCATCCCCTACAGCGAAGAATACCGAATACGAGAAACGAACCAGGCCTTGATTTCCGAACTCGCTTCCGTCAAACCCGCTGGTGGCGAGATAGGAGAAGTGACCGCTCCCTTGGGAGTAACATCAAATGAAAGTCCTGAGAGTCGCAATGCTTTCCGTGGTGGCTTGGCATTGGCTAGAAGCATACGCGACGCATGGCCATGGTTTGTACTGGCTGGATGTTGCATCTTCCTAGGTGACATTTTTGTGCGTCGGGTCGCCATTAACTTCGATTGGATCGGTGTTGCCCTTAAAAAGATCCGTGGAAAGTCCGAAGAAAAAGAGTCCACTACCACGGCGCGACTTGATGCGTTGAGGAAGAATAAAGATCTTTTAGATGAGGAACTGCAAAGACGTCGAACCAGCGTCCGATTCGAACCAACTCAAACTAAGGATGATACCGACAACAACGACTGGACGGCGGACACAAAGGATGCAGCAAGGACCACCGGAGAAAACAAGAACATGGCCCCCGACCCTGAAGGCCCCTCGTACACTGAGCGACTCTTGGCGGCAAAGCGAAAAGCACGTAAAGATTAAACACCGTGCTTCGATGAAAATAAACTCAAATCCATAAAACTGATCGATAGCATTCTGCTTTGGCACTCATGCTCCTGCCAGCATCCAGGATCGAAATTCGCTGCTCCAACCCCACACTTCTAGGCAAACGTAAAGGCCAGTGTTGCTTTACATGGCACTAGCCAACGGAAGCAAATCGCTTACTTGGCTTGAATTCTTTTCTGCCAGACTCGTGATGATCCCGAGTCTACTAGCTCCTAAGTCTCAAGGACAAACTGAGCCCTCGAATTGATGACTCGGCAGGAGAGATACAAAGACGTCAAAATTGCAAACTCTCGTCAGTCCAAGAATGCTTGTGCGTGTGAAACAATAGCGATTACGTCAACTTTTCATGAAGTGCAAGATTATTTCAGGGCCACTCGTAACGGTTGTCTGGCTAATAGCAGGACGTTTGTGAAGATTGGGCAAAGCATAATTTGATAGTCAGGGACATGCGGTTTCATCTTGTCGATTTCGTACTAATGCCGGGGAGGCATGCTGCAACAGGTGTTTCCACTCATCAGGCCAAGGATTGCCGACGAGTGCCCAGCTAGGCTCCAAAAAACGCAAACTCATGAATCAAGGAAGATTTCGCATGAAACGGGTAAGGTTATGGATCCACCGCGCAATGGCGGTAACCATTGCCGGCACTAGCATCTGCGCTGTGAACCAGCAGACAAACGCGAATGAGCCGGCCGCGCTTGTACAAGCTTTGAACATGGAAGCTTCTGCGGAGCTTTCACAGCAAGTTGCCTTTGTCAATCACAACAGAGCGATTTGGGACGAAGGGACAGAAACTGCTCTGGAAGCCGACGTTGCTATCGAAGACCAGTTCACGGCGATGCAGGACAGACTTGCAGCCTTGGAAGCCGACCTAGAAGAGGTCGCTGAGGAAGCGGGCGACAAGAGCATTGTCCACAGTGGATCGAGTAAATCCACAATGAAAGTAGGCGGTCGTGTTCATGTGGACGCCTGGGGTTTTGATCCTACAGGTGGAGATGTCCCGTTACTCAATAGCAAGGGCGGGGAGTCCATCGACCCTCAAAACAGAATTGGGTTCCGACGTCTACGATTCGGTGTCAAAGGCACGATCCGCGACAACATGAACTACAAAATTGAGCTGGAGTTAGCGGGGGGCAACAAGTCAGAATTTCGCGATGCCTATCTAGGGTGGACAGATCTTCCCGTTCTGCAAACGCTGCTACTGGGCAACCAGAAGCGACCGTATGGCTTGGATCATCTGAACAGTTCACGCTACAACGTATTCCTCGAGCGTCCTTTTGTCATCGAAGCAAATAACCAGGATGCTCGCCGGCTTGGCTTGGCATCTTACGGATATTCTGACAATCTGCGTTGGAACTGGCGTTACGGTGTTTGGAACCAGCAAAACGTGCAGGGTCTTGGGAACTACGTTGGCGACCACCTTCAACTGGAAGTCGCCGGACGGCTGGCGAGTACTGTCTGGTATGACGACATCAGCGGAGGTCGTGGATACATGCACATGGCTATTTCGGGAGCCCATGCAGACACCGCGCAAAACGAGACGAATGAGGCGGAATTCCGAACCCGCCCAGAAGCTCGCTCTTCGAATCGTTGGATCAATACCGAACAAATCGAGGGCTCTGATTACTACGACTTGCTGGGTCTTGAAACGGTTATCAACGTGGGCGCTCTGCAATTCGTCGGCGAGTACCAGAGCGTATGGGTAAATCGTGACTTTGGTGGTGAAGACGTCAACTTCAACGGCGGCTACTGCTACGTCAGCTACTTCCTGACTGGCGAGCACATGCCTTGGGATCGCAAATCCGGCACGCTCGCACGGATCGTACCATTCCAGAACTTCTGGATGGTCAATCGCTGTGATGGATGCCGGGAGGCCGGGTGGGGTGCGTGGCAAATTGCCGCTCGTTACTCAAAAGCTGATTACAGCGACGAAAATATCTTTGGCGGTGTCGGTGAGTCATTCACCTTCGGTCTGAATTGGTATTGGAATGCAAATGCCCGAATGCAGTTCAACTATATCAACGGAAAAATCAATGACCGAACCGTTGATGGGACGCCAGATGTATTCGGTGACTACGACATTTACGGTGTCCGCTGGATGGTTGACTTCTAAGCCTGAAAAAACCAGAGAGTTGATATCGCACAAATCATCGCGTCCGAGAAGTGAGTCGGACAGAGTTAAATCAATACGAAAGGCCAAACCATGAATCGTTCCCGTATCTACAGTCTGCTGATTGTGATTGCCATGACCGCAACTTATGCAACACACGCTGAAAAAGCGAACGCAGAAATCAACATCTGCTGCCCTTGCAAAAAATGTCCTAGCTGCGACTGCTCGCTTGAGGCCAAGATGGTTGACGTTGAGAAATCGTGCTTTGAAGTCGAGACAAAGACAATCTGCATTCCCCGCGTTGTCTTTCCATGGCAACGGAAAAAAGCATGCGGATC
>Ga0315331_10001126_pt1 | contig 19800 bp, 15 predicted proteins | sample M160m34915metaG_FD_203456 | JGI IMG/M metagenome (GOLD analysis project Ga0315331, IMG submission 203456) | Ammonia-oxidizing marine archaeal communities from Monterey Bay, California, United States - M1 60m 34915 | ecosystem: Environmental > Aquatic > Marine > Intertidal zone | place: USA...
CGGCTGCAAGCGCAGCGACTAGCGCAGGATCTGCTGCCGCTGAGAATGTAGCTCAGTCAACAATGGGCAAAACCCTTTCAAAGATGCTTGCTACAAACATTGTTGGCAGAACGCTGTGGAACGCCAAAGGGAGGATTGCCTCGGGCGGCAAAGGTCTTCTCAGCGGTGGCATGAATATCGGAAGGCAGCTAGGCAGTGGTTACTCTAGTGGAGGTGTGCGTGGCATGATGTCAGCAGGCCAAGACATGGCTGGCACTGCAATGCGATCTGGAATCTCAGGTCGAGCGGTAGGTCAAGTATTAGGCGGGGCGACTGGAAATGTCGCAGGTCGCAAGTTAAGTGATAGTAAATTTGCCCAAACGCTTCTAACTATGGCTGGGGCAAAGGCTGGTTCGAGGCTTGCTACAAGTTTGGGTACTACTGCGGCTGCGGCTGCGTCTGGCGGTGCTGCGGCTGGCGGTGCTGCGGCTGGCGGTGGTGCTGCTGGTGGTGCTGCTGCTGCTGGTGGTGGTGTGCTTGGAAGCACTGCTGCTGTAGTTACGGCAATTCCAGCGGCAATAGCCTCTCTTGGATACGCTCTTGTTGCAAACTCAAATGCCAGTAATTCTGAAGGAATGACTGGGGGCATACAAAAAAAGTTCACGGTTGGTGGCATGGCCGATAAAGGCGGTCAAGTTATCGCAAAAACTGGAAATGCGCTTAACAACATGATTGGTGCGATTGTTGGTGCATCTCGCAGCTTTGACATGCTTGGAATCAAGGCCACTGAACATGCTCGCCAGATGGCTCTTATGGCATCAGTCGAATCAAAATACACAGATCGACTAAGTTCAGCACAATTATATCGAGATTCGGAGCAAGAGATTCTTAAGAGATCTAATGCCGCCGAAGCGAACTCAATGATAGTTAGCAACATTGGGTCGTCGGGTGGTCAGGGTCAGTTTCGCAGTGTTGGAATGAATAACGACATGACGCGATACCAAGCAAGCAAAGCTAGCATCATGGGTCGAGAAGCAATAGGCCCAATGCAGCGCAAATTCATGAGGGGTAGAGAAAGCGAAGCTCAGGCAAACTTGAAGCGAGCAAGAAGTCGTCAAGAAGCACGAGCAAGATTTGCCAATGAAGCAGTTGATGACGCAAAAAGAAACATGGAGGAGAAAGAAGCGGCGGCAGGAGAAAGCGGATTAACTGCCGCTCAGATGCGAGAGGCAAACGCCATTAGTGCAAGAAAGAATGCAGCGGAAGCAGACTTGCAACAACAAAACAAAGAGTACCGCGAATCTACAAACAGAGGCACAGACATGCTTACCTCTGATATTACGGGAGAAGCGAATACTGATGGCTCGGATGCGCAACACGCAAGCGAATTAGGAGAAGGCGAAGCGTATCGCAGCGGTCTTTTCTATTACCTTGGGATGAAACGCGAAACTACCCATGAAGAAAAACAGATGGCGGGCAACATAGGCCATACGCAGCGTCGAGCGGAAAAAGCAGCGGAGGAGCAGAGGCAACTTGAAGCCGAAACTGGTACAGATCTAAAAGTTTACACTGAAGAAGATATTCAAAAGCAAGAAAACGCGCAGCGAGAAGCAACTGCTGCCTACGATGAATTTATTTCAAAACAGCAGCAAGCTAACGAAGTTTTGAAGTTAAACGGCAGGGAACTGATTGAGTACCACAAGACAGTTCGCGAGACAGCAGAACAGAACATCACTCTTTTGGAACAAGAGAAAATAGCCCGAGCGAACTTGCGAAAAGACAACCAAGCCAGCATGGGAACGATGGGCGAGGCGCAGAGAGCAGAGTTTATGACAGCGGCAAGAAAACTCGACCAAGGCAACATGGACGATTTAACAAATCAAGAAATCGAAATGTTAAAAAGCTCTGGAAGGCTTGGCGAAGATTCGACAGCGCAGCTTGACGAAGAGCAGAGGCAAAGGTATCGCAACAATGTCTCAGCGGAGGATCAAGACATGCTGAATCGCTTAGACAACAAAGAGGCAATGGATCAAAGAACTGACGCTGAAATAGGAAATCAGTTGCAGACACAACAAGAGGCAAATGACGAGATAATCGCAAGCGCTGAGGATCAGGGTTTGGCTGGTCAAGAAAACAACTTGAAAATAATTGACGCAACCAACATTTCTGTCGCCTTGGAGGACAACCTTGACGCAATCACATACAGAACAGTTACACAAGTGATTGAAGCTCTTGAGAAAAGAAATCAAATACTAGCTGATCGAATAACCGATGAAGTGGTAGCCAGAATGAATGCTGCTGGCGAAGGCCGTAAAGAAGGAGATATGACTAACGCTGGGAACGCCATGGCACTAAATAATTGACCCTGCATTGATCCGCTGCAACTGCTGTTAGCTATTTTAATTGAGCCTCTTTTTAGTGTTTACTTGGCTTAGTAAACGGAGGCAAGTATGTATTTAAGATTTGGAAACTACACACACCCGATAGACAATGCTGGAGTAAGCATTGAGAGCAAGCCTTTGACGGATGCCAAGGGCGAGGTGTACGCAAACGAAGAAGTCTGGAGAGTTGACTTCAGGCTTACAAACAGCACAGTTGATCCCAAAAACCTAGACTCTGTGGTGCAGGGTCTTGTCAATGCGTATCAGCAGCCGCAGGCGTCTTGCTATTTGCTTCACGATGACCTGACCGAGACTGTCCACAAGATGGATAGCACAAATGTCGTAGGCGGCGTTCGAGTGACGAAGCCGCCAAATTTCCTCAAATACCAAAACGGGGAAATGGTGACGTACAGGACTGGAAGGCTCGCTATTGCTGGCACAAAGTTTCTTGCACAAGACGCTGCTGAGGTGATCGACTTCAAAGAGAAGATTGATACGCAGCAACCTGGCCCTGAGTACAAGGCGTTGACTCCAAACGTGGGTCCATCAATCATGCAGAGGGTTTCTACAAACAAGCCATCTACATGTACGCAAACTGGAACAATCACTTATTTCGGAATGTATGGTCCCCCTGCTCCTCCGGTGTTTCCTCAGATACCGCAAAGCGAGCCAGCCAAAATTGGCTACACCAGCCCTACAAAAATCGGCAGCGGCAGCACTGCTGGTTTTTATGGGTTTCCGGTGACTTACACATACCGTTGGGTTTGGCCGATTTCTCTGCAAGCACTTCCAACAAGATGGGCTAGGTAATGGCGTCACAAGGATACTTTCGCTACGCGGGAATCACCAACATGCTTTCGGCAAGCATGACTCTAGGTCTCGGCACGAATCCATCTAGCATTAGTTTTTCTTGCCCTCCTCAAGAAAACGATATTCCAAAAACTGGAGACGCTACTTGGGAATACTCTGCGGTTGATGACTACTCCACCGACAGCTTCTCTAGGACTTTCACAGAATGCCTATGCGATAAGGTTTCAGTGAAGGCGAAAGGTACTCATGTCTGGAATGTCACTCTTCTGGATCGTCGATGGAAGTGGTCGTTTGGTGAAATCAGCGGTCGTTATAACAATCGTGTCAACGGAACAGTGCTACCCAAGAACCGCAAGACCCTCAAAGAGCTTGTGGAGCTTTGTCTTGAAGCCATGGGTGAAACTGATTACGACTTGACCGTTGTCGATGAAGATGAATACCCTGCCGTTGAGTGGGACTTAGAAGTTCCGTCACTGGCGCTTAACGATTTGATTGGCGAGTATGGCTTAACGATTTCTCTAATGGCTGATGATAGCGTCAAGATGGTTCGACTTGGCTTCGGTGCTGGCTTGCCTTCTTATAACCAACTCAGCTACACAAACACATTTGACCCCTCGAACCATCCATCGCGAATCAGAAGCGTTTCAAGGCCTACGGTTTTCCAAGCAGACTTGCCGCTAAAGGCAGTGGGTTTTGAGGAAGAGTTTGATCAAGGGGAGCTTGTTGCAAAAAACAACGCCCTGCTCGACTCCGGCGATACTGATCAGATAGCAGCAGGAGTTGAAGCCTTCTTGTATGGACCGTCTTCTCCGCGATGCACCGAACTGAAGCCTGTTGAAGAGCTTTCTTACGCACCACTCGCGCCTTCTGGATACGAGGTCGTAAACAACCGAGTGCAGCCTCTGTTTGATTACGAAGAAGGAGAAGAACGCCGAACATGGATGCGACTAGATCCGCATAGTGGAGAGGGTGGTGGTAACAGCTTGACTTCATTTGAGATGTGGGGTCTGAAAGACACAGACCCTTTTTCATATATGATTAGGCAAAAAAAGATTCAGCTATATCGGCAAAACATTTACAAGCTGTATCAGATAGACATTTCAACTTTGAAAGCTGACTCAAACATTCGATTGCCGATTGATGTAGAAATAACGAGCATGGAGCAGATACTGCCTCTGCTAAATCATAATATCGGAAGAGAGGGTTGCCACGAAGACCTTCGGTACAAGCCAGCAATCGTGTACGGCGCGTTTATGCGAGGGCGAGACTTGCGCAACAACGAGCAGCCCGTGTTGAGATACAACAGGGAGACAGGCCTGCCCCTGCGAGCTTACCAAGAGCAAGGCAATGCAGAATCGCAAAAAAATCCTTTGTATCCTATTGAAAGAATTTATCCTGGGCTTTTTCAGCCACATCAAGACGAGACATGGAACCTGCACAGCGGCTTCAGCATTGAACCAGAGTTCGGCCTCGTAAGATTCTCCCAACCTATGTATCTGACAGAAAGGGTAGGCGATTGGGACGCAGACCCCAATGCTGATGTCAACTTTCATAAAAACATCAAAACAGATAGATACCCGTGGGAAGTCGCAAAATATGTAATGGACAGGTCCAAGAATCCAGCGACTCGCGTGCTTCACAGAACAGGACCGCTTAAAGGTCAACCAAAGTACGCATCGTTTGTCCGCTACGTTCCGGCAAAGATTTTTTTGCGATGTGCAATTCAAGTTAGACGAGAAGACACTGGAAGCTACGTCAGGGGTTACCATGAATTAACCCTTGATGACAACCTTGGAACCGAACCAAAGTATCTTACTCGCGAAGACGTTCACATGCAGTACATGCGTCCTTTTGATTCTTTTGAAGAGACGTTGTATGACGAGGCGGGGAATGTAGAGGAAAGCTCCGTGCTTAGTGATGAGAAAATAAAGAAACGGTGGAAAGACAACAGCGCTCAAGTTTATAAAGAACTGAAAAACTACAATCAGCAAGCGTTATACAACTACCTTCGATACCCTTCTGCTCAGGCAGATTATGCCGGTTTCGTTGATCTGGACACAGACGGATCAATCAAAAACATCACCTACACTCTTTCAGGTGGATTGGCTACGAGCAGCGCTGCAAGAAATTGCGAGCGACCAGAATTTAGCCTTAGTATCGAAGAAGCTAGAATGCGAAACAAAACGATTAGCTTGCTCAACAAAGACAAGAAAACAAAGCGGCAAACTGGCGATGCCGCAAGAAATGTAAGAACCAATTTCATGAGTGATGCGTGATGCCTGACGTAGCTCCAGACCATCGAATCTATGTTAAGAACGTAAGCTGGGACATTCCAGCGAACGGGATATGCTGTATCGTTCCTGATCAGCCATACACAGTTAGCCCTCATCAGCCGAACACCGCCAGAAACTACATCAACTACGGAAAGAGGTTTTTAGAGGTAAGAGTTCCAACGCAAGAAGATGAGCATCGGCAAGATTTAGATATGGTTCTTGTTTCTCCCAACGGAATTCAGACAGGAGAATTTGGGTTTGGTGTTTGTTTAACGAACGGACCAGCCATGATGTATAGCGACCTCGTCGGCGAAACCGAAGACGATACGGTAACAGAAGAGCAATACCAAGGCATTCCGCTTGGAATCTCAGCAGGCTCGTTTTACCTGCACAGAGGCGGTGCTTGCTTTCGACTGAAGGACTGGGCGTTTACACAAGAAAATGAAGAAATAGCCTTCTGTGAGGTCACTGCTTACGATGGAGGCATGTGGTTCAAAACAGAAGAAGAACTGTTTTCAGAGAACCCGCAAGCTAGCGAGGGCGTCTTGCACTCTGCACTCGTTGACCTTTATTACATGGGCAAAGACGACTCTACGAATCAATCTACGCTGGTTGCAAGTGAAGGACTAAGAGAGAGCGAACCTATTCAGGTTCGCGCTTACCATATGGGCGGCTCGATTCCGGCTGGATCGTATGGTCAACTTAGCAGAGTAGGAGGCAAGTGGTGTGTCTCCGCTGTTTACTGCTAGTAGAGATGATTTCAAATGGCTGGTCCTGGCATCTTTATGGGCGGATCTTGCGATCCGTGTTGTGATCTCCAAGGATGTGTTTCGCAAGACTATCGGCTGCGTGACAATGTCATGGCTCCGTTGGCTACAAAGACATTCTTGCATCTTGAACACACAGACAGCGAGACAGGAAACGTCTCTATCACAGAAGAAGTTTACAGTGACTACCTAGAGTTCATGCACTGGTCTCGTGTAGGGACAGCCGGTGATGAGAGCGATGAAAACTCTCTGTATGATCGCTCGATTGTTGCAGCCGTATATCCTACCAATAACACTCCATTTGATTTGCAGCCCGAATACGAGCTTTTTGCTCGACTAGGCTATATGACTTCGTATGCAAAAAGAGGCACTAAGTCTGAAAAGATTCACGAAAAAAATGGCGTTCAGTTTCCGTGGCTCGGTTCTCAAAAACATGACGGAACTTACATACAAGCAGGAATTGAATACGCTGCATCACTTCCTGAAAACTTTACTGACGCTGAAGAAAGATTGCAGTCAGTTCAAATGTCCAAGGTGTTTGCTAATGCTACCTATGGAACATATGTAAGCGACGACCTTAAAAGATCGGGTGTTGGATTTCATGCTTCGCGACAGCCATACACGATCATCTACTTCAAGATCGACCCGCAAGACGATTACACTGCTTGTTTCACTTCCGATTACTCAAAGCTGATGATTGCGCATAGCAAAAGATGGTGGAGAGATCCGAATTCTGAAGAAAAAAGCGGGGCGGGTTTTAGTTGGGAAGTTGACAACAATAGCGACCCTCGGCTGACGCACGGATTTGAATCGCAAGGAAACAAAACTGATCAGGGATACCCACCTTATCCTCAGCACACAAGGTTCTTGACAAGCAGTGACGCATTTCGGTTCAAGCATCCGTTCTCTGATCATGTGCGGTTTTTCAATCACATCGGCGGCTACTACGGTTTCGCTGAAGCGTGGGGGCCAAACTTTGTAACTGACGATGAACGTACCATGACTTTCCCGTGGCAAGCGTTTCCTGCGTTGAAGGGCGATGAGATCAGGATCGACTTTGGCATTGACGCCGAGCAGAACGCTTTTGGCCTAACCTTCTCTGTTTTTCACCGAAGCGAATACACTGCAACAGACGGAGAATATCAGTATCGTGAAAACCAAAGTTTTGGAGCAAAATTTTACTCCGATACGATTGGGAACAATAATTTCGGGTTTGACCCCAATCAGGAACTAGCGACTTATGAGCAGAATGGAGTAACTTATACATATAGCCCAAAGACAAAACGCGATGCAAACCCTGCGCCGGTGTGTGCATCTTTCTTGCCAATAAGAAATGACTGCCTTGGAATCGAGGCAACCAACCAAGGCGTGTCGTCCGAGACCTTGAAGAATCGCGTGGTTCGCAGCAACGGATATAGGCAATTCGCGTTCTTCGATGAAGAATACAAATTCATTAGCGAGGTCATTGTCCGAGGACTGATCAAGGAAGCTGGTGTTCGCCCAATTTTTATGCCAGCAAAAAAACAGCACTACTCGATTAACACTGAGTCAGAGCCGTCATCTTTTACTGTGACTCTTTACCGATTCAACAACACAGCTTTTGAATACTACGATGCAATATACGATCCGGTAACACGAATCTATAGCTACGAGAGAAAGTATCACGAGACACTTCTGGGAGATCCGCAACATAAGATTTGGGAAGACGGAGAGCATGTTGGCACTTTTGATTACACGCTTCCCGATGGACCTTCTCAAAGCTCAAGTCAGGCCATAGGCGCGTATGTCATGAGATTCGGCTTCCTTGGTTTAGTCCAAGATGGTGACGTTAGCTTCCGTTACGACGACCTTGTCTTGTCGAGGATTGTTCCTGACAACTCTTTCAGCAGCGATTTTGAGACAACTGCAAGCGGTCACGCATCTAGTGAACTTTACATCCTTGAAGGCGAATCAGATTCTATTGACATAGTGAGACGAGGCACGAAAGGCGACAAGACAGTTCATTATCACGATTCTGAAACAGGCTGGCATTCCTTGTTCTTCGCTGATGGGACTGCGATTCGATCCGTTGAAGTCGAAATGGAGTCAGCTTCCTTGCCACCAGAAAACTACGACAAAGATCTTTTCATTCCATCAAACTTCAATGCAATTCCACTGAAATTCAAAGTCAGGCCCAATGCCATTGAGCTTCACACCGAACAAACAGAATCGGCACATTCATCAGCCGAACCAAGAATGGCAAGCATCGACTTATACATGATGGACTTTGACGGCTGGGGTCGGTCACACCCTACTCTCGCAAACTACGGGAACAACGCTTCTCTTGGCACTGGCGTTATTTCGCACAACTTGGTTGACCGACTGGGCTACATTCAGATCAATGGCTACAAATACGACACGCTTCATTACAACAGCCAATGCTCCGGCGTAGGAAATAGCGATTGCCTTCCAGATCAAACCACTGACTTCTATCCACACACGTTAATCCCTTTAGATGTTGACGTTTCAGGTTTTACAGGGCAACTGCAACCTCACTCCTACAGTGTTTATTATGCCAACGATATGCAGCAACCAGTCACTCGCTACATCAACAACTTGGACAAAGCTGACCTGCAATTAGCAGAAGGGTATCTTTGTTACGACCGGCTAGTTGCGGAATACGAATTTAAGGTCTACACCTATTACGGCATCGCCCCTTACTCTTCGGAAAATGAGGGGTATGGCTGCGATGGAGACAGCACCTACAGCATAAATGTAAGCCACTATGGTGATGCACCATCGGACGCATTCATTCCTGAAAATTGGGATCAGTTTTCATTAACTTTTACTACGAGCGGATCATGCTCTGGATACGAAACACTTGAGTCAGCGTTTGCATACCTTAGATCGCCGAATGCTACGCCTAGATTTCCTTCGCAATATAACACTCCCTCAATACCTTTCGGTACACTCGTCGTTGAGTCTGGCTCCGTTGAATCGCATGGCGTTGCGACAGAAGGAGGATCTGTCACCATCCCGCAGGTTCACGGATCAATCGCTGACGTGACATTGCTGAAGTGGGACAGTGCAACCATTGACTCTACCGAGTTTCAAATATACGCAGACTACGACGACAACCATTACTCGCAAAGCGGTTTGGTCCTTGGGCTTTATTTGGAGCATGTGCATGGCGGCACATATCACGGCAACGATAAAAGCATCTGGGAACATCTTTACGGCACGCGATTGAGACTCGGACATCAAATTTACGTTCGCAAGACGCACGATTTCCCTGAAGCGCGAGACTACGATTGGTACAATGACCATGATATGTATGGATCGCATTTGATTCTTAGAATTATGCCGAGGGATGCGATGCCCCCATACTCCTATCAAAACCCAACTGCACATTACTACTATGAAATGAGAGCAATCGCACAAACAGAAATTTTTGAGGACTGGATGTATGACCCTCTGGGCGATCAATATGATGAGTGGTCACATCAGATTGATATTGTTGAAGATATTCTTAAGAACACTTATTACGCAGACCCAGAAAACGAACTTTTTTACTACGTTCGGCAACTTCAGATGGGTTTGCGTAAAACCTTTGACGCTGAGTGGACATATTGGCATACACATGAAGAAACTGAAGACACGTCTTGGGAGGACTACGATTTTTCTCTCGATGAGAGATTTAGTTTTCCTCGCGGTGATTATGACGTTCCGAGATTTGCAACCGCAAGCAGCGGAGAGTTTACGTCCACGAACTACAACTATAACCCTCCTCAAACTACGGCTGAAGAAGGAGTAGGAAGGTTTCCAGTAGATGGAGATGGACAATCTTCTTTCACTTTTCGGTCTCCGGCAAACTTTGCAAGACTTGCCTTTACGGTATATGCAACAAGCAATGCTTATGTAAGTGTTTGGAACGCAACCGCAGACCCAAACGGTCACTCCTATGACCCCGACTTTTTGCAATCTTTCTTAGTTTCCGATGTACCACGCGGCCAAAGTTGGTCTTTGGACCGAGTGGAGAAAAACGACCTAATAGTAGTCATTTTTAAGACTTACGGCGAGAAAAGTGGTGACAATGATTCTGGATACGCCGCTCTAGGTTCTATGCGTGGTGTGCATCCAGAAAACATGTTTTTCACCATCGGCGGCCACAAAGGAATGACCGAAGAATGGGAAGAAGATCAAGAAGAAGAGTTTTTGTATGCTTGGGAAAACCGCTCGCACAAACATGTTCCCGAAGTTGGCTATGAGTGCGACTTAGAAGTCAAGTTCCCTGTCAGCCAAGCACAGATGTTTTGGCCGGATGCTATCTTTTTTGAAGGGTTGACAGCAGACGACCCAATCCAGTCCGACCCAACGGGCAATACAGGACATCCACCACCAACCTTGGGTAGCGGGTTATTTGCTGTGGACGTAAACCGACCTAATTTTGACTACTGCCCTGATTTCAAGAACAGTGCTTTCAAAGATATAAATTCAGGGACGCGATACTTAAATCAATCATTCGCGAATTGCACGGATTACCCGAGCTACGACACTTCTGGCCCTCTACTCGATTGCAATGTATCTGTGCCGGAGCTTCCAAATACTTACACCTTCGCTTTCCCAGACCATCCCACGCTTCAGTTGTTTGTGTCACCGTCAGAACAAAACGCATTTGCAATTACAACTCTTGCTGCTGCAAGTCCAAGCCATCGACTAACTCCAGACGGAAAGAGTTCTCAAGCCGGATCAATTCATTTCTACGATTGCTGTGGGAATGACGGTGATACAAGTGAAGTCAATGCAGGCGCGTATGATGGTGTTTATATTGCCATGTCAGAAACTACGGAAAAGGTAGGCCCAGAAGATACTTTCGAGGCAAACCAAGACTATCGAACCGCAACGCTGTGTAGAAGTTATGACACCATAAGAATCTCTGACGTATTAGATATTGAGATAGCTTCACACACCTTGAAGTTTCCTGTGAAGTGGAGCGATTGCTGGGATGATGTAACATCAAATTCTGGAGTAGTTCTCACTCCGACTCAAGATGTGATTTCCGATGCAGCATCCACAATGCGATCTACAGGCCCAAGCATAACTTCTGGGTATCAACCATTCTTCGCTTGTTCGTCAGGAAGCGTTGAGGCCACAGGCATGATTGACCTCGCCTACAATCCGTCGATCAAAGGAACTTACGCATATGAGTATTTTGACCTTACCCCTGATCAGTTAGTCGTCACGATCCAGACATTGGTGTTTCCCAACAGGCCAAAATCCTGATGGTCCCAGAAGACGTATGCCCGAAATGCCATCGCATGTCTTATTGCAAATGCGGAACACTTGTTGGCAATAACTTTGCAAGCAAGATTCCGAAGGTATTCAAGGTTACTGCAAAGTGCGGTTGCGAAGAGACCCGAGAGCAGATGAACTTAATGGGACCGGACGAGTGTGAAGCGAACATGTCCGCACTGATAGAGCTAATTGCGAACAGAGCCAAAGGCTACATGATCCCCAAGGCGATTTCACGACCAAACATAAAAGCAAAACTTGAAGAGGCGATTGCCGAAGCACGCTGCGCTATCTCAATCAACACGGCGCGTGCCGAGAAAATGAAAAATGAAATGTCCGGTGTGCTTGGAAACAGACTGCGATTGCAGCAAGGCGAGCAAGGATTACCACCGCAAGATGGCAATCTGCCGCGATAACCGATGCGGAATGTACGAGGAAGGCGACCGATGCCATTCGATGAGCAGGCCGTGCCAGCTTCCTCTTTTTGTGAAGCAGGGAAAGAGATGCCCCAGAGGTTTCCACTAGACCCTTGCATCTCGAAAATTAGCCACCCAGCGTAGCCCCTCTGGGCGTGTAACGACCCTCCGCGTGTGATGTGTCGGACACCGACTTGCGCTCGTTAAACAGCCTCTGAGGAGCCAGAAATAAACCCTAGATATTGTCGTTTTTTGCGCCCTCGTTGCCTTCAAAACAAGCCTGTACTTATAGAGGGCAAGTTGCCCGACCAGAGAAGCAAACCAACCACAGGAATAAGCCATGAAAAAAGGCAAAAAACGAAACTTTACCATCGAGGTTTCCACGAAGCCACGGCTTCGCGGCGGTCGCAAAAACACGAACATGGACAGCCGTCCGAAGCGGCTCCGAACTCGAAAGAGTCGGAACATGAAAGCAATCAAAGAGTTTGCGTAAATTGACCGCCCCCTTGTCGCAGAGAATCTGCCCTACCTGTATGTGCCACACATGCAAGGAACAGGTATGGAAACCAATAGCGATAGGCTCTGGGAGCTTACGACAAGCGACAATTTGATCATTTACAGCATAGAAGAGTTTGACATTGTTTCTTTTCAAAACAAAGCTCTTTTCCCTGACGGATCTTCTCCGCACCAGCGAGGCAAAATCAAGTCGCATTTTGACTGCGACTATCTAAAGCGAGCCTCTGTTTTTTCTGACAACGTGTTGGAAGTTACCCTCTCAGTAGAAATCTTTCATACTGATGCACACAAGCGAAAAATGGCCCACATGGAGTGCATGGTAAATATCGACGGCGATGTTTATTCAAGAGGCGAGATCCTTAACCCCAAGCTGTGCCTGCCTCTTTCAGAAATTGATAACCTTGCCAGACAAGAACGAATCAATTCAATCTTAAGACGCGAAAAGTCAGAATCCTCTTGATTCTCATGAACTAAGCGCAAGCCCTTTTTGAAGTTTATCAGCTTGAACGTGATGTGTCGCGTTGGCAGGATGAATTTATCTGCAAGACAAAGGTTTCACCCGACCGTTGTTTAGTCAGCACTTGGCTGGATGCAGAAGCCAAAAGGAGTAAGCATGGCTAAGAAAAACACTTACGACCCAAGCCTGCTGCAATTTGCAACGTCAGACCGAGAAAAGGAAATAATCAAAGAAGTAATTGAAACGGGTACGCTTCGTAAGGCTGCAAAAAACCTGAGTGTCGCTGTTGGTACTGTAAGCAGTGTTTGCACCAGAGTAAGAAGAAGAGCAGCGCAGGCAGGATTCAAGGACGAGACTACTAGGGCCAGTGAAGGGCATGTTGGCGAAGAGTTTGATCTTGAAGAAAGCGGAGACACTGCAAGCCTGAAAATTGTCAGCCACAAGAAGCTGACTGAAGAGGAAGTGTTGTCACAAGCAGGGCTAAGTGACCTCAAGTGGCGAATCAAAAGTCACCGCAAGTGGACCGTGACAATGAAGCTGCGAGAGTTGGTAGACGAAAAGAAAGGTCTTTACTCTGAGACGCCAACAAGTATTTGGAACTACCATTATGTATTCGAGCGATTAGCGCCGAAGAGAATTCAGGATTCTGTTGAAGCAATCGTAAGCGACTGGAATCCACCACCGCTTCGCAAGGTCAATAAGAAAAGTCACAGCAAAGGAGATCACATGATTGAGATCGACTTGTTTGACGTTCACTTTGGCAAGCTGTGCTGGGACGAGGGGACAACCGGCAAGAGCTACGATTTGAATATCGCTAAGGAAGATTTTGTCACTGCTGTAGATACATTGCTTGATCGCATCGCCTGTTACGATGCAGCGAAATTCCTTCTTCCTATTGGTAACGACTTTTTCCAAACAGATAACTGGGAAGGCACTACTACAGCAGGGACTGCTGTAGCTTTCGATGACCGCATCTCAAAAGTCTTTCAGTGTGGTTATGAGGCAGTTGTTGAGGTGATTGAAAAGCTGCGTGACATTGCTTGCGTGGAGCCGGTGTGGGTTCCTGGCAATCATGACTTGAACACCTCATGGCATTTGTTCTATTTGCTAAGTCAGCGATTTCGTCAAGACAAACAAGTATCCTTCGACTTGAGCAGCCGAAAGCGAAAGTACATCGAGTGGGGAGATAGCGTGATTGGGTTGCAGCATGGGCATCAAATGAAGCCAGAGAAGATGGTAATGATAGCCCCAACAGAGTTTTCAGATTGGGGACATAAACGATTCCGAGAAATACATTGCGGACACGTCCACACGCGGCGAGACTTCAAGTTCTTGTCTGCAAGTGAACATGCTGGAACCATGGTTCGCTACATGGCAGCGTTATCAGAAACAGATGAATGGCACTACGACAATGGATACGTTGGAAATAAGCGAGCCGCCGAAGCAATAGCTTGGCATCACGAGGAAGGTCCAGTTGGAACGGCTATGGCATTCGTCTCTTAAAATAAAACATTACACACAAAGGTGCTGCCGTGGGCCTTGCGGATCTGATCGCGCATTTTCTCCAGTTTTTTGTTGACCTGATACCAGTGCCAGCAGCGCGTCCATGGAGCAACATTCATTGTGTTGTTGACGCTTATTTTTTTGGCGTACACAAGGTAAGCAGGCCTTTCATCTACCTGCCAATTTTGGACACAGTGTGCTACATCCCCAAGCATGAGCAAACGCTTGCAACCGAGGTGCAAACAATAACCACGGCTGACGGATTAACCATCTCTGTTGAAAGCGAATTTACATACAAGATCTCAGATCCAATGTTACTGAGAGAGATGGCGGGCGAAGAAGATTATTTGTCTCGATTGACAATGATGGTTCGCGGAGAAGTTGAAACGCTTTATCGAGAACACAACTTTTCTCATGTTCTTGCAATGGGAAACGATTCATTGATTGACAGCCTAAGCTGGAAACTTGAGGAATACGGAATTGAAGTTATCGACATAGCAACGCAAGATAGAAGCGCATCAATGGCAATTCGCCACTACGGAATAACTCTCGTGCAAGAAACCGCTGAATGAAAATCTTTATTATTGGCAGCGGCGAATGTGGAAAGACTGAGGCTAAAGAAATCATCGTCTCGATGACTGGACTCAGAGCAGCCGACAGCAGTTGGTTCATGGCGGAAAAAGTCGTCCGACCGTATTTGGAAAACAAATACAAGATCAAGTATCAGACCATCGAAGAGTGCTACCAAGACCGAAGGAATTATAGAGAATTGTGGTTAAACGCTATCAGCGAATACAACGAATTGGACTCAGCGACTCTTGCACGAGAGATATTCAAAGAGCATGACATCTACGCTGGCATTAGAAGCAGGCGAGAGTTTTTAGCCGCCAAGGAATTTAGCGACCTGAGCATCTGGATCGACGCAGAGAAGAGAGTTCCGAAGAAAGATCTTAGCTTGGACATCTTGAAAGAAGATTGCGACATGATCATTGATAACAATGGAACCCTCAAGGATTTCCGGTCGCGAGTTCTGCGGTTTTGCAGGTTTTTATGTGCCTAGTTCCGCAGTTGCTTCAGAAGCACTAAGGCTCGCACAAGCTCACGCAGCTTCTCTTCGCCTTCGGTAGCTCCAACGAAATGAAGAGTGGATTCGTTAAGTGTTGGGTCAAGTTCTAAGAGCGTCTTTACTAGCTTGTCCATGTTTTAGTTCCTTGTGGTTGGTTTTGGATCGGGGCCGTGAGAGGGAAACCCCCTCTCTAATTATCTAGGCTCAGTTGCCGACTCTTCGGGGCGCTGATTTCCTCAGCTTTCTTGACTTCGAGAAGGTGCTTCAAGCTGAACACTGGGCTGCACTTGGAGCAGCTTCTGCGTACTTTGCTGGATGGCTTGCGGTGGTAGCCATTCTTTTTGCCACACGTTGGGCAGACACGGAACCACTTGTAGCTGATAGACACGCCGTTCCCTTCTCGCTCACGTTTAGGATCAAGGCCGAAGGATCGCATCTTTGACTTCCACTCAGCCCCATGCCCTGCACCTTCCGTCAATGCGTGTGCAATCTCGTGCAGCACGGTCCTCTTCATGGACTCCACAGATTCGCCGCAATCCACCATGTAGTTGGAAAGCTCGATTGTTTTCCGAGTGTAGTTACAAAGTCCGAATGCTGTTTTTCTATTGTTCCATCGAAACGACCACTCTTCTTTCAGGCCGTGCTTCATGATCATGGCCCAAGCGTAAGCCTCTAGTTCCAATTTCTTGTCTATCATCTCAGTTCCTTTCGTGTGGTTGGGTATTAACAATCCAGTGCGTGGATTGCTGACTGATCGTGACCATCTTTTTCTGCCCACTTGACCGAATGTCGGCGAACTATGACCTCTCGTCGCTCAGGGTCTTGCTCTGCCCACTCCTTCGCAAATTCAAGAGCATCTTCTGGAGTAAACCCAGTTGCGTGTCGCATGATTGCTCGACCCTGAAGGCCACTCGCGTATCGGACTGTCCATCCTCGGATAGACCAAACAAGCGCTGCCTGCCGATACCCTCTTGCTGACTGGCTTACTTGGAGGTCGCAAAGCGACTCACCGCGATCCTCTAGGCTCGCCTCTTCCTCAAGAAAAGAGGAGCAGTCCCCGAAGAGATAGATGAATTTTTCGTTTCGGAAAGCCTTGAGTTCGTTGCTGTTCATTGCTGCCATGTTTCGTGTCCTCGTGGTTGATTGGTTGGCCGAGGGAGGAAAGTCCTCCCTCTACTTATCTAGGCTGGATTCCAGCCGGTTCAGGGCGCGAAAAGCCGAGAGGATTAGCTGATCAAGCCTCGCTTGATGCCGACCCGAACGATCCGCTCGCAGAGAGCGTGCCACTCGACTCGGTCGCTGGGAATCCACCAGCATTTGTGAGCCGCGTCCCACTTCATGCCCCACTTCGCGAACAGATTCTTGAACTCGTAAGTGTTGCCGCTGATCTCCCATCGCATCGTGTAGTGGCACGTTCCGTCAGCGAGGTGACCGCCCCAGATCCACCGAGTGTTGGTGATCTTGTCGAGGTTGCGGCGGTGCTTGGCGATTATGCCGTTTGCCTCTAGTCGGTGCTTGAGGCGAGCGCCTCGCCCGAAGTTTTTGATGGCCGTGCGAAACTCGTTGTTTTTGGTGCTGGTGGTCATAGTTCGTTTCCTCGTGGTTGGGCGAGGGAGGGAAGTCCTCCCCTCTATTAGTACAGGCTGATTTCGAGCGGCTTCAGGGCGCGAAAAAGCGTTTTTTTTCCAAAAAAAGGATGCTGCGAGCGGCCCAGTTACGGTCGGGTGCTTTACCTCGCTTTTATCCTCTACTTACAAAGGCTCAGTTCCAGCTACTTTGGGGCGCAAATTCCACAAAAAAAGCCTACCGTTTTAGGCAGGCTCACATGACTTTCTGATTCATCGTTTTGTTTTAGAAAGGAACTTCTGATTCCACAGGGTTTTGGCTTGATGTCTTCGCCATCGCTGGCGTGTTGTTTGTTGAAGTCGAATCGTTATTTGACTTGCTTCCCAGCAGAGTAAGTTTGTCACACACCACTTTCAGTTTATTTCGTTTCTGCCTAGTCTCTGAATCCTCCCAGCTTTCGTATTGCAGGCGACCTGTAATTCCGACTTGGCTTCCTTTGCCAGCATATTCTGCTGCAATTTCAGCAGTCCTCCCCCACACTGTCACGTCCACCCAGTGCGTTACGTCAATCCATTGATCGCCCTGCTTCTTCTTGTCGTTGACCGCGAGTCCTATGTCCGCTACCGCGACACCCGAAGGCGTGTGTCGCATTTCGATGTCGCGAGTAATTCGTCCGGTCAAAGTAACACTGTTCATGTCTGACATGCTTCACTCCTGAAAAGGTAATTGCTAATTAAAAACTTGATCGCTCTCAGCGCAAATGCGATCAATCTCTTGCTTCAGTCTGGCTTCCCAATCCAAGTTTCCTTCTTCACGCTCGACAGCAGCGCTACTGGATTCTTGCTGATCTCTTTGAATCGAATCGACGGCAATGTCGAACTTAAAATGGTTCAAGCAATTAAGGTCATGCGTTCGCAAACACGACTTCTCTTCCATGTCGCTTTCTAAAACAGGTGGATGAATACATAGCTGGTCTACATCTGCCAGACACCTGATCAGCTTTAAGCCTCGCGAAGAACCGGATTGTTCAAGTTTGATTGCTTCTGAAATTCCAAGATGATGTTCAACAAGCAAAAACTCAAGCAATGACTCTTCATGTTTAGGATTCACATTTTTGACCTGACGGGTAGCGTATTTTGACTGTCGCTACCATCTAGTCAGAAAACAAAGATTCTAGGGGCGCTCGTTTTTATTATTTGCTTAAATTAGCGCAGAACCCCGTTACAAGGGGCATCTATTTTTGGCGTTGATTGACTTTTGCCCTTTCAGAACGATAGGGTCAGTTCGCAAGATGGTCTTGATGCCTTTACTTGCTGGATAGCTCTTTTGAGGTTCTGGCCTGTCTCACATGGTTTGCGAGAACGACCCACTTGCTCTCTCAAGGAAAAGAAATCCTAAGCATCGAAGATGCGTGTTAGTCTACTTTAATTCTAGCATCAAGTCCTCAAAAGACCATCCCTTAGCTAAGACTCGACAGGCCTTTCATAAGGCAATTAACGAGTGAAAATAAAATTGAACCGTAAGTCCCTTGGTGGACAAAAACAGGTCTCATAACCGCAATGGCCCCTGTTTCAAAAAAAACCTTCACAGCGTTGCAAGTTTGTGGCGCACAACGTGGCATGGCCCTGAATCTGGACAGCGCAAGTCATTGACAACAAACGACTTAAGCATCTATTTCACAAGGTGGCGCACAGCGTTGCATTTCTGTGGCGCACGTTTTTTCCGTAAATCGGAAAACGCTTGCTAATATCTCGCCCCCTTAATGATCCGTTGCTGACTAATAGGTGGAGGAACTAATGATTTTTTTAATTGATGGAAACCATGCCTGCTGCCGCGACCGCTTTGGTGCAGGCAGGTCCGCTATAGCTGACTTAACAAAGAGACGAGTTCAGGCGATTTATCGCAAGTGGAAGCCAAAGCAGGTCATCGCTTGTTTCGACCAAGGCAGGAGCTTTCGGCACGATCTTTTTAGTCAGTACAAGTCAGGTCGTCGAGAAATTGAAGGCATACAGTTTGATCTGGAAGTGGCAAGGTTGGCCTATTGGTGTTCTGGGGTGAAGTCTCTTTCGATTGAATGCTACGAAGCTGACGATGTGATTGCGAGCTACGCTTCGCAGTACGATGGCAAGGTAATGGTATTCAGCGGTGATAAAGACTTGCATCAACTCATAGAAGAAGGGCGTGTCCTGCAAGTTACTTCTGCAAAAAGCCACCAAGGAACGCTGAGTCCCGACTATGTCAATCACGACATGCTTTACGAAAAATACGAGGTCACGCCAGACCAGTGGGTTGATTACCGATGTTTAACAGGCGATTCATCTGATGCTATTGCTGGATGCACTGGCGTTGGCCCAAAGGGTGCGGTCGAGGTTCTTTCGCAGTGCGAAACTCTTTCTGAATTTTACAAGGCTCCAAGCTACCCCGTCTTGAAGCCAGCATTGCGAACTCGCTTGCTTGAATTTCAAAGCGAGTATGCGACAACACGAAGGCTCATCACTTTAAGAAGAGACTTAGACGTACTCGGGAGAGAAAAATGAAATACAACCTAACGGTAAGTAGTCATCGTGTGACAGTTGAAGCAAAGAACCTTAACTCTGCTGTTCACAAAGCAAGCAAGCAGTTAATAAAGGAAGGCAAGATCGAGCAGAAGCCTCGCTTTAGTGATTCGCAGGGCGAGTGGGTTGGGGTAACGATAAACAACGAAATCCATTACTCGGACGTATCTGATCCTATCGAGTTCAACGCTTCAGACTTTCGCATTCGCGAAGAAAAAGAGTCAAATCCAGACAACGATT
>Ga0315331_10001127_pt1 | contig 19783 bp, 40 predicted proteins | sample M160m34915metaG_FD_203456 | JGI IMG/M metagenome (GOLD analysis project Ga0315331, IMG submission 203456) | Ammonia-oxidizing marine archaeal communities from Monterey Bay, California, United States - M1 60m 34915 | ecosystem: Environmental > Aquatic > Marine > Intertidal zone | place: USA...
ATTCTATATACCTAGACCATACAAGACTACGAAAGATCGACTGTAGCACGTAAGACAAAACGAGAACATTTGGCACTATTTAAAATTCAATAAAATATGGTCTCAGATCGTTACATATATATAGAGTAAAAATAATTAAAATTAGCTATTGCTTTTTATAGAATAAAAGCCCATAAAGGGGTTCGTTCTTTTGTTTTAAGCCGATAGGCACATACGATCTGGAAAGGTAAAATTATGAAAAAAGATTTTTTAGCTAAAAGACAATATAATGATAAAGACGCTCTACCTATTTGGGACCTATTCAATAATGAAGGAGAAGACATAGGCTGTCTTACTAATTTTGATGGTGAGGGTTTTGTGGCTACGGTGAAAGACAAGACCGGCAATACAGCGAATACAGCCATAGAGGCTAAATATCGTTGTTATGGTCCTAACGACACCATTAAAAAGTGTTTAGCTAACGCCAGAAAATTATTGATAGATTTACAGGCTATTGAAAATTTAGATTTATTGACTACTGAGGAAATGACACCAGCCCAAAAAAGAAGAGATTTAAAAGAATACACCGAATTTCACAAGATAGAATGTAATTGGGATGCTGAAACATCGAAATTACATTATGATATGCAGGATGTTGAGCCTAGGAATGAGAGAGTATTGGCTAAGAGAGTGTCAAAATTAGAATTAAAAGTGCATGCTAATGAGATATATAAAGTTTGGAAAAATCCGAATAAAGAATACGACGATTTTGATATATCAGATTATTAAATAATATTACATAATCCAAAGGGCCCTGATATGGTATTCAATCCATACAGGGCCAGCGGCAGTAATAGAAACAAACTTTGAAAGGTTAATATAATGAATACAACAATAGCAACAAGAGAAGAATGGTTAAATCAGGCTAAAGACGGTATGATTGAGACACTGTTTAAACAGGCCGGTGTAGAGGATACAGCGCAGAAAACTAAAATACGTGTTACCTGCGCTCCGACATCATACCGTGCCAATTCCAAAATATTGGGATGGTGTTTCGGAGAGGGTTCATCGAAAGATAAAACCCACGAAATTATTATTTCATCTAACGTAGATGATGCGTCTAGAGCAATGGACATTCTAGCCCATGAAATAACCCATGCGGTCGTAGGTCTGGAAGCGGGACATGGTCCTAAATTTAGAGCCTTAGCGATTAAAATAGGTCTTGAAGGTAAAATGACCGCTACGGTGGCTAGTGAAGAATTTAAAAAAGTAGCGTCTAAAATAATTGAGAAGATAGGCGAATACCCACACGCAGAATTTAACATTGGTAAAAAGAAACAAACAACACGCATGGTAAAGTTAACCTGTGAAGATTGTGGTTTTATCGCTAGAGCGTCCAGAACGGCGTTATCAAAAGCAGGCAATCCTACTTGTGGATGCGGTGGTTATATGTATACTGACGACTAATACCGCGTTTAAACAACGCCTCCAATAGGTCCCGATATGGTAGCCAATCCATACGGGGCCTTAGGCAGTACTAGAAACAATTTTAGAAAGGTTTAGAATAATGGGTATATCTGTAAAAGAACATTTTATAAACGGTTTTAATTACGCCGTTAATGATGTAGAGGACGGAGAAATTTATGACGTTGAATTAGCTATAAAAGGATTTGAAATTGATCCTGCCGATAGTCCTACGCAATCAGGCTATCTCGATGCTTTATTAAAAATAAATAAACGTGGTTTGAAAACAACTAGAGATTTATTAATATCTGGTGAATTAAGAAAGTTAGTATCTAGAAACAATTAATTAGGAAGGTTTAGAATAATGAAAATAATTTCTATAGAAAAAACTGCCATTGATAATTTTATGAAAACATGGCCCTGCTCAGGTCTACATAAGATAGACCATATCTTAACTGCTTTTGATGACGAGGGTAATCTAGTAGACATGGAAGCTTTTAATGATGTTTTAGAGCGTGAACAAACGGACTATAACGACTATGATGGTTCTGGTGCGATGCCTGAATTGCTTTTAGAGGCCTACGAAAATGCTACGCGCAATGTACAACCTGCTAATATGATTAATACTGGTTATATGTATAAATAGCATACCGTTTAAACACCCTCTATAGGCTGTATTCTAGTGTGATAACTAGATACGGCCTTTAGGGGTGAAATCTGTAATAGAAATTAAATAGAAAGGTTAAAATAATGTTAGATAAAATAGGAAACTTAATAACCAAAACAGGAATAGTCCTATTTACTTGTCTTGTTTTAAATGCTTTTTATAAGTTATTCATATTATTTTTAGGAGTGTAATATAATGAAATACATAATTAAACCAGAAAACAATAGCGAATGGGTAGACCATGTCACACAATGGGCTATTTTAACCGACGTTAATAATGATATGGGACCGTTAAGGATTGCTACGGTTTACGATCTAAAAGTAGCTGAAAACCTTGTTAAAATATTAGAATTAGAAGAGCTAATATAATGTTTGCAATTACAATTTTTATGGTTACAGTGTGGCTAGTAGGGATGTCTTTATATATTCCATCAATTTTAATAGATATTGAAAAGGATTAAAAAAATGCAAGTTTCAAATTACTACAATAAACAAAGTAACAATACTTTGGTTAGGACTAATCACGGTGATGTTTGGTTTTCATACAAAACACCAATAGCCTTTAGAACGCTAACTACTGGGTTAGTTATTAGTGAGAATGAATGGGGACCTACTACGGGAAAACATTTGAACTCTATCGATCCGGACAAATCAAAACGCATTAAACGTGCTGATTTTATGGACCAGTTAACTAATGCCGATCTAAATTAATTACCTTTCTAAACTAGGGGAGCGTTTAAACACGTTCCCCATTTTTTTTTTATTTAGGTGTTGCTATTTATATTGTTATAGTTTACTTTGGTTACAGTTAGAAATTAATTAGGAAGGTTAAATTATGGAATTTGGAAATATAAATTTTGTTACTGGTGGTGTACCATTTATAAAAATATTTAAGTTTACTTTTGTAAACTTTAAGTATGCTAAAACTTTTAGAATACTTTACGAGTTAAAATCTAACACTTATAAAACATTATTTAAATGGAGGTATTAGAAAATGTGGAAGTATAAAGTAGACCGTAGTGGGTGGAGGCCTAACCCTGCGATAGCACGTAGGATAAAAAAGTTGGATAAGGTCAACATTGGCTCTCACGAAGGCCGTGTTAAGTTTGGTTATAATTATTTACAATTTGTAAAAAAAGGAGGTGTTTAAACATGGCCTACGCATGGAAAATAACTTGGGCAATGGAGGGCCTAGAAGATGAAATAGGCTTTTCAGTTAGTGATGATTGGTCTGGCGATTGGTCTGGAAAATCGGAAACTTTTTCTTTATATGATGATGATGAAGTGTTGTATTATAAAGGTATCATTGTCGGAGATTATGACGGCTTTGAGCCGTTGGACGATTTTGGTATGCCTAACGCTGGCTGTACTGGCATTAAATACGATGGAGAGTGGCTATAATGTATATGTTTATATTTAACGCTATTGTATTTTTAATAAATATAGCTATTATGGTTGATAATTTAAATTTATTAAGGGAGTTCTAACATGAATAATTTTAGCGACTATTTAATTTTTGCCTTATTTTTATCAGGTGCTTTATGGGCATTGTCCACGGTAGGGTGGTTGTAATGAGTAATAAAAAATTAAACTTTGCACATTGGAAAATTTCAATTGAATATAAATATGATGTCTTGCCTGAGTGGTATAAAAATGCTACTGATAAGCAACGAGAAGTTATGTGGGTAAAATATCTTAACAACGAATATATAGGAGATTAAAGTGAGTCATTTAAATAACGATGAGTTGCAACAAAATTTGTTTGAAGCATCTGAGGATGAAAAGTTCCAGTACGTTGAACAACGAAAGTTAAAAATGATTGATGATATGTGGGAGCATCACTTTTATAACCTCCCAGTTATAGATTTAATTATCCTTGCAAAACAACAGTTTAAGGACAAACACTGTTTAAACACTGCGGATGAAATTGTAGATAAGTATAATGAAATTTTTCAAAAAGGGGAAAAATAATGAGGTGTAGAATTTGTGACGTTAGGTTAAAAGATAACGATTTATTCCGAAAAGATCATAGGGGAAAATATATAGATACTTGTAATGATTGTTCAAGTTCAATTTATAAAACATTACGAGAGTTTGATTTACCCGAAATTAAAGATAAAAAGTGATAGTGTGACATATTTGTCACTTGACACGCTATTTGTTATCCTATAGGATACTTATGTGGTCTGAAATTATACTTTAAGTTTTATTTTTAGTTATTAATTTAGATCACTTAAGATACTTAAGAATACTTAAGAAGGTGTAAAATGGTTAGAAAAAATAGTAAGAAATATAAACCGAAAAAACTAAGGAACCCTGAAAAGTTTCTTATGGATAGATATTATCATCCTAAAGTTTTTAGGTCTAAAAGGGTTGGTCTCAAAGCGAGAGATGCCGATCAACAAGTAAAAGATTTTTATGAAGGGGAGATGTAACATGGAATATTTACTTCTGATGCTACTTAAGTTCTTAATATGAACTGTTGGCGCTGTGAAACTAAGTTAATTTGGGGCGGTGATCATGATATGGATGATGGGTTATATGTTATGGTTACTAACTTGACTTGTCCTAACTGTGAGAGTATAGTAGATGTCTACTATCCAAAGGAGAAAGAAGATGAGTAGTACAGATAAGAAAATACTAAAACGATCAGAGCTAGAAGATTTAATTCAAAAGTTTGTAACTGAACATAATTTAGACGCTCAATGGGGTAAAGAATACGAGGGTGTTTGTAGTATTAATTTTTCAGTTGATGATGAATGACAAGTTGGTTATATCCTAGTAACACGAAAAATGTTGAGACAATTAAAAAAGTCTTACCACATCTTAAGTGTTGGAATAAACCGTTAGATAAAAATATCTTGACGTACGAAAATAATTATTGTATCAAGGATAAGAAAATTTTAGATGTAAAGGTATAATTCAATGTATGTAAATTTATATGACTACGCACCCAGAATAGGCTCAGGTTGGAGAAGAGTTGAGTTAGTTTCTGAGGGTTGGAAGTGGACCAAAATAAAATACCGTCCAATGGGTTTAAACGGCTCCCCTATATTCGAGCGTCCTATACACAGCAAGATACTTTCTAAAGTGTGGGAAAAGTTGCCTAAGAAAGAAAGGTTATTCTCATGATCGTACCTTGGGAAAAAAATGAACAAAAAGTGTATATTGTGTTTGAGCATGATAGCTATGATTATTGTGGGGTTAAAGGTGTATTTGACAGCAGAGCTATAGCTAACGAAGCTAGAGATATTTATACGAAAAACGAAGCCGAAGAAGGGATGTTCTATTCGTATTTCGTAAAAGAATTTGATGTAGAAAAAAGAATTTATAGTCATTTTAATTCTTGACATAAGTTTTTACATCAAGTAAACTGAGGTAGTAAGTTAAATTTTAATTAGTATGGAGAATACGATATGATTACAGAAGGTGTAGTAGCGTTTAGCAATTTAGCTGAGACAGAGAAGTACAACGGTCAAGACACAGGTAAGTTTTCCATTGTGTTGACTTTAGAAGAGCAGGAAGCAGAGAAGCTTTCGGATGCTGGTGTCAACGTCAAAGAGTACAAGAACCAGCCACAGCGTAAGTTTGTGACTAAGTTTCCAGACTTTCCAGTAATGGATTCGGAAGGCGACACAATCGCTAAACATATCCCCTACGGTTCCAAGGTGCGTGTCCTTTGGGAACCGGGCAAACCCCACCCTACTCACGGGGTAGCTCCCTATTTCAAGAAGATTAAAGTTCTTGAGATGGCACAACACGAAGGAACTATGTCAGAAGGTGACGAAGAGTTCTAATCAATAGGGGCCTAGGGAAACTTAGGCCCCACTTTGGTACTGTTTAAACGCTTTCTTAGGAGATATGTTTTGAAAAGACTTTCATTAATTTTAACCACTGTTTTAATAGCAGGATGTGTTAGTTACGGTAATGACAATCAGGCTTACGAGTGGATAGGGTGTCACATAGTAACGGACAATCCCAGTAAAAACAATTATGCTTTTAACACTGTAGGTAAGTTAGAGGTAGGTAGTAAGATATATTTTAAAGCTGTAAATAAAGATGGAATAATAGGTCACATTACTACAGCTAGGCCATGTATGGAAGGGGAATAAAGTGTTACAAAAAGTTTCTAAGGTTACAGGTAAAGGCCCTTGTCCTAAGTGTCGAGAGAAGGGTAACGATACTAAAGGGGATAACTTAGTTTCTTACGATGATGGGCATAAGTATTGTTATGCCTGTACATATACAGAGTTCTCAGATGGTTCCCCTAACACAGAACCTTATGTAGTTAAACCAACGAAGGATTTTGAGATGGTAGGTTTTCACGGAGCGATTAAGGACAGACGTATTTCAGATACGATTGTTAAAAAGTTCGGAGTTACAGTAGAGAGAAACGAAGTAGACAATACACTATCAAAACATCACTACCCATATTTTGATAAAGATACAGGAAATGCGGTAGGTACTAAGGTCAGGTCAGTTCGTCAGAAAACCTTTTTAACTACAGGTACTCTGGACAACACTGGTTTATTCGGGCAACAGATATGGCGCGAAGGTGGTAAGTACGTCACTATCACAGAAGGCGAGTTAGATGCTTTAGCTGTGGCAGAGATGTTTGACGGTAAATGGCCTTGCGTTTCAATTAAGACGGGATCAGCAGGGGCAGTCAAGGACATTAAAGCGTCTTTAGAGTGGTTAGAGACCTTTGAGAATGTAGTGATATGCTTTGATATGGATGACGCAGGTAAACAAGCAGTGGACAGTATACTTCCATTGTTCTCCCACGATAAGGCTAAAGTAGTATCTCTTCCGCTTAAGGACGCAGGGGAGATGCTTAAGGCAGGAAAGGTAAAAGAATTTATTTCCGCATGGTGGGACGCTAAACCCTATAGACCAGTAGGAGTAGTTTCGTTCGGTGATGAGGAGTGTTGGGATGCGTTTGTTAAACGTGGTACTGAGGAGATTATACCTCTACCTGATGCTTATGGCTCACTTAATGCCATGATGAATGGTGGTCTAGCGGCCGGAGAAGTAACTGTCATAGGTGCATTGACATCCATAGGTAAGACTACAATGGTCTTTAATTTACTTTACGACATGGTACTACAGAACTCTAAAAAGATTGGTGCTGTATTACTGGAATCAGACCTAGGCGAGACTATAGAAAAGATAGTTTCCCTACATAGTGGCGAGAATATATCTTTAGTTCCTAATGAGACTAGAGACAATTCAGTGTACCGTGATTTTTACGATGACTTTAAAAGTAAATCTAATGTGCATATTTTAAAGCACCTAGGTTTTTCGGATGTAGATGCCCTGTTCTCTAAGATGCGGTGGATGGCTGTGGGTGATGACTGTGACGTTATTATCTTAGACCCTCTCCATGCGGCTGTGAGGTCAAATGAGAACGGGCAGATAGATGAGTTTATGGATAGGTGTCTTAAGTTAGCTAAGGAGACAGGTGTATCTATTGTTATTGTGTCACACATGAGGAAGCCTAACGTCAAAGACCCACATGATGTCAACGAGTACGACATGAAGGGGTCGGGATCGATCAATCAGATAGCCTTCAACACGATCTTACTAAGCCGTGACAAGATGTCTGATGATGAGTACACTAGGAACTCAACTAAAGTACAGCTAGTGAAGTGTCGTAGGACAGGCCGTACTGGTCATGCTGGTTGGTTGTACTATGAGCAGGACACAGGACGTATGGTGGCAGGTACAGAACCTAAGATAAAGGCGGTAGAAGATCATGAGTTCTAAATACCAAATACGACACGATATGTCAGGGCGTTTAAACAGGTCAGTTTATTTACGTAAAAGAAATAACTACTCTTGTGAAGTTTGTCTTGAGAATTACCCTGAAGAAGTTTTAGAGTTTCATCACCCTGATTCTTCTTTAAAAGAAACACAGTTAAGTAGTCATTCTTTTAGAGGTGTGTTACAGCCGAAGCAGAAAGTTCTTGACGAGGCTGATGATTGTATAGTATTATGTAGTAACTGTCATAGACTTGAACATATAGCTTTAAAAAAAGGTGAGACTTTAATCAATGACAAAGAAGCTTATTCTAGATATAGAAACCACCGCTTTTCCAGTTACAAAGGTTTGGATGATCGGGACAAAGGACCTACAGACGAAGAAGAAGAAGAATTTCCTTGTGGACCAGTTTAGCGAACTACAGGATTTTATAGATAGATATGATGTCATTATTGGTCATAATATTATTGATTTTGATATTCCTATTCTGGAAAGATTTCTAAAGACATCGTTTAAACAGCACAAGATTGTAGATACGTTAATTCTTTCCCGTCTGTTTAATCCTCAGTTAGAAGACGGACATTCGTTAAGGGCATGGGGAGAGCGTCTTAAGTTTCCTAAAGGTGATTATGATGATTGGACTAAGATAACACCTGAGATGATAGAGTATTGTGAGCAGGATTGTGACGTTACACATAAGGTCTATGAGGTACTTACTGAAAAGCTAGATACCTTCGGTGATACCAGTATTAAGCTAGAACATGAAGTTCAGAATGTAATTACTAAGCAGATACAACACGGGTGGTTATTAGATCAACGTAAATGTTACGATCTATTAGCTGAACTTAAACAACGAAAGATGGAGATTGAAGATGAAGTACACGAAAGGTTTAAAGCGTTACCTGTTTTTGTTAAAGAGATCACGCCTAAGTACAACAAAGACGGTAGACTTAGCAACGTTGGTCTTAGGTTTTTCGGTGATAACAGGCCTTGTATTGGGGGTTCTTTTAGTCGCATAGATTGGCCTGAGTTTAACTTAGGTTCTAGACAACAGATCGGGAGATACTTACAGTTTTTCGGATGGGTCCCTAAGCAACATACTGAGAAGGGTAACGTAATTGTGGATGAAGCAGTCCTTAGTAAAGTCAAGAATATACCAGAAGCTTCGCTAATAGCTGAGTATTTATTAGTTCAAAAGCGTATGGCACAGATAGATTCATGGCTAGAAGGAGTAGAGGAGGACGGTAGAGTTCATGGTTACGTTAATCCTATAGGTGCTGTAACGGGACGTATGACCCACAGCAGTCCTAATATGGCTCAGGTTCCGGCTAGTTACTCACCTTATGGTGGTGAATGTAGAAGTTGCTGGATAACACCTAAAGGTTATAAGCTTGTAGGTGTAGATGCTTCAGGGCTAGAGCTACGTATGTTAGCTCATTACATGAATGATGCAGACTACACCAATGAAGTAATACATGGTGATATACATACAGCTAATATGAAAGCGGCTGGTCTTACAGACCGCGATCAGGCGAAGACATTTATCTATGCTTTCCTATATGGTGCTGGTGACGTTAAGTGCGGTAGCATCGTAGGCGGTTCTAAGAAGGAAGGTGCTAGGCTTAAGGAGAAGTTCTTATCAAATACCCCTGCCTTACGACAGCTTAGAGAGAAGGTAGAGCTTAGTTCGCAGAGAGGTTATCTCAAAGGTATTGACGGTAGGAAATTAATTATACGATCTACACACGCTAGTTTAAACACTCTCTTACAATCTGCTGGTGCAGTTATTATGAAGAAAGCCTTGACATTGTTAGATCAATATGCGATACTACATAATATAGACTATAAATTTGTAGGTAACATTCACGATGAATTTCAAGCTGAAGTTCGGGAAGACCAAGTAGATAATTTTGGATGGTTGGCTGTAGAGTGTATTAAGTCAGCAGGTCTAAAGTTTAACTTAAGATGCCCCTTAGATGGTGAATATAAAACAGGCAATAATTGGGCTGAGACCCACTAGGAGATTAATATGAGTAAAACATTAGACACATTAGTAGAAGACATCTATACGTTGATGAAGAATAAGAACTCAGCTAAAGGTGTTGACCCCGAAGCAGAGATAGAGAAGTTCGGAGAAGCTATGAAGGACCTTATGAAGAAAGAGTTCCTTCCCTCTACTAAAAGATACGATAGCCGTAATCTTAGGTTATCTGCTGTAGGGAAACCTGATCTTCAACAATGGTATTCATCTAATAAATACGTAGGGGAAAAGTTATTACCCCAGACATTGATTAAATTTATGTACGGTCATATGATTGAAGAGTTCCTTCTCATGCTTGTTCGTATGACGGGACATAAAGTTACTGATGAACAAAAAGAAGTCTCTGTGGGAGGCGTAAAAGGCCATATGGACTGTAAAATAGATGGTACTGTGGTTGACGTTAAGTCCACTACTGCTTTTGGAATAAAGAAATTTCAAGACGGAACCTTAGCAAAAGACGATGACTTTGGTTATGTAGATCAGATCAAAGCATATGCTCATGCAGAAGGTGATCGTAAGTGGGCATGGTTAGCTATGGACAAACAAAGCGGTACTCTAGCGGTACTTGAATACGATCTGGATGACACAGAACATCCTATGTATGAACACTACTCAAGTGATATTGAGGAGCGTGTTTCTCATGTAAAAAAGTGCGTAGGGCTGGCAGACCGACCTTCTCCATGTTCATATCCAGTGCCAGATGGCAAATCAGGAAATGTAAAACTATCTACTATGTGTGGCTACTGCCAATACAAACTACATTGTTACCCAGAAGTAAGGCTATTCAAAACTGGATCAGGACCAAAATATTTAACTAACGTAGTTAATGTTCCTAAGAATCGTTGGGGTAGACCTTACCCTGAAGTTAACCTTAACCCTGTTTAAACATACTTACTATAGGAGGTCAATATGGCTACTAAAGAATTTAAAGTTATTAACACACCACGACATGATCGTTTTGAAGAAATGGTTACTAAACTTCTTAATGATAAATGGGAGCTACATGGTAGTCCCTTTATATCACAGACAGGAGGTATGACACAGGCTTTAGTAAGGGAAGTTAAAGCACCATCTAAAGCAGAGGTATCTAAAAAATCTCTGGTTAAGAATTAGTGAAAACTCCTAGGTATCGTAATAAGTTTGAAGCTCAAGCCGCAGAGGTTTTAAAGGACCTCTGTGGTTACGAGACTAAAAAGATACCTTATACTATTCATCGTAATTACATACCTGATTTTGTAGGGATGAAAGGTAAATTTGAAATTTTAATAGAGGCTAAAGGTTTCTTTAGAGTGGGAGATGTACAGAAGTACAAAGCTATTAGAGATAGTCTTCCTAAAAAGAAACAGTTAGTTTTTCTACTTTATAATCCCAATAAAAAAATAAGGAAGGGAAGTAAAATGAATATGGCAGAATGGTGTGACAAAGAAGGACTTAAGTGGTACACTTTAGAGAATATAGTCGATGTCTTTAACAACTAAAAGATTACTCAATCGTGTGTCTGAACTAGCTGATCCTATTTATATTTGTGAAGTTTTAGAGTTAACTACTGAAGATTTATTAGAGAGATTTAATGATTTAGTAGAGACTAAAATAGATGTATTAAGGGAAGTTTACGATGTAAATACTAACTTTGAAGAGGAAGGGCAAGAAGATGGATGATTCTGAAAAAGAAAACGAAGACGGTATGATGTTTATGGTTCCTGATGTGTTAGTAGCTAGAATGGAACAAGTAAGGCGTTTAAACAGAGACTTAGCTAAAGCTGACGAAGATCAAAAGCTATTCTTAAAACAAGCTATACTTTTATTACTAGAAAGCTGTGACCCTAAATTTTCTAAAATACATAGGCCTCAGTATGACAACAACATTACCCCGATCAATTAGGAGAGTTCGATGAATACAGTCATTCTTATTGTTACTTTAATAATGTCTGATGGTAGTATAGGTTCTCAGGTGTTACCAGCACCTCCTTATATAACACTTAAAGATTGTGTTAACTTTACTGCTCCAAAAGTAGAATACTATCATCAAAATATTTCTCCAGAATCAAATAAATTGTTTGATATAAATACTAGCTGTGTTATAATGAAAGTACCTATTGAAAAAAAATCAGACGATGGACAAGCAAGGAAAAATTAGATGAATGATCCAGTAAATAATCCTTCTCATTATAATATGCTTGACGTAGAAGCCATAGATATTATTGAAATGTCTATGACTAAAGAAGAGTTCTTAGGGTATCTCAAGGGTAACTCTATGAAGTATATGATTAGATACAAGCATAAAGGAAACCCTACTGAAGACTTAGAAAAAGCAACATGGTATTTAAATAAGCTAAAGGAGAAAGTATAGATGCGTAGACAAAGTGATAAAGAGTGGGACTATGATGCCATAGACAAGCAACGTAACGAAGAGTGGGGTGGTATTCATAAGCTAGTCACAGACCATGCAGTAGAGAAGCGTGTAACAGCAGATGAAATAGCCAAGCGTAATTCTATTTTTTACAACCACATAGAAATTAATAAGTAGGGGAATACAGTAATGACTAATAACTACGGAATGACACTTCCTATTTCAGAAGAAATTGATAAGGTTAAATACAGGCAGACGGGAGAAGACTTTTATAGTAAGGTTGTTCGTATTTCTGAATCACTTAAGGACACACCAGATCACTTTGAATCCTTTAAAGATGCCCTAAGACACTTAAGGTTCTTACCTGCTGGAAGAGTGCAGAACGCTATGGGTGCGGCTAGACAAACTACAGCCTTTAATTGTTTCGTTAGTGGAGCGATAGAGGACAGTATGGATTCAATCATGGGTAGAGCTACAGAAGCCGCTGAGACAATGCGTAGAGGTGGTGGCATAGGTTATGACTTCTCAAGGTTACGTCCCAGAGGTAATCGTATCAAGTCATTAGATTCTAGAGCGTCAGGAGCAGTAAGCTTTATGCAGATATATGACGCAGTATGTCAGACAATAGCCTCTAGCGGTCATAGGAGAGGCGCACAGATGGGTGTCTTACGTATAGACCATCCAGACATAGAACAGTTTATAACCGCTAAGAATGACGGTACGTCCCTCACAGGGTTTAATATTTCAGTAGGTGTGACTGACGAGTTCATGGAATGTCTTGAGAAAAAAGAACCATTCCCTTTGAGGTTCGATGGTATTGTACATGAAGAGGTAGACCCTGTAGCCCTATGGGATATGATTATGCGTTCCACATGGGATTGGGCAGAGCCGGGAGTGTTGTTTATAGACACTATTAATAAAATGAATAACCTTTACTATTGTGAAAGTATAGAAGCAACTAACCCCTGTGGTGAGCAACCTCTGCCACCTTACGGTGCTTGTTTGTTAGGCAGTTTTAACTTAACTAAGTATGTACATGATAAAGCGTTTGACTTTGGTTTATTTACTGGAGACATACATACTGTAGTCAGAGCTATGGATAACGTCATAGATAGAACTATATACCCTTTACCTGAGCAGGAGAAGGAAGCTAAAGATAAACGTAGGATGGGTTTAGGTGTTACTGGGCTTGCTAATGCCGCTGAGATGTGTGGTATGCCATATGCGTCAAAGAAGTTTATGAAGTTTACTTCTCAGGTCCTAGAGACTTTAAGAGATTACTCTTATGCGGCTAGTTCTACTTTGGCTCAGGAGAAGGGGTCATTTCCTCTGTACGAAAAGGATAAATACACAGAGGGAGAGTTCTTTAAGACATTATCACCTTGGGTGCAGGATCAGATCAAAGAGTTTGGTATACGTAACTCACATCTGACTTCTATAGCACCCACAGGTACAATAAGCTTGACCGCAGATAACGTAAGTTCAGGTATAGAACCACCCTTTAGTTTGTTTTATGATAGAACTATACAGGAATTTGATGGTCATCAGATACAAAGAGTAGAAGACTATGCGTTTAAACACGGTGTAGAAGGTAGGACTGCTAATGACATTAGTGCTGACGAACACTTATCTGTTCTGTCTTTAGTGTCAAAATACATTGACAGTGCTGTATCTAAGACCTGTAATGTAGGCAGTAGTGTTAACTTCGATGAGTTCAAAGAGTTGTACTTTAATGCTTGGAAACAAGGATGTAAAGGGATAACTACCTTCAGAGCAGACGGTAAAAGATACGGTATCCTTAATGAAGTTAAGGAAGAACCTCAAGCAGAAGCTTGTTTTATAGACCCACAGACAGGTCAAAAATCTTGTGAATAAAGAAAAGAATTTAACATGGAAGGTTAAGTGGGTATCTACTATAATATTAATTTTAGCTATGATACTCACTAGCCAAAACATATACCCGTACAATTTAATCTTTCACATTATAGGCATTATAGGGTGGACCTATGTGTCTATTGTGTGGAACGATAGAGCTTTGATTGTAATTAATAGCGTAGGTCTAGCTATCTTTTCTAATGGTATCGTAAGTTACCTTGTTAAAATTAACGTATTGGAATAATTATTTTACCACAGCGTCTACATATTCCCCTCTCTTCTCCTTTTAGATCGTGCCATAAAACAGCACACACTATACTTTTAAAAAATTTAATCATCTTCCTACCTTTTTCATTGCGGCTTTATGTGCGGCTGTAAATGTACTACCGTTCTTCATACGAGTCTTCATAAAATCCATATGTTTTTTTGTATGATGTTTACGGTGTTTTGCTAAAGTATCTGTTTGTCTTTTCGTTAATTTCTTTACCATGTAAATTTACCTTACCTGTTAAATACTGAGGAACATTACCATTTTGTTTTGTTAGCCCAAAAAGCCGCTGACATATTTCCTCTATCGATGTTCTTTTTGTGCCTAGCTTTAAAAGATTTACGCCTAGCTTTTTCTTTAGGTGTCTTAGGATTGGAACCTGCACCGCTTACTCCCTGTTGTCCGAATCGAATTAACTTTACTTTATCCCCTGATTTAGCTAAGACTACGTGAGATTTTGTCTTATGATTAGGGGTTCTTTTTGGCTTATTATGGCCTGAGAATGTTATTCCTCTGTAGTTTATTGACATTTAACGTACTCCAAATCCACCTCTTGAGAGGTCTAATTGATTAACTAAGTTTTCATATTCTATCATTTTATCTGGGTCTGTATCAGTTCTTCCTACAGGTTTAGAAGCCCTTCCCGGTGCAAACATACCTGCTTCTACTGCAACTCTTGAGTAATCCTTTTTAAAAGGAGTATTAGCTACTGCCTGTATTCTACTTAATTGTTCTCTGGTGACTCCTTTAGGGACAGGCGTTGACAAATCAACACCAGAATATTCTTTTAATTTATTCATTGATTTTTCAGCCGCTATTTGTTTTGGTTTATTTACTTTAGGCACAGGTTTTTTACTAGTAAGTAAGTTTACTTTTATAGGGGTTGAAACAGTAAACATCCTGTCACCTTTTGGCATTTTTTGATTAAAAAGGTCATGCTCATCGTTAACAAAACTAGTTAATTTTCCTTTTTTATTAATAGAAGTCATGTAATTAACTCCTCCTAAAACGTAAGAATCTGATTTTGTACTTCCAGTGACTACTGCTGGCATCCCTTTTAAAACTTCTTTTGGATTTTTAACATCAATTTTTGCTTCTTGTAATGCCTCTAAAAACTCTTTATCTGTTTTAAAACTTTTTGACTTACCGTGTTTCCACACACCTTTTTCTTTAACACCCCCAAATATTTTCTTTAAATCGTCTAAAGTAGAACCTCCAAATAATCTTCTATTTAACCTAACAGGGCTTTCTAAATCTCCACCTGCCTGTGAAGACGTTCTTCTTACCGCTAGTTGGTATTTTTTTGTAGAATCGTACCCAATAGCAGGGAGTGTTTTTATTACATTAAAAACTGAATTTAATTCTGCTTCATTCAACCCTGTTTTTTTAATTCCTCCTAGAACTGAAGCGTAATCATCAGCAGAAAAGTTAGGGGAAAACCCTACATTATCTACTCCTTCAGTAATTTTGTGAAATTTAGAAGGTTGCTTCATCTGTCGTGACATTAAAGTTGATTGGTCAAACTGACCTATAGCTTTTTTAGCGGCTTGTTTGGCTATTCTTCTTCCTTCTTGTGTAGATTGATCTGCTTTTTTTATAACATTTAGTGCTTGTTTGGCTACTAGATTATCTGTGTAAGAAAGACCCTCACTCCACAAACCTCTACCAGTAGGGGAATATCTTGCTTTAAAAAGGTTTTTTGCTCCTTTTGCCGCCCCCACACCTGCCGTTAATTTTTGCCCTAATTTACCACCCTTGCCTGAATAAAAACCATCTAAAAAATTAGGAGCGTTAGGTAAAGCCCTTGCTATGGTTTTTGTTATTCCAGCAGAAGGAACCCAAGGTAGCAAACCAGCTAATCCTAAACTAGCGTTTGTCCATGTAGGTTCTTTAGCAAAAGTTACTGCATCTGCTCCTAGACCCACTACATCTCCTAATACTGGAACAGGAGAGGTATATAAAGCGGCTTTATCGTACCAAGGCATTTCGTCATACGCTTTGCCAAAGAGACCTGCCATTCTTTTTCTTGTAGCTTCAGCTTGTTTAGCTTCAGCCATCATTCTTCTAATGTTGTCCGAAGAAGATGCCATTACTCAATCGTATCCAGTTTATCGTAACCTTTAAGCATCTGCATTAGGTTCTCATCTGGCATACCTTCAGCTATTGCTTCATCTAAAAAATCATTAGCTAACATAGCTCCTATTCTTAAAGCTTTCTTCGGAGGAGACTTGTTTATTTGAATTAACTTATTAATTGTTTTAGGATTAGTAGCCGCCTTAGCTAAAAAGTAAGGAGTTCCTAAAATTGTTATTGCACTAGCACCTGCTACAGCGGTATCTAAAGCACCAGTTAAAAGTCCTCCAGCTAAACCAGCACCAGCCGCGTACTCCTTACCACGCAAGAATAATAAGGCTAATCCAGAAGCAGGTTTTTTATTTGCCGTGACCATTAAATTAACTGTTCTTCTGTAACTTTCAAAATTACGACCTAAAATTACTCTTAATCTTTTAGCTTCTGTAGGATTTTTTAATTGTTTAGCTACTGTTTTAAAAACTCGTAGACTAAAATCAGCATTAGCTATGTCAGGCATAGTCTTTGTAAGATACCCTTGTGCAATAGCATCTTTAGCTTCCTTAGCTGTTTTAAACATCATACCTTTAGCAACGTCAGGTGTAATTAATTTATAAGCTTCGTCAATAGATTTAAAAGCCTTTTGTACATTTTGTACTTTTCCGGGTCGAGCAAACATAGCTCCCAAAGAAACGTATGATTCTTGTTTTGCTGATTTAACAAACGTATCGTTTATTTTTGGAAATAAAGAATTTATAACACCACTATAGTCTGACTGTAACTTTCTGTACTGTGTACCAGCATCCACAGCTTTTTGTGACATTTTACCCATGTTGTCCATTTGTTGAGAAATAACACCTTGGACTTCTTTTTTTAAATTGACTAACTGAAGTTCAGTTACTGCTTTAGTGCTGTCCTTAGAAGCTTCTTCTATTAAACCGTTTAAACGCTTTTCAAACTGTATTAAATAACGTCCAGAAGCTACTGTATTTCCCGTTAATCTCCCTTTTAAATCTGAAATTATACTCATTGTTTCTTTAGAAAGTTCTGAATCCCCTAACTCGTCTGAGTTCTTTTTAACAAAGTTATCAATAGAATCAGACAAAACTGATAATTTAAACTTTCCACCTGCAACAAGGTTACCTATTTTATCTAATGACTCTCCGTAAGAATTATTTAAAGCTTTTCTCCCTGCTTGCCAAGCCTGTGATACACCCTGCCCTACTAAATCATCAGATAAACCTGTTTGATTACCAGAAACTAATGCCATTCTTTCTTGAACAAGTTCTCTAATTTGTTTACTTTGTCCATCAAAAACATTCTTAGAAAGAATACCAGTTCTACCTATGAGTTCTTTAGCTATATCCCATTTTCCTCCAAGACCTGCTTGAAAAGGAGTTAAAGATAAACCTCTTTCAGCTAATATTTCTTGGGATTCAATAGCGTCATCAGTCATCCCTGCTCTTTTAGCCTCTTCTGCCCTTCTTGCTAATTCTGTTGCTATGTCTTCAACAGGAGTACCTTTCTTAAAAGCGGCTTTAGCCCATTCAAATGCAGGTCTGGCTATATATCTTCCTAATCCAAAAGTAGTAAGATCAATACCTAAAGAAATACCAGCTTCGGTAAGGGCTTTAGTAAAGTTAATGTCACGATCCATCATTACATCAGACGCAATAGAACCTCCTCCTGACCCTAAAGCACCGCCAATAATCCCACCAGCTATCATTCCCGGTGGACCACCTTTTATTCCTATAACTGTTCCAGCAATAGACCCCCCTATTCCACCCGGAGTAGCCATGTTATTTTTTAGCCAATCTAATGCAGTATTTTTATCTGGAGGCATATTAACTAACGCATCAGACCTCCAAGGTTCTTGTCCTCCTTGAGTAACAGGAGCAGTAACTATTGCATCATCTTGCCAACCCATTATTTTTTCTCCCTTGCTTTACCGCTTGGGTCTGCATAAAAACTACCACGGGGTAAAGAGTTGTACCATTCGTTAAAATTTTTACCAGAAGGTAACTGTAAAGGAGAAGTTCTACTATTAGGAGTTCCTACTCCTTTTTTACTTAATGAAACATTAAAATCACTTAAATTTTTCTTAGCATTTTTTTCTTCCGACCACCAATCTCCTATAGCAACAGTGTTGTCTATTTTATCTAAAGCAGATTCTAATAATCGTATATTTACTTTTTTAGATTTAACCATACCAGCCATTTTATTAACTAAAAATTTTAAATCTGCGTCTGTAGGCCTTGCTCCTAATAAATCTTTTAAAACAGATAAAATTAAATTTCCCGTTCTAGAATTAAAGTCACCAGTGTCTGCTGGAAGAACTCCAAAAAATTCTTTTACATCAGCTTCAACACTAGCTAAACCACCCGTCTTAACTCTTTTTGATAATGCTAAAGCTGTACTTACATTTTCCCTCGATCTTCTAGCTTTTACACCAGCGGCTACGTATTTATTACGAGTTTCAAACTGAGTTTCATTTTTCTTTTTTAATAAAGCCTCTTCAACTGCAAGTTTTTGTTTAAGTTTTGCTTCTTCTTTATTTAAGTCTGATTTAAACCCAGCTTTTTCTAATGCTCTTTTTAATTTTACATCTCCTGTTTGCCCTACATTATCATCAATAACTTGTATTTCAGCACCAGTGCCTACAGGAACTTTTGGAGCGTTTGCGTTAAGAGGGGCGTAAATAGTTTTGTTTACGCCACCTACAGATTCCATTCGTGTAAAATACTTATTACCGTTTCTATCTTGAATTAACTTAGTTTTACTAAGAGAACGCTTATCAGTTGATGCTTTACCTTTAGCAATCTCTTTTCTTGCCATCATTTCAGCCATAGCTCTAAACTCTTTGGCTTCGTCTTGATACCCTCTTGACATAAGTAAAGACCAGCCCTGTTGCATTTCCTGCTCATCTATTACATCATCATCTGTCATATAACCATCAAGAACACGTAAAATCTCATTCTTGTCTTTTTCTCTTTTGCTTGCTCTGACCATACGAGGGTCTTGAGGTATTTCCATACCCATCATACCTGCACCTGCTCCAAGCATCCTGTCTAGCCCCTGTAGGCCCTGCTCACGGTATCTTGCCGCATTAGCCGCTAATGGTCCACCACCTGCTTTTGTTTGGTCTAGGAAGGCTTGACGCACTCTTGCTTGGTTCTCCTGTTCCATGAGACTTCTTATGTCCCCCGGTGAAGCTCCACCAAATAATCCTGCAAATTTACTAGCCATTATAAATCACTCCTCGTATGTATTTTAAATAACATTTACCAACCACCAGACCAATCTTCAGT
>Ga0315331_10001130_pt1 | contig 19749 bp, 15 predicted proteins | sample M160m34915metaG_FD_203456 | JGI IMG/M metagenome (GOLD analysis project Ga0315331, IMG submission 203456) | Ammonia-oxidizing marine archaeal communities from Monterey Bay, California, United States - M1 60m 34915 | ecosystem: Environmental > Aquatic > Marine > Intertidal zone | place: USA...
AAAGTCTTTCACTTTCGCCGGGACGTTGCGTTTCCTGGCTACGTAACAAACACCCTGTTTGTCTCGGAAAACAGTGATTCGGCCGAACGTTGCCTGCAGGTGTTCATGCAGCCAGTGATCGCGTGCATTGTTGGTGGAGACGATGAGGCGACCATTCGGCTTCAGGCGAACAGCGATGGCCTGCAGCACGTCCCGAGTCAGTTCAGAAGACGCACGTGAGTCGGTCGGGAGAAGGACCGTGTCAAAAGCGCCCTGCGGCAGGTCCGGTGTGCAGAACAGTTCAATTTCAGCGGCATTGTCATCTGTCGTGTCTGTTTCGGAGAGTGAATCCACCAGCGACGTCAGAAAGAGGTGCTCAAAGGTGAAGATTTTCCAATGAACCCCGGAATGACGTTCCGTCAGATGCGTCGCCAGCCCGGTGCCTTTCAGCAAAACCAGCAATGCGTCGCCGCGCAGAATCTGATCTGAGTGTTCCAGGATGAGTCGGTCAGCGGCCCCTCGAGGCGTTGAACGTCTTGTTGTTCTGCGCCCCGGTGGTGTGCCCGAGCCTGTCGACGATTGCCGCCGGGGCCTGCGTTTTGGCATAGGTCCGTGCTGCACTCTCAGTTCGAAGACGCCGCTGACGGCGGGATGCGTTCCGGGAAATAGACGTAGTTGTGCACAGCACAGGCGAGAGATATCCGGTTGAAATAGTAAGGCCACAGATGTGCGGCCCCAATGACTTCAGTAACGTCATAGTCGTTAACTTTCTGGCCCCATGCTCCCAGTTGTCGTCGATCACGGAATGTCAGACCGGTCAGGCCAAAGGGTTGTTTCGCGATCAGCGGCAGGCGGCACGAATAGATCCTCAGTGCCGGGTCTCGACGGTTCTGCAGATTCAGAAGGCATTGGGTGCTGCACAGTGCGCGTCCATAACGATGGGAAGGATTGAGCCAGTCATGGTCAATCGCCGATGCAGCAAAAACGGTGCGGATGTGGCGCCCTGCGGCCCGGGCATATGGATGACAGACGCCCTGCACACTGCCTCCGGCCAGCAGATGCAGAGCAGACGCGATCACTCGGGTGCCGTGACTGTGTCCCAGTAGACAGATTGGGCATTCCGGCGGAACGTGCTGAGTGAGTTCCGCCAGGTAATAGCCGTTTCGAGCTGCCCTTCGTCCCAGTTTGTTGACCTCCAGTTGCAGCATCGGTCCGAGAGGCGAATAGCTGGGCCACGTCAGATAGATCATCTGCATGCGTCGCCCCATTGATCCGCGGCGGAGCCAGTGCCATGTCGAAATTGATTCGCGACATGCACTCGCCCAGTCGACAAAGCTGCCATGAACCATTATGCACACGGGAATTCCGGGTTCCAGTCCTGCACATAGTTCGGCGATCCTGGACGGCCGATAGCCGACACATTGTTCGTAGCGCAGAACCGCGGGACAGAACCGAGGACGCGCGTGATCAAAGGACTGAGGTGAATCGTGGGTGCTGACAATCCAGAAACCACTGTCACTCAGCGGCGCATCAGTAACCGCGACGTTCACCGACGCCTGTGCTGCCTCAGCGCCGGACAGTTCCTCGCCTCGCGTCACAGAAGCGACACAGGACAGAAGAGCGACCGCCAGGACACGAGGGCCAGCTCCACGGAGGTTCGCTTCAAGTAATTCGCGTAGCATCATTTGAAGGCCGGTTATTCGTAAACGGTCTCCTCCGTGAAACGTGCGAAATTATTACCTCATGCAGCCACACAGATTGAAAATTCCTTATGGCTTCGGTCTGACGCGCAATCCGTGCGTATGCCGCTGTACGATAGGTGTTGTATGCCTGCATCTATCGACCAAATCTCCAAACGGCATTGGCGGAATGCCCCCACAGGACACGTGTACCGGTTTTGACGACATGCAGAGTGAATCGGATCGGAGGTGATCTGCTGACGACAGCGGCCGTAATGCCAATGTGACATCGAACAACGCACCGGTTTCACTCACTTACAGACTGTGTGTTGCACATCGGCTTGCAAGGATGGCCCGGCCTTTCAAGAATAACGTTCTGCACGGGATGAGTCCTCAGGCCTATCTTGTCGATAGCTGCTCCGACTGCCTAGGAGCAGCTTTATCATCGAACGATTCGGGACGTAAGCGATACACTGCAATTGAGACAATTTCAGAAGATTCCGTCGCTTACGCGCCGGATCACCAGCGCTTTTGAGACGACCTGTGGTACATGGACAATGTGCGGCTGCGTATGGCCGCGGTTCCTGCATGAACATTCAACGTAAAGAGGTGTGATACGTGAATCTGCTCTTACGAATCGGACAGGTCTCAGCGGGCCTGACAGTCTGCATGGTGCTGGCTGCCAGGGGCAGCGATGCTTCTGTTGACAGTAATCCGCTGGCTCAGTTCTACGGCTTCACGGATGTTGAGATATTCAAACTGGACGGTCGCGCGTTCAACCTGGTATCCGGTGACTTCGATGCCGATGGACGCACGGATATTCTGGCGGTGGACAATCGCGCCAGTTGTCTGAGATTGTTCAGTCAGCGGGCGGACCACGTGGAGCCTCAGGTGCCCTCAGGTCGCTACGTCAACGATGTCAAGTCCGACTGGCGTTTCGACGTCCGACAGATCCCGGTGGATAAGGAAATCGCGGGACTCGTGGCCGCTGACTTTGACAACGACGGCAGACCGGACGTCGCCTATGTGGGGACACCGGATCGGCTGGTGCTGCGGTACCAGCCGGACAAGGGCAAGATCGACTGGAATCGCCGCTGGTCTGTTCGACTGCCCGAACTCGCTCCGGCGTCGTGGATGATCTCATCTGGTGACCTGAACGGTGATGACCTGACAGATGTGGCTGTTCTGGGGAAGGAGGTTACCTATGTGCTGTATCAGATGGATGACGGAACTATGGGAACACCGTCCCGGCTTATTAACACTTCATCGCAGTTGTCATTATTGCAGGTCGCCGACATCGACGGAGATGGTCGCGACGATCTCAGCTATCAGGCAACCGAAGGCTCAGAACGTGGACTATGCGCTCGGATCCAGACTGAGGACGGCAGACTTGGGCCGGAAGTGCGATTTGATCTGAGTCAGCCCCGATCCGTCACACTGTACGATGTCGATCAGTTGCCCGGCAAAGAAATTCTCACGATCGACAGTCGCACCGGAAGAGTGGTTGTGTCGAAGATCCGAAAGTCCGTTAAACATGAATCGGGGCTTCCAACACGACTTGTTCAGTACGGGATTGGTCAACCGGCGTCCAGTCGGGGCCGGGCAATCGCCGTTGGGGATGTGGATGGTGATGGGTTGCAGGACGTTGTTGTTGCAGATCCGGAGAATGCACAGGTGTTGTTATACCGACAGAACGGTGTAGACGGTCTCGACACCGCGGAAACGTACCCTGCTCTGCTCGGCGCAGAAGACATATGCGTGGTGGACACAGATGGTGACGGGCGTGCAGAAGTCATTCAGATGAGTGACAAAGAGGCAGCCATTGCTGTGAGCCGCTTCAAAGACGGCCGGCTATCATTTCCCACGACCGTCGCCAAGCCACCGGAGGGTCACAAACTGGCGGCTATCCAGGTACTGGGTAAGGGGGACGATGTTCAGCTGGCGGCCTGTATCACAACCGGATCAGGCAGTTCCTCGAGCGTGCAGATGCAGTTTTATAAGGTTTCGGGCGATACATCGTGGGACAAAATCGGGGAAGCAGTCGATCTGGAGTCATCTGCCGTCGGCACGCGCGGCGTTTCGCTGATGGCGATCGACTCAGCGCCGGATTCATCAGACAAAGTGCTTGTGGTTCCCCGGGGGGCAGGGAACGAGGGTATTACGCTGCTGCACCGCGCTCAGGGCGAGCATACATTTCACAGGAACGCTCCGCTCAATCTGGGTACCACATCGGCGGGGGAGCTATTTCAGAAGAATGGCCACCTGTATGTGGCGCGGGAAGCCTTTGCACGAACGATGAAGTTCGATGGGACATCATGGGCCGTTGTGGATCAGTTCAACGCAGGTGAATCCAAAGCACGAATCGCGGGTGTAGCCGTGCTGAATCTTGATAATCGTGACGAAGACGAGGTTGTGCTGGTCGATACAGGCGTGAAAAAACTGCGAATTCTCAGAATGATGGATGGTCTGTTCCGACCGTGGCGGGAAGTTGAACTGGGGTCTCTGCGTTATGTCGGATGTTTCGTGGCGGATCTGAATGGCGACGGAACAGAGGACCTTCTGCTGCACGGTGCCAAGCAATTTGCGGTGTTGTACTCGGGACAGAACGGAACGGAACTGGCCGAGTTGGCTTCTTTTGAATCAGAACGCGAGAATGCCTACCCGGCGGACATCATCGCCGGCGATGTGAACGGAGACGACGCTGTCGACCTGACGATCATTGACACCAGCATTGATGGACTTGAGGTGCTGCGATATGACTCAGACAAGGGGTTACGGTCGGCCACGAATTTTCGGATCTTTGAAGAAAAACGCTTGGTGTCCAAGTCCACGTCACGCGGAACTGAGCCACGCGAGGGACTGGTGGCGGACGTCACAGGAGATGGACGCCAGGACCTGATTGTCTTGTGTCATGACCGGCTGATCCTGTACCCTCAGGATCCGGGAACGGAGTCTGCAGACTAGCCTGTCACCGCAAACGGCAGAAGGTCCGTCGTTACAAAGCAGCCCAGGTTCTGCAGCAACGTCGTCGGAACGACGGGGACACGGGACTGCCTCAGATTTGGTTCTTCCCTGAGGAGTCAGCCAGGCTCTGATTGGTGTCGCCGGTCACTTGATCAGGCGCGGGAGCTGATAACTGCCTCTGTCGATATCTGAACAGGCGTTCTCAATAATTCGCTGCCAGTCGGCAATATGAAAGAAACAAGAGCCATGAAAGATCCTCGAATCACGCATCTCGCCGAAACACTGATCGACCACAGTTGTCAGCTTCGCCGCGGCGACAAGATTATAATCGAAGCCTTTGACCTGCCGGAAACAGCATTGGTCTGTGACCTTGTTGACACTGCCTATGCCCGCGGCGCGACACCCTTTGTCATCTGGAAAGACAATACCATCCTGCGGAGTCTTTATCGGGGGGCCGACGTGGACACCATGCAATGGGCCGGAACTGTGGAGAAAGGTGCGATGGAAGCTGCAGACGCCTACATTGGAATTCGCGGATCCGCCAATTCCGATGAATTTTCGGACGTACCGCCCGCAAAGATGGAACTGTTCACCGAACACTGGTGGAGCCCCGTGCATACTGACATTCGTGTCCGGCAGACACGCTGGGTCGTCCTGCGATACCCAACGTCGTCGATGGCTCAGGCGGCCAGGCAAAGCACGCCACAGTTCGAAGAATTCTTTTTCGACGTGTGCACGGCTGACTATGCGAAAATGGCAGAAGACCTGAAGCCTCTGGTGGCCCGCATGGAGGCCGCCGATCAGGTTCATATCACGGCACCCGGAACGGACCTGAGATTTTCGATAAAAGACATTCCCGTCATTCCGTGTGCGGGAGAATCCAATATTCCTGATGGCGAATGCTTTACGGCGCCGGTCTTAGACAGTGTTCACGGAACGATACGATTCAACACGCTGTCACGATACCAGGGCGTTGTCTTTGACGGAATTGAGTTTGAGTTGCAGAACGGCCGAATTGAAAAGGCCACCTGTGCGAACGAACCGGAACGACTTAATCGTATTCTCGATTCGGATGACGGGGCTCGTTTTATTGGGGAATGGTCCTTCGGAACCAACAATCGCATTCTTCATCCGATGCTCGACACGCTGTTTGACGAAAAGATCGGCGGGTCGTTCCATTTCACGCCGGGCAATGCGTATGACGAAGCGGACAATGGAAATCGCAGCAAGGTCCACTGGGACCTGGTCCTGATTCAGCGTGCCGATTACGGAGGTGGCGAGATTTCGTTCGACGGAAACGTGATTCGTAAAGACGGATTCTTCGTCCCCGAGGATCTGGCGCCATTGAACGACGGTCTGCCGACTTCTGCCGGCTAGACCTTGGGTTGCTCAATGTGGCCCAGCGCAGCAAGTGCCTCATCTCGGCGTTGCAGCGCCGATTCCACTGCCATGATCGAATCGGCAGCCATGCCGCGTGTGCCTGCAGCCGCCGTCTGAACGATCTGGTCGGGGCGACGGGCACCAACGATGGCGGCAGTTACCTCCGGTTGTCGCAGGACCCATGCAATCGACAGTTCTGGCAGTGTCCAGCCGAGACCTTCTGAGACGGCAGCCAGTTCTTTCACAAATGCAAGATTGACTTCCAGTTGCGGTGACTGGAATCGGGGGTCCCTGGTCCGATGATCCTTCGCTGGCAGTGCCGCAACACGTTCGGCGGTGAAGGTCCCCGTCAGCAGCCCCTTCCCCATTGGACTATAGCACAGGACTCCAATATTTTCGTGACCGCAAAACGGAAGAAGCTCCGGTTCAATATTACGTGCGATCATGCTGTAGGCCGGTTGCAACGATGTAATGGGATGAATCGCCTGCAGTCTCTGCATCTGAGCCACACTGTGATTGGACACCCCGATATGCTGAACCTTCCCCTGTGCCTTCAGATCAACCAGAGTGTGCCAACCCTCTTCGATCTGGTCATCCGGTTCCGGCCAGTGCATCTGATACAAATCGATACAGTCGATGTTAAGCCGTTGCAGACTGGCCTCACATTCGGCAATAATGCTGTCCCGCAGCAGGCATTTACCGATGTCTCCGCGGCCGATGTTAGTGCGACCACATTTCGTCGCGATAATCGGCCGAGAATCAGCCGGAATCAGTCTGAGCGCTTTGCCGACCATCTGTTCGCTGCGACCGAGACCGTAGATTGCGGCTGTATCAATCCAGTTGACTCCGACTTCAACGGACTTGACGATAGTCTCGATGGCTTCGGATTCGTCCTGGTCACCCCAGCCGAACTTCCAGTTTCCGCCCCCAATCGCCCAGGTACCCAGGCCGATCACACTGATCTTTAGCTCACTGTTTCCAAGTGCTCTGAACTGCATACTTTGGTTCTCCAGACATGACGTTGGCGTGACAGCGACGGTCAGCCCTGCAATGTCCACAATCCGTCAGCTCGATTCACGGTCTTTCAGTAGTGCAACCACGTGTTGCTCAAGCTCGGCCCGAGCGAGGGAAGGACGGTACAGCGTCCCGACAGGTTTCCGTACCCTTTGGAACGATCGGACACCGGCCAGCAGGGAAACGGCCAGCGACACGACCCATCCTGCAATGAGTAATGCGGTAATTATGAAGTAGTTCGTGTCACGCGGAAAGGGCTGCATGTCATACACAACCGTAACTACCAGGGCCATCACTGTCAGCAGCATCGCCACGACCCGTAAGCTGATACTGCCACTGAGACAGCCCACCAGAGCATGCTGCGTCGATGGCAGCGGTGGGCGGTCCTGTTCGTCGACTGATTCGGCAACCGCATACGGGTTCACCGAATATTCCGACGACCCGGCCTTTGGTTCGTTACTCAGTATCTTAGGCTATTCCAGTTGTCCGGACGCATCATCTGCAATACTCAATGCCGCAGAAGTCTCTGGAAATCGGCGTTTTAGTTCTGACGTCAGCTGCTCTGCTGCCTTCCGCCGTCCGGCCATGTTCAGGCAGTAAATACCCTCTCGCAGTGATTGAGCCGCCAGAGCTTCGTCGTCAGGAATCATCAGGGGCCCCCACAAAAATGCCAACGCCGCTCGATCGTGGTCAGGCATCTGTAACAGGCACCGTCCGATAGTGAATTGCGGACCATGTCTGGCGGCCACTGGCAGGTGACGAATGCGGTCGTTCCAGACGTTTAGGATTGGCGTCGGAGTAAGTGGATGCTCCAGCAGGTGCATGCGCCACAGCTGTATTTCAGCCAGGTCGCTGACTCGCTTCAGGCCACTGAATCGCCGCAATCGCTCCAGGACAGATCTTGCCCGAACCCGATGTACAGGATCGTGCAGGACAGCTGAGGCTGCCGCCAACTGCTCCACCAGTGAATCACTGTCCAGACCATCCGGGATCTCCGGAAGTCGCTCCCGGGTCGGCAATCGTGAATCCCAAACCAGCGGCAGAGATGACACGTGTCGAGTTCTGCGATCCTTCGAAAAGATCTGGTTGATGCGTTCAACAGCCTGCATTCGTTCTCCCCCCCGCACAGCGGTCTTTGCGGCTGTGGCCTGCAGTTCATTCCACGCCCAGGATCGTACTTCCCCTTTGAGGGCTCGGTCGAAGTACTCCAGAGCGCGTCGTGCCTGTCCGTTCTGCGCATGCTGCAGACCTTTCTCAAAATCGTCACTTCTTGAAAAAGAAAGTTCAACGATATCCGTAACTCTGTAGAACTCAACGCTGCCGCGTCCGCCCCGCCGAAGAGTCAGCGATTCGCCCGAAATATCTTCAATCCTACCGGAAATCCGACGTGTCTGTTCGCTGGAAGTGTGAAGGATCGTGATCGTGTCAGTGCCGGTAAGCGGCAACCTTGTCTCGATGTCCTGAGCAGCTGTTTGTGTCGCCCACAGCAACACAAACGTAAGTGTGAAGTGCACCAGAGCTGATCGTGGAATGAAGATGTTTCGGTCGGAAATCCGAGCAGTACCGGACGTCCAGATCGGAGACGTATTACATTTGGACCACTCAGCGGCAGCCAACAGATGTTTTCGCGTCTCCGCATTTTTGTAACCTGCAGATCGTTGCGGTACGCTTACGCCACATCCGCCCGGGGGCAGTGGCCAATCTGCAAAGCAGAAGTCAGAAGTTAAGGAAGCGTCGTACACGTCCACGTTTCCGATCGAACAAGAGTGTTGTCTGAATGTCTGACAACCTGAATACTCCACTGTGCGACGCCAAACGGCAATTCGTCGCAGTACATCACATCACAGCGATGCCAGCAACGACCATGTTCCGGATCGTCGAAGGCGACACGTGACGCGCCCCGTTCGCATCGGAGAGCCCATTTCTCACCCGACAGTCGATTGTATCTGAGGTATCTCGGACTCGCCGCGTTGTACGGCCTGGGACTCGGAAGTCCCCTTAATAATCGCACGATTTGCGTTGCGGGCGTTGCCAGGGATTTCGAGGAGTGCTGCATGAATTCCTCTGCATCCGCAGGCAAAGGCAGTTGCCATTCTTTCAGCCAGAAGGAAATGTCTTTCCCGGCGGCTTTCACCTGTGACAGAATGACAAGATTGTGAGTGGCTCTGGCTTCTTCGGCGTCACGACCCCCATCAGTGGCGGCTCCGGTCTGTCCGTCTGTCAGTGATAGAATTACGGCGGGCTGGTCATCGAAATTGACGCGATAAATTACCTTTAGAGAAATTCGGCGCGCGCCGCTCCTCCATTCTGACGTGTCGTCGGCGTCTGCGGCAATGATTCCCACGACGGAATATCGAGGCGGGTCGAATGCCGCAACGGTCGTGCTGTAGTCGATCCAGCCGGCTTGTTGCATCTGCGTGTAGATCCAGCAGGGCTGCCACGGTGTGGTCAGCGAATACAGTGGCGAATAGATGGAAGGAACCAGCAATGCCACGCACATCAGTAATCCTGACGTTCGTTTGCCGTATCGTTGCAGAGCCGGAATCATTCCATACCACCAAAACGGAGTCAGCCACAGCATCCACCGCAATGCTGAAGAGTTCCCGCCGTAGTTGTAGTTCTGTGTACGTGACAGATAAAAGCTCAGAATCAGGAACGATAGTCCGGCACCCAGCCACCAGACAGTACGAAAGACGCTTTTGCGTTCCGACCATAGCCCTGTCAGCCATCCGATACCGGTCAGAAGAAAGACTGGTGTCAGCGCCAGAATACCGTGGTGTCCCAATACGCAATGAAACAGATAGACACCAGGAGACTCGTCATTCGCATCAATTCCCCGCGGCTGCGACCAGTAACTGGGCACTCCTTCGTGGACGTACACATATTTTTCTGTTCCGTAGTAGGTGTAAAAGGGTTTGATCCCGCCGGTGCAAATCCAGTTGGTGATAAAGAACGCTGCCAAGGGAACGATCGCCGCCGGTACGTACACCCCCGCTGTCGTTTTCCAGTCATGTTTGTAAAGCAGAACAAAAGTCAGCAGTCCGAACAATGCGGCGGGCAGCTCAAGGCAGCAGGTCAACGCTGCGGTACATCCAACAATCGCGAAGTCTTTAACGGCCGCTGTGGACGCAGATCTGACGCGAATCAATGCTGCCAGGCAGAAGACCACGCACACGGCGGCCGGAGTGTGGTTATTGAGTGTGGTCAGGAACGGATTCAGCATGCTGCCAAATCCCGCGGAAACAAGAACAAACCAACAGACCCGCCGCTCGACACGAGCGTGCAGCAAAGACCGCTGCAGTGACAGCAACGCCGCCAGAAAGGGAAGTACATTCACAAAGAACAACAATAGCCGTGTGACGAAGGCCGGCTGCTCCATTAAATCGAAACCCAGAGTATGACGTTCGATCCAGTATAAACCGGCCACTACTGTGGGAAACAGTGGCGGCTTTGATGAGTAAAAATGCCACGGTTCGGCCGGGGACATCCGGTGCCGCACCTTGTCGATTGTGGACCATTCAGGAACCTTGTCGATTTCGTCGATTTGGTAGGTTCCGCGCTCTACCAAAGACCATACGGTACACCAACGAGAACGATCATTGGCACTCTGCAGGGGCTGACTGCTGAGCAGTGCTACAACCGCGACCACAAACGACAGCAGAATCAGCGCAAGGCCGACTTTGTCCGGCCGAATCACGGCTTTGAGTTCCTGCGGTACGGGATATGGCTGATCTCTGGTCACAGACCAATGGTAGTCGAAACCGGCTATACACGCATGTATCTCGCCAAACAAAAACGCCGCGCGGAAAACCGCGCGGCGTTTTTGTCCGGCTTTAGAATGTCTGAATCAGAAAACTATACTTCCTCAGCAGCATTGTAGTTAAAACACATCCGTATCAGGTGAGCCACATTGTCAGCTCGCATTTTGTCGTTGATGCGCGCACGATGAGCCTCGACCGTTTTCGTACTGACGGTCAGTTCTTCAGCAATTTCACGACTGGACAACCCGTCGACGACATGATCAAGCACTTCACGTTCACGATTTGTCAGCCGATTGAGACTGTCTTCAGTCTCGTCCAACTCATCGTCCATGTCGATGTCGACATCGTAGTAGTAGTGATACCCGCGGGCCACAGCTTCTACCATGTCGTGAACCTTGACAGGCTTGCACAGAAAATCGAACGCGCCGTTCTTCATGGCGCGAACAGCCATCGGCACATCCGCATGTCCTGAAATCATCACGATCGGAAGCGGAAAATCCTCAGCGGCCAGCTTCTCCTGTAACTCAATTCCGGACATGCCTGGCAGGCGAATATCAAGGATCAGAACGCCCGGCCTGACTTCGCGATAGTCGCGATAAAACTCCATGGCCGTCATGTAGTCATCAACCTGAATTTTTTCCTCCTCGAGGGCTTCCTTCATGGAGGCACGGATGGCCTGGTCGTCTTCCACCAGGAATACAGTGAATTCCTTACGCTTACGAGGGATGTGAAACTCGGTAGACGGGGGATCCGACTTTTTCCGTTTCCGACGGGTAATTCTTGCCCGTTTCTGCAACATCTAGGTTCCTCCGAAAATTGGTGCTGATGAATGGAATTATCCCTAATGACTACCTGTTCGTGAACTTACAGGCATTTGTACGGGAATACAAATCTTCAGTCGCTGTTCCCGGCAACTGCCACAATTGATTGAGTCAAACGCCCTATTACCCGATCTTAAACGGGCCGCGAGATCTCGTCAGTCATCCGGGTAGGTGCTGTATATGCACTCCCGGGAACTTCTAGAATCACGTTGTTCGCGTTTCAATCCCTTTGTCCACCGGAGGCCTGTTAGTTCGAAAACTCTCTCGCCGGCTCCCGGGGTGTTGAACTCTGGATTTCTTATTGCTTTCGCAGCCCATTCCTCCGGCCATTCCCTCTCACTCGGAAATCATCAACTTTGAGCTTGATGTTGACCCCAGCCGTCGGTCTGAGCTAAACGCACATACTGATGATGTGTTGTGGTGACCGTCTTGGGCGCAGCCGCGCCGGTACAGACTGTTTTATGGGATTGTATGTTTTGCGGATGATCCATCGGTGGACTGCAATGTTTGCTCTGAACGCCCATTTAACTCGCCAGACACGTCTTTGGTGCGGAAACGTTTTCTGTCATGGTCTGGAACGTCCCGGAGCTACGCGAAAAATGTCCACGCAACGCTTCAGCTGCGCAGAACTGCTCGGATGGATTGTGTCGTGCTGCTGCTGCTGGCTGTTGCTGGCGTCTCCGACGGTTGCTCAACAGTGGGAAGTTCATGAGACGCTAGGCCATGTCGAGTTGTTCTCGGAATTCCGCTTGCTGCCGAATGTAGTCGCTGCGCAACTGGCCAGTGTGGAAGAGGAGCTGAGTCGAAATCTGAATCTGGTCCAGCCGGACAACGCAGGAATACAGGTCATTGTCTTCAAGTCGGCCGCAAGTTATCGAGCCTATCTTTCCAGCCGCATACCTGAAGCACGGCATCGCCGAGCGATCTTTTATCGTTCGGGGGACCAATACCAGATCTATGCCTACCGGCATGAACAACTGTTGACGGATCTGCGTCATGAATACACGCATGCAATCCTGCACCGTGCGCTTCCATTTGTGCCATTGTGGATCGATGAGGGACTGGCTGAGTACCTCGAGGTTCAACCGGAACGCAGAGCCAGGTCGAGCCGTCTGATGGCCATGAAATGGAAGTGTCGAGCGGGTTGGAAACCCAGTCTGCGAAATCTGGAATCGATACCCTCTGCGGCGCGCATGACGGGCGACCATTATCGTGACAGCTGGGCATGGACACACTATCTTCTGAATGAGTCTGATCAGACTCGCACGCTGTTCCGTGAATACCTGGCGGCGGTTTCTGCCGGAGCAGCCCCGGGGGCTTTTAGCGAATGGGTGGCGTTGCGTGATTCTGAAGTCGAAAAACGCGTAGGTTCGTATTTTCGCCGATTTCGTATTTCGCTACGCTGACAGTCCCGCAGGCTTGATCGACGCACTGTTGTTTCCGTGCGACCGGCTGTTACGCACCTGCTTCGAAAACACGACGTTGCCAATTTTCGATCGGAATGTATCTGTGACAAGTATCCTTCGCACACGTGTCGTTATCAACTGTCTGGCTGTGGTTGGGTGTATTCTGGTCCAGTGCCTCTGTTTCGGTGCCGATCAGTCGGCGGCAAACACCGCTTCGGTTACGAGGCCGCCCATTCGCGACATCAGGATGCAGGTTGGGGGGAATGTTGTTTTTCACGTGCAGGATGCAGCGGGCATTCCCCAGCCCAGAAGGGTGGTGACGATCGGGTATCAGGGCCATACCGTGGCCACGGCCGTCAGCAACGCAAGCGGACAGGTCCGGATCAGCGGACTGCGTCCCGGCATACATGTGCTGGCATCGGGACAGTCCGGTATGGCACTGCGCCTGTGGAATGCAGAGGTTGCACCGCCATCTGCGTTAAACAGTACGGCAGTCATCGTTTCTCAGCCAGTGGTTCGAGGACAGTATGGCGCCCCGATGATGGGGCCTGGCATGCTGGCCACCGGAGCGGCGGTCGCAGGAGTCGTCGTTGTTATTGCCGGAAAGAACTCAACAAATGAGAGTGTTCCGGTTAGTGATGACACTTCCTCCGGGCCTGCCAGCCCCTGACCGGAGAAGGTCCGTTTCCGTGGGAGTACGGGCGTTTCCATGGGTGGCAGCGACGAAGACCCCTGGTGAAATTCAGAGTACACCATATTTTTCATAGGCGTCGACGGCTTTCATACCTGCTTGAATGGCGTCGCGCACTTCGTTTTCTGCGTGCACTTTTTCCCACGCCAGTTCCAGCACGCGCTGTTCAACCGCCTGCGGAACCACGACTACTCCATCTTCGTCGGCGACGACCAGATCTTCCGGGCAGAACGTGACGCCGTCAATCTCCACCGGAACATCGCGATCAACCACACGTTGCCGATCTTTGCTGTCATACAGACATGTACCACGAGCGACAATCGGGAACTGCATGTGCCTGATCTTTGCAACGTCACGCACTGCCCCGTCAATGACGGCACCGACGCAGCCTCCGTTACGCACGGCGGTCGTTAACAGCTCGCCCCAAATCCCCGAACGCAAAGAGCCGTTCGCCGCGGCAATCACCACGTCATCGGGGCGACAGCTGTCAACCGCCTGAAGCTCCAGAGCATAGGGAGCAGGGTCTTCGTGAAACATGTCTGCCCATAACGTGGTACGGCAGCGTCCAACAATCATCTGCTGCGTTGTGAGCTGTCTCAGCTGAATACGAGGCGACTGGTGCGAATAGCCGAGGGTGTCCAGCGCGTCGCAGATGACAGCGGAATACATATCTTCGCGGATTTGCCTGAGCGTGATCTTTGGCCGTGTGTTCATGTCTGAAGTCCGGGGCGAGGCTTTGCTACCAGTGCGTTCCATGAAACGTTATGTTAATGAAACACCGTCACCAGTCCCACCGAACACAACCCTGCCGGGGAACTATCGATGCGAATCGGAGTTATCGCATTTCTACACGAGTCCAACACGTTTCTGACTCAACCAACATCGATTGAATCCTTCCGTCAAAACCTGCTGCTGACGGGCGAGCCCATCCGGGCAGCGCTGGCAGACGCTCACCATGAGGTCGGAGGATTCTTTGCGGGGCTGGCGGCCGCCGGCGTGAAAACCGTTCCGCTGTTCGCTGCGCGGGCGCTTCCATCGGGACGAATCGCGTCAGATGCCTTCGCCGAACTGGTGGAACGACTTCTGACGACCGTGCGGTCGGAAGAAACGTTGGATGGAATTCTGGTGGCGCCGCATGGAGCTACAGTCAGCGAAGATTATCCCGACGCCGACGGTTACTGGCTGGATAGCCTCCGGCAGATTGTCGGGTCTGACTTTCCGATCATCGGGACGCTGGACCCACATGCAAATCTTTCGCCGATGATGGTGGACAGCTGTGATGCGCTGATTGCGTATCGCACTAATCCTCACTTGGATCAGCGTGAACGAGGTATTGAAGCGGCTCAGTTGATTGTTCGGGCAGCCCGCCGCGAAATTCGTCCGCAAATGGCTGCGTGTTGTCCACCGCTGGCGATCAGTATCGAGCGACAGTGTACGGAAGAAGCTCATCTGAGACCGCTGTATCGGCTAGCGGATACGCAACTGACCGATAATCGTGTTCTGTCTAACAGTATTCTGCTGGGATTTCCGTATTCGGACGTCGAGGAAATGGGTTCCGCCGCGATTGTAGTGACGGACGATGCCCCTGACCTGGCCAGGGAACTGGTGAAGAAGCTGGGACAGACGATGTGGGACATGCGGGGGGAACTGCACGGGGAATTTGTGTCCGTGGAACAGGCACTTGACCAATGTGCCACTGACGCCGGACGCATTTGCCTGCTGGACATGGGTGACAACGTGGGTGGCGGCTCCTCAGCTGACGGGACGGAACTGCTGGCGGCACTTCATAACCGCAGCATGGGACCATCATTCGGATGTCTGTATGACCCGGAGGCTGTCGTTGCCTGTGAACAGTCCGGACGCGGAGAGCATTTATCGCTGACCGTGGGCGGGAAGACCGACAATCTTCACGGCACTCCGTTCAGGATTGATGCAACGGTTGTGTCTCTGCATGACGGAAGGTTCCGTGAACCTCAGCCGCGACACGGTGGCATAGGGGAATTCGACCAGGGTCGAACTGCCGTGTGCCGAACTGAACGTGGCCTGACCTTAATGCTGACGTCTCGCCGGATGGTGCCTTTTAGTCTGCAGCAGCTGATCAGCTGTGATCTTGACCCATACAGCTTTCACATACTTGTCGCAAAAGGCGTCAATGCACCGATTGCGGCATACCGGGAAATTTGCGACAGTTTTATACGGGTAAACACTATCGGTTCGACCTGTGCAGACATGAATCGACTGCAATATTGCCACCGACGACGACCTCTGTTTCCACTGGAACCGGACGCTGCATTCACTTAACCGGAAAACGTCTATGCGGCTGGCCCACTGACGTTTACTGAAATCGATGGACAAAAACTCATGAGTAATATCTGGCGATGGTCTGACATGATTGAACCTATTCCCGAATCGGCCCGGATCACCCTTGGTGAAGGCGACACACCACTGATTCGGTCCCGAAGTATTGGGCCGGCCGCTGGCCTGACGAATCTGTATTTTAAGCTGGAACACGGAAACACATCCGGCTCGTATAAAGACCGTTTTGCGTTCACTGCAATCTCTCACATGGTGGCGCATGGCCAGAATAAATGTGTCGCCACTTCCAGCGGCAATACCGGTGCAGCACTGGCAGCGTACTGTGCCGCGGCCGGCATTGAGTGTCGAATTGCCATCGTGGAAGGCGCGCCCGTGGGAAAACTGAAACAGATGATGGCATACGGCGCTCGAATTGCTCGCATTCGAAAATTCGGCACCGATCCGGCGACGACCACACTGGTTCTTGAAAAACTGCGGGAACGGGGCAAACGGGCTGACTCTGCGCTGCAGGTGAGTGCGTTTATGTACAGCCCGGCAGGTATGTCCGGTGTCCAGACCGTCAGCTTCGAACTGGCGGAACAGGCGGAGCGTCCGATCGATCACGTGTTCTGTCCGGCGGGTGGAGGCGGATTGTGCGTTGCCGCTGCCAGAGGGTTCCAACAGCTTGTGGATCGTGGACAGATAGCACGAAGTCCCGCAGTAGAATGCGTACAACCCGAGGGCAATAACACAATCGCCGGACCGCTAAGATCCGGCAGAAAAAGAGCTCAGGAGGTCGACTGTACATCACACGTCAGTGGATTGCAGGTGGCCAGCGTCGTTGACGGACATCTGACAATCGAAGAATGCCGGCCGACCGGCGGCACCGGGCATCTGGTCACCGACGAATACGTGTGGGAGACTCAAAAACGCCTGGCTCGCGAAGAGGGCGTATTCACTGAACCGGCTGGTGCTGTCGCGTTGGCGGGGGCGCTGCGGGCGGCAGCAAACAGCGATGTGGACAAAGACGCAATGATCGTATGTCTGGTGACCGGGTCCGGCTTTAAAGATGAGTGTGCGTTGGATCGCATCAACGCGGAGATTGAATGTCCGATGCTGGATGCAGATGCGATTGATGCATGGTAGGCTGCCACTTTTTACGTCTATTCGACTGACTCTGAACGTCTACGTAGCTGTCGTGTACCGGGGCCGCCCCGTGGGTCGACCGGCACAGGAGTACATATGCTGACCGTCGAAGATGCCCTGGCATCCATTCTTAATCACGTCGTCTCCGGTCCTGCCACACTTACGCCACTGGCCCAGTCGCTGCACCGTGTTCTGGCTGAGGATCTGACAACACCGCATGACTCACCGCCGTTCGATAAGTCCATGATGGACGGGTTTGCTGTGGTCTCGGGCGACTTTACGGCCGTCGGAGCTCAGACGCTGCAGGTTTTGGAGACCATCACAGCGGGCACGGTCCCTACCACTTCGTTGAGAACGCGGGACGCATCCCGCATCATGACCGGAGCCCCCATCCCGTCTGGTGCAGACTGTGTGGTGCCGATTGAACAGGTTAGTTTTGACGAATCTGTGCCCAAATGCGTAACCATCGATCACGATGTCGTCAGTGCCGAACAGAACATTCTGCGGCGGGGCGTGATTGCGGAAATGGGCCAGCCATTGACGAACGCCGGCACCTTACTGGAGCCACAGCACATTGCCGTTCTCGCGGAGTTCGGTCTGGCACAGGTCCCCACAGTCCGGCGTCCGACAGTTGCAGTTCTGGCCACGGGCGATGAATTGCTCGCGGTTGACCAGCCGTTGACGCCCGGACGTATCAGAAACTCCAACGAACCGATGCTCGTCAGTCAGACGCAGCGCGCAAATGCGACGGCCGTTCCGCTGGGAGTCGCGCGCGACAGTCGCGAAGATCTGCACCGTCATATTTCGAGAGGACTGACGCATGACTTCCTGCTCCTGTCCGGCGGCGTGTCGGCAGGAACCCTTGATCTGGTCCCTTCTGAGCTTGCCGCCGCGGGGGTGCAACAAGTCTTCCACGGCGTTGATATGAAGCCGGGCAAACCTTTGTGGTTCGGTCAGTTACAGACCCCCGAACACTCCTGCTGGGTGTTCGGGCTGCCCGGCAATCCTGTGAGCAGCATGGTGTGCTTTGAACTATTCGTGCGCACCGCGGTCCGGAAATTCACGGGGTGTTCCATGCCGCTGCCCCAACCGACCCCGGCGGCCCTCACAAAATCCATCACGGTCAAAGGCTCGCGGCCCGTCTATTTCCCATGTAATCTGCATCTTTCCGACGAGGGACTGCAGGCGACGCCGGTGGCATGGGGCGGATCAGCGGATTTGAGGTCAACTGCCGATGCCAACGGCATGTGCCTGCTGATGCCTCAGTCCGATGCTTATGAGGCCGGTGATAAGGTTGCGGCAATTCATTGGTCCACGATGTGACAGGGCAAAGGCTGCGTTCATGAAGCGACGCAAACGTCGCCACCCCGCCGCTGCACATCGGCCTGCGGGATACGCCGGACGGTGCAACACCAGTACTATCGATTCCGCCAAATGTCGGCACGCGTAATCCCCAGCGCTGCAGCGGTCTCGGCAATGTCATTCCAGAACCGCAGTGCGTCCATCGGATAGCCCTTCGTCGTCTTAATACAGGGTTGATGATGCTGCCAGAATCGGTTGAACTGTATCATCACGATTTCACGCATGTACTTCGCGACCATGGATGCCAGAGCGACCGGCAGAAATTTCTCTGCCTTAGTACGAAAGCCGAATTCCAGCGAACCCATTTTGTAACGCGACACCGCTCGGGATTCTTGCAGGCGAAAGACAAATCGATCGTCAAATGCGGTGCTAATGATGTCGTCGTATCGATTGCGACCTCCATGTTTGTCGCACACAATCCATCCACCTGCCGGTGCTTCCGGATGGTCCACTGCAGTCCTTACCAATGCGAGTGTCTCTGCTGAAAGCACTTTTCCCTTGGAATTCGTCTCGGCGACTCGACGATTAAACTCCTGCGGAAACATAATGCAGCTCTCGATACCAAGCAGGCGAATACCCGCAGACGCCATGGCGTCCTTCAGTCGCGTGGAGTTTTCGTCGTGTTCTTCATCTGTGCAGTGGGTGGGCAGGGACAGTTCCTCCACAACCCCACCTCGAACATCTTCATAGTCAGTGCTGAATGAGGCACCAGCCAAAAACACACCGAGGGCAGCGACGCTGTCTGCGTTCGCACCAAGCTGCCTCAGAAAGGGATGAATGCCTCGCTCGAGCGAGCCTAAGGATTTTCGGGCCGAGTACACCTTTTTGGAATCAGCCACGTGAAGTCGACTGTCGCCTCGCATAGGTGACTCCACGACGACATCGGCTAACAGTGTCCAGAGATCTGCTGGTTCCGAATCATCAGGAATTGACCAACTGGTAGCCGTGACGACCAGCGGACCCAGGTTCGGTCCATACCCGGCTTCGTCAGTTCCAATAACAACGGGCATGTTTTCCAGTGTTGTCTAATGCGAACGCAATTGTGGACATGGAATTCTGTGAACATCGGTCAGATTCGCGGACTCTGCAGTGAGCCGCCGAACACTGCAGTGGCAAATATATCAGACGATCTGTGGATTCCCAGCGATACATCACAGACGAAAAGTGCATGTCATGCTTCTTCAGGTGACGCAGAAAGACTTACATCACCCGCAGATGTGCAGCAGCAGCAGCCGGAAAAATCGCAAATCG